>OGUO01001726.1_pt1 | contig 14092 bp, 10 predicted proteins | sample 1553641 | NCBI WGS metagenome assembly OGUO01 (sample SAMEA2579980, study PRJEB22360) | human gut metagenome | biome: human gut; feature: human-associated habitat; material: faeces | place: Denmark | collected 2008/2010 | reverse complement strand
TAAACAGCGATCTTGTGCGCCAGAAAAATGGAAGGATTGTAGCGCCCATTTTCCAGAGAACTGATCGTCTGTCTGGAAACCCCAAGACTTCTGGACAGTTCGTCCTGGCGGATTCCTTTCTCCTTTCGGATTTCTTCAATTTTGTTTTTCAAATAAATCTGTCCTCCTATTCAACATAAAATGTAAAGTTAGCTTTACAATGAGAGAATATCATGAAAAAAATAAAATGTCAAGCACACTTTACAAAAAAGAGAGAACAAAAGAAGATGCAGGAAAAATACTGATAGTAGATGACAAGAATCTGGCCACTTTTTTGTCAGTTTTTCTGTACAAGATCAAGATAAAAATTGGCTTTGGTAGCCTGCATATAAGGCATCAGCCATAACAGACCAATATAGCAGGTCAGCATACTTGCCAGAAGCAGTGGAATAAAACTTAAATTAATATAGAAATAACGCCACTTATTTCCTTTCATAAGGGAACAGCTTTTTTTCATTGCATCCACTGCTGATAAATTGATATCATCCAATAACAGATAATCCGTAACAGCCAAAAACAGATTTAAAACCAAAGCTACTATTGTATCCACACATATTGCAAGTACAGAAAGCCAGATATAAGAAATACTGCTACTGTCTGTCCAGAGTGGAATATTAAACGGCAGACCAATTACAAACTGTACAATCAGAATAATCAGGTGTACAATAATAAAACGGTCTGGATGATGCGTAAATGCAAATGCCAGGTCTTTTCCTTCAAAAGACTCTCCACGACAGATATTTACCATCATTTTACTATATCCAGCTTTCAAAACACTGACAAGAAGTGAAATAACATACACTAAAATCTGCGAAGTAACCAGTCCCATTGTTGTACCGGTATCCATCGTAGAAGAAATAAAAAAAGAGGGAAGAAAGGAACAAAGTCCAAGCAGTAAAATTCCTGCCATCGGAGTTCCATAATTTCCACTCAGTTGCTGTCTCGCAATCAGCTTAAGAGAAGCAGAAGTTCTTTTCATAAAATAAAGTCTCCAATCTTTTGTAATTAACTGTTTATTTCAATTATCTATTTCAATTAGTGTAAGATTATTTTTTCATTTTGTCAAGAAAAGAGGATGTATTCCATTATGCATAAACAGGAAGAAAAAAATCTATATCTCTTAGGGTGGATTTTACTCGGAATTTTTTTAAGTTATTTATTGATAGCAAAGTTTTCCAATTTCAGAACCTTCTTTCATCTTCCCTGCCTCTTCCGTACCCTGACCGGATATTACTGTCCGGGATGCGGCGGAACACGGGCATGTATCGCCTTTTTACATGGACATTTTTTACGTTCCCTGCTCTATCATCCGGTTGTTCCTTATACAGCAGTCGTATATTTGGTTTTCATGGTCAGTCACAGTATCGAACTTTTATCAAAGGGGAACTTCGCCATAGGTTTAAGATACCGGGACAACTATATTAAATTTGCCGGTATCATTATTTTAGTACAATGGATTTTACGGAATTTTTTGAAATGGAAATGGGGAATTGATGTGCTTGGAAATTAAAAAAGAGACTGTTTTTGACAGAACAGCCTCTTTCATTTTTTACGCTTTAAAACGGATTCTGGAGATGATTTCCGGAAGTTTTGCTGCTTTTGCTTCGTATTCTGCTTCGCTTAACGGTCCTGTGATAATTGCAAATTCGCCTTCTACATCCGGAACGGAAATAGTTTTTACTTCACCAAATACAGCTTTTACTGCATCTGCCATTTCTGCTTTCTTTCCTTTTACACGAACCAGGAATGGATGAACCACTTCTTTGATATCCATTAAATCTAATTTTTCACTGTTCCAGCTTGTCATCACATTTTCATGAAGATGTTTTGCACAATCTACAACATCTCCTACAACTGCGCTTGCTGTCGGGAGTTTTCCTGCTCCACTTCCGTAGAACATTGCATCTCCGAGTACATTTCCATGTACGAAGATTGCATTAAAGACATCATTTACACTGTAAAGCGGGCTGTCTGTTCCAACAAGTACCGGACTTACCATCGCATAGAATTTATCATTTTCTTTCTTGCTTGTCGCAAGCAGTTTAATGCTCATGCCAAGTGCTGAAGCATACTTCATATCTTCTACTGTGATTTTTGTAATACCTTCTGTGTAAATCTCTTCATAATTTACATGGTTTCCAAATGCCAAAGAGGATAAGATTGCAATCTTTCTGCAGGCATCATATCCCTCTACGTCTGCTTCCGGATTTCTTTCTGCATACCCTTTTTCCTGAGCTTCTTTTAATACTTCTTCAAAATCTGCATTCTCAGCCTGCATTTTTGAAAGAATATAGTTTGTTGTACCATTTAAGATACCGGAAATCTCATCGATCTCATCTGCTGTTAAAGAAGAGTGAAGTGGACGGATAATCGGAATACCACCGCCACAGCTTGCTTCAAACATATAGTTAATATTTTTCTCTTCTGCAATTTTAAGCAGTTCCAAACCATGTCTTGCAACTAATTCTTTATTGGATGTGCAGACACTCTTTCCTGCCTGAAGTGCACGTTTGGTAAAAGTATACGCCGGTTCTACACCACCCATTACTTCCACTACAATATCTACTTCCGGGTCATTGATAATGGTTTCATAATCATGAACCAAAACTTTTTCTACCGGGTCTCCCGGGAAGTCACGTAAATCTAACACATATTTAATGTTGACTTCCTGTCCTACTCTTTTATTAATGCTCTCATGATTGGTGTTGATTACTTCCACAACTCCCGAGCCTACCGTACCATAGCCTAATACCGCAATCTGTATCATCTTTCCTCTACTCCCTGCCTAAGATTTTCAGATAGTGAACGCCCTCGATGTGTTCAATCTCTGCCACCATTGCTTCTGCATCACCCTGTGCAGGCAAAATCTGTACACTTAATGTAAGACTGGCAATTCCGTTAATCGGAATACTCTGGTGTACGGTAAGAATATTGCCATGATAGTAGGCAATCGTTTTTAATACACCTGAGAGCAGTCCTGGTTCATCATCCATCTGAAGAATAAATGTAATATTCTGTCCTTTGGTTTTTTCACGAAAAGGAAAGATATCATCTTTGTATTTATAAAAGGAACTTCTGCTGATTCCTACTGCTTCTACGGCTTCCTGTACCGTTACAGTCCGTTTTGACTCCAAAAGTTTTTTTGCCTCTACTACTTTTAACAGTACTTCCGGGACTGCCTTTTCTGTTACTACAAAATACCTTTTATTATCTGACATTCGCTTCCCCTTTGTTTGTTCCAAAAATACATTTGTGTTTCTCCAAAAGAGAGTAACACATTCTTGTATTTTTATCAACTGTTTTTCTTATTTCCAAGCGCAATCCATTTTAGATAAGCATTGATAAAACGGTCAATATCTCCATCCATAACTGCATCTACATTTCCGGATTCCTCATTGGTTCTGTGGTCTTTTACCATTGTGTATGGCTGCATGACATAAGAACGAATCTGATTTCCCCAGCCAATTTCAGTTAATTCACCCTGAATACCGGAAAGTTTCTGCTCCTGTTCCTGCTGCTTTAACAAGTACAGTTTTGCTTTCAACATCTGCATCGCCTTATCTTTATTTTGGAACTGGGAACGCTCGTTCTGACACTGTACCACAATTCCGGTCGGAAGATGCGTAATACGAATCGCCGATGAAGTTTTGTTGATATGCTGTCCACCTGCTCCACTGGAACGGTAGGTATCAATTCGCAAATCATCATCTTTGATTTCCACATCAACATCTTCTTCAATATCCGGCATCACATCACAGGATACAAAAGAAGTTTGTCTCTTTCCTGCTGCATTAAACGGAGAAATACGCACCAGACGGTGTACTCCCTTTTCGGATTTCAAATATCCATACGCATTTTCCCCATTAATCTGAATCGTAACAGATTTGATTCCTGCTTCGTCTCCATCCAGATAATCCAGTACCTCAGTGGAATAGCCATGACGATCCGCCCATCTTTGATACATTCGATAAAGCATGCCCGCCCAGTCGCAGGATTCTGTTCCGCCCGCCCCGGCATGTAAGGTCAAAATCGCATTGTCCTTGTCGTATTCACCGGAAAGCAGTGTTTTTACACGGATTTTTTCAAAATCCGCCTGAAATTCATCGAGCATATCCTGAATTTCAGGAATGACCGAAGCATCATTCTCTTCGTATCCCATCTCAATCATCAGCTCAATTTCTTCTTTTTGTGTCTCTAATTTCTGATAAATCTGAATATCCTCTTTTAAGGTACTCAGCTCTTTCATCATTTTCTGGGAACGCTCCGGATTATCCCAAAAATCAGGAGCTTCCATTTCTCTTTCTAATTCTTCGACCCTTTTTTCTTTGTTAGCGAGGTCAAAGTGAATCCCTCACTTCCACTAATGGTCCATTATAGCCGTTTAATGTATATTTAAACTGATCTAATTCTACCAATAGCTTCACCTACTTTCATGAATATTTTTCTTATTTTTATTCCTCATCGATTTCCACAGAAACCATATAAATGGAAATCTGTGGCTCGACTTTTATTACCGTACCACTTAATTTCTTAAGTGGACGTTTTAAATTACTTGACATTGCAATGGCATCTTTAATTGTATAATAATACATCTGTCCGGACATGGTACTCGCGCAGTCCTCTTTTAATTCTACTCGGTCACCCTCTTTTACCAGTCCTTCTCTTTCCATTGTAAATTCTACAATCTGTCCCATTTGTTCACCTTCCGGCTTTTTGTTTTTGCCCGTTCTCTTTTATCTGTATCTGCTTTAGATTCTTTTTCTTCCACAGCACTGTTTATATTTTTTACCGCTTCCACATGGGCATGGGTCATTTGGATAAATTTTGTTTTCTTCTCTTTGAATCGGCTTTTTCGGACCGGATTCATCTTTATTTGTACCGGTTACCTGTGCAACCTGTTCTCTTTCTACTTTCTGTTCAATTCTTACATGATACAACAGACGAACCGTTGTCTCCTGAATGTTATTAATCATGTTATCAAACATTTCATAAGCCTGCATTTTGTATTCGACTCTCGGGTCTCTCTGACCATAAGCCTGAAGTCCGATACCCTGACGTAACTGATCCATATCATCGATGTGATCCATCCATTTCTGGTCGATTACTTTTAAGAGGATAACACGCTCTAATTCACGAAGCTGTTCTGCTTCCGGGAATTCTGCTTCTTTTTCCTCATAGAGTTTGACAGCAGCTTCTTTTAATTCCTGTTCTACCTGTTTTTTCTTTTTGTCTTTGACATCTTCTTTGGTAAGAGCTTTTAATGGAATCGTCGGTAAGAGTACAGAATTAAATTCTTCTAAATCCCATTCTGCGGTATCTACATCATCAGAGAAGCACATTTCTACAGCATGTTCTACGGTATCTGTAATCATCTTGTAGATAGAATCACGCATGTTTTCTCCGTCCAGTACACGGCGTCTTTCCTTGTAAATGATTTCTCTTTGTTCATTATTTACCTGGTCATAATCTAACAGGTTCTTACGAACACCATAGTTATTTCCTTCAATCTTCTGCTGTGCCTTTTCAATTGCATTGGAAAGCATCTTATGTTCAATCTGTTCATTTTCTGCAACACCAAGAGATTTAAATACTCCCATCAGTTTTTCAGAACCGAACAAACGCATTAAATCATCTTCCAGAGAAATGTAAAAGCGAGATTCACCCGGGTCTCCCTGACGACCGGAACGTCCACGCAACTGATTGTCAATTCGTCTGGATTCATGACGCTCTGTACCAATGATTTTCAAACCACCGGCTTCTCTTGCTACATCATCCAGCTTGATATCGGTACCACGACCTGCCATATTCGTAGCAATAGTAACCATTCCGGCTTCACCTGCATGTGCAACAATTTCGGCTTCTTTCTCATGATATTTTGCATTTAAGACCTGATGAGGGATTCCTTCCCTCTTTAACATTTTACTGATTAATTCAGACGTCTCAATGGTAATCGTACCAACCAGTACCGGCTGGTTTTTTGCATGTGCTTCTTTAATCGCCTCAACAACTGCATGAAATTTTTCTTTCTTGGTCATGTAAACGGCATCATCATAGTCAATACGTGCAACCGGACGGTTGGTCGGGATTTCGATAACGTCCATTCCATAGATTTCACGGAACTCTTTTTCTTCGGTCAAGGCTGTACCTGTCATACCGGATTTCTTTGTATATTTATTAAAGAAATTCTGGAAGGTAATCGTTGCAAGCGTTTTACTCTCACGTCTTACTTTTACATGTTCTTTTGCCTCAATCGCCTGATGCAGACCATCTGAATAACGACGTCCCGGCATGATACGTCCGGTAAATTCATCAACGATTAAAACCTCATCATCTTTTACCACATAATCCTGATCGCGGAACATTAAATTATGAGCACGCAGCGCAAGAATAATATTATGCTGGATTTCCAGATTTTCCGGATCTGCCAGGTTTTCAATATTAAAGAATTTTTCCACTTTATGAACACCCTGTTCCGTCAGGTTTACGATTTTATCTTTTTCATTTACGATAAAATCACCGGTTTCGATGATTTCCTCACCCATGATAGCTGTCATCTTGGTCATTTCACCACTGGCTTCTCCGCGCTCTAACTGTCTTGCAAGAATATCGCACACTTCATAGAGTTTTGTGGATTTTCCACTCTGTCCGGAAATGATAAGAGGCGTTCTTGCCTCATCAATTAATACCGAGTCAACCTCATCGATGATTGCATAATGTAAATCTCTTTGTACTAACTGTTCTTTATAGATTACCATATTATCACGCAGGTAATCGAATCCTAATTCGTTATTGGTTACATAAGTGATATCGCAGGCATACTGTGCACGTCTTTCATCATTTTTCATGGAATTGAGTACAACACCTACCGTCAGTCCTAAAAATTCATGAACTTTTCCCATCCACTCTGCATCACGGTGTGCCAGATAGTCATTGACTGTTACGATGTGGACACCTTTTCCCTCCAGTGCATTTAAGTAAGCCGGAAGGGTAGATACCAATGTTTTACCTTCACCGGTTCTCATCTCTGCGATACGACCCTGATGAAGAATAATTCCACCGATTAACTGAACACGGTAGTGCTCCATATTTAATACTCGCTTTGCTGCCTCACGTACGGTTGCAAATGCTTCCGGAAGTAAATCATCCAGTGTTTCGCCTTCTTCCAGACGTTTTTTATACTCCCTTGTTTTTCCACGAAGTTCTTCATCGGAAAGCGCCTGCATAGATGGACGAAGGGAATCAATCTTATCTACAATCGGCATGATACGTTTTAATTCTCGCTGGCTGTGAGTACCAAACATTTTCTCAATTATATTCATACTTAATTATACTCCTGATTTTATTACTAGCTTAAACATAAGTGTCATACTGTAAGCGTATCTACACTATACCACAGTACTATTTATTGTATCACTTTCCAGTAACGAAAACAAGGGCAGGAATTATGAAATTCCTGCCCTCGCAGCTCTGATTTTTACCAGTTAATTACTAACTGCTTTGTTGTCTTTCCTGTTAAAGCTTCGCTTCTCTTATCCGGACCGTTTGTTCCGACAAAGAGAATACTGGAAGAAGAATCAAAAATCTTTTCTCCTTCGTCATTTACGACTTTATAAGCTTCTTTTGAAACTGTAATGGTCAGTTCTTTTTCTTCCCCTGCTCCAAGAGAAACTTTTGCAAATCCGCACAGAGCCGGATTTACCGGTGCATACTTGGAATCCTGATTCTTGATATACACTTCTACTACATCTCTTGTTGCTACTTCAGAATGATTTTTCACGGTAACGCGAATTTCAGCATCCTGCTCTTTTTCAGGTGCTTTTGCAAATTCTGCTTTTTCCACCTGCACATCCCCATAGCTTAAACCATATCCAAATGGATATAATGGTTCTTCAGTCAGATAACGATAAGTTCTGCCTTTCATAGAATAATCTGTGAAATCAGGCAGTTCATCTAAGGTACGATAAAAGGTAATCGGCAATTTTCCACTTGGAGAAACTTCGCCAAATAAGATATTTGCCAGTGCTTTTCCACCCTGTGAACCTGGATACCATGCCTGAATGACTGCCTCTGCTTTTTCTTCTGCTTCAGAAAGATTCATGGCACTTCCGGTAAAGTTGCATACAATTACTTTTTTACCGGTTTCTAATACTGCATGCATCAGTCTCTGCTGACTCTTTGGAAATTCAAGATTCTCTTTATCTCCGGACGCATAAGCATTTCCGGTATCTCCCTCTTCTCCCTCAAGTGATTCGTCCAGACCAATACATAGTACAACCACGTCACTATGCTCTGCTACGCTGAGTGCTTCTGCAATTCTGTCATCTTCCTGTGCAAGCGCTTCTTCTTTATCCAGAAATAAATGACTTCCTTTTGCATACATGACTCTTACATCATCGCCGACATAATCCTGAATTCCTTCAAGTGCTGTAATATAACGGGAAGCTGTTCCATGATAATTTCCATCCAGAGAGCTTCTGTTATCTGCATTTGGTCCGATAACACCGATAATCTTAAGTTCTTCTTTTTTGAGCGGTAAGATTCCATTATTCTTAAGAAGAACAATGCTTTCTTCTGCTGCTTTTCTGGAAAGTTCCAGATGTTCTTTGGATTCTACTGCTGTATACGGAATCTTATCAAATTCAGTCTCGTCGAACATTCCAAGCAAAAATCTTGTAGTAAAGAGACGGATTGCAGCCTCTTTTACTTTTTCTTTTGTAGTCAGTCTTTTATTTAATGCTTCTTTTAAACACAGATAAGTACAGCCACAATTTAAGTCACAGCCTTTATTTAATGCCAGTGCTGAAGATTCTACACCGTTTTTGGTTACCATATGGTGTTCATGAAAATCACGGATTGCCCAGCAGTCTGATACATAATGACCTTCAAATTTCCAGTCTTCACGAAGAATATGTTCCATCAGTTCTTCACTTGCACAGCACGGTTCTCCGTTTGTACGGTTGTAAGCTCCCATCACTGCTTCTACATCCGCTTCTTTTACGCAGGCTTCAAAAGCTGGAAGATAGGTTTCATACATATCTTTCTTGTTTGCTTTTGCATCGAAAGAATGACGAAGTGCTTCCGGTCCGGAATGAACTGCAAAATGTTTTGCACATCCTGCTGTCTTTAAATATTCTCCATCACCCTGCAGTCCTTCGATAAATGGAACTGCAAGCCTGGATGTTAAAGTCGGGTCTTCCCCGTAAGTTTCATGTCCTCTTCCCCATCTTGGGTCACGGAAGATATTTACATTTGGAGACCATAAAGTAAGCCCTTTGTAAATGTCTCTGTCTCCATGCTTTATAGACTCATTATATTTTGCACGTGCTTCTTCTGAAATAACAGAAGCCTCTGCCTTCATTAAATCTGTATCCCACGCTGCCGCCATTGCGATTGCCTGTGGGAATACGGTTGCTGTACCGGCTCTTGCTACTCCGTGAAGTCCTTCATTCCACCAGTTATATGCAGGAATTCCAAGTCTTTCAATTGCCGGAGCATCAAATTTTAACTGACTTGCCATCTCATCTACTGTCATCTGTGAAACCAGTGCTTCTGCCCGTTCTCTTGCTTTTTTTCTGTCTCTCATCTTTTTCCTCAATTCCTCTCTTTATTTATCAGCAGACTATTTTATTAGCAGACTTTAATTACACCTTTTACGATATCTGCTTTATTCTTTACGCAGGAATCCAGTGCATTCTGAATATCATCTAACTCAAAGTAGTCTGTTACGATATCTTTTATATTGATTTTTCCGGAAGCAACTGCATCGATTGCCATCGGATAAATATTTCTGTAACGGAATACAGTTTTAAATGTCAGTTCTTTGTCAAGTGCCATACCAATTGGCAGTGTCATTTCACCGCTTGCACTGTATCCGACAAATACGATAGTTGCGCCTTTATTTGCACCTTTTATTAACTGGGAAGCTGTAATCTGAGAACCTGCGGTTTCGATTCCGAGGTCAAATCCTCTTCCACCTGTCAGTTCCATAATGCGGGCAACCGTATCTTCTTCTTTTCCGTTGATAACTGCTGTTGCTCCAAGTTCCAATGCTTTCTGCAGACGTTTTTCCATAATATCAACTACAATTACATTAGATACACCCATTGCTTTCAAAGAAAGCAGAGTTACAAGACCGATGCATCCTGCACCTGTCACAACTGCTGTCTGTCCAAGATGAGCGCCTCCCTGATTTGCGGCATGCATACCAACTGCTAATGGCTCAATTAATGCACCTTCCATTGTGCTTACGTTTTCCGGCAGTTTAAAGCAAAGGTCAGCTTCATGTGCAACATACTCCTGGAATACACCGTCTACCGGCGGAGTTGCGAAGAATACAACGTCTTTACACAGATTGTATTTACCCTGTTTGCAGAATTCGCATTTTCCACAGGTTTTTCCTGGCTCTAAGGCAACTCTGTCACCAACTTTTAAGTATTTTACATTTTCGCCAACTTCCACAACAGTACCACCTGCTTCATGTCCCAGTACGAAAGGAGTTTCTACGATGAAATCTCCGATTCTTCCTGATTCATAGTAATGTAAATCAGAACCACAGATTCCTACATATTCTACTTTTACAAGTACTTCATCACTCTTCGGTGTCGGAACTTCACGTTCCTGAATTTCTACTTTCTGTAAATCTGTCATTACTGCTGTCTTCATTTTCATTTTGACTGCCATTGTTTAATTCCTCACTTTCTTTTTTCTGTATTCGATTTTATAAGTACCTGATTTATTTCTCTGCAGGTGTTACCCTGATGCATTCTTTTTCTCCAAGATAAGATACCGCACGTTCTATATCTTTTGGATAAACCACCAGACGTTCTAATACCATTCCGGCTTCTCTTGCAAATACTGTAATTTTATTGAGTCCCTTTTTCAAAGAAATCTCTGTACTTCCTACGTGTTCCTGATTTAATACTGCCTGTTCCCATGGTATACAGCCTGGTTCTCCACCCTTGTAACCGGCTTTTGTAAATTCAACCAGCTTTCCGGCTCCTTCATTTACAGAAACTTCCACCGAAAGTTTTCCGCCATAAATCAGTGGATTCGCAGGAGAAGTATAAAGATTTAAAAAACAATCTTTTTCTTCTTCGCTGTAAAGTTCATAAGTAACAGAAGGGGCATTTTCTTTTGAATCAAATGACGACGTTACCGGAAATGCCTTGATTCCGCTCTGATATTTTCCAAAATCATACAGTTCTTTAAACTCTACGGCTTCTCCCTCATACAGCCCTGCATGTTTATCTGCATAATGTACAGCGTCTATTACAAACATGCCATACTCTGCAAGAAATGCACCTTCCGGAAGTGCACTGGTATCTTTTTTCAGTGCTTTTACCAGAACCGGAACAAACTCAGTTTCTGTCTTAATTTCAAAACTGCAGGATACTTCTTCTCCAAGCGGGAGATTTTCTTCTTTTAAAGAAATTTCAACTTCGTCCTGAAGTGTAGTCTCTCCTGATATCTGGGAAAATTCCAGCCATTCGCATCTGCTTCCTTCTCCGGATTCGTGTGCTATTCCATCTAATCCGACTTTTCTTGCACCTTCCTGTATCTTCCATTTTACGCTTCCCTGACCACCATTTGCAATTTGAATTTTAGCCTTTTTGCTAGAAGAAACTACGAAATCCTCAATCACAAGTGTAATCGGGAAATACTGGTTCGTATAATGCTGTGTTTTATCTGCTCTTGTCACAACCAGTCTCGGTTTTTTCGGCAGACGAACGATGTGACGCACCGGATATCTCCAGTCTTCATCATTCCAGTTTGTAAATCCAATATGAGAAGCCAGTTCCATTCCTGCCCATTTTCCTTCTTTAAATTCTGCCATCTGAGTTTTCAAAGCTTCATCTTTTTCGATGCAGGCTTCCACTAGCTTGTCATACTCGTTTGCAACCGCTTTGCCCTGAGAAGCATATAAGTGGTTTTTTCCAGAATAAAGATGCATTTTCAGTAAATTAAAGGATGCTTCTGCTGAGAAATAAATCATGCTGAAGTAAGCATCTCCCATACCACGCTCTTCTAAAATTTTCCACAGCCTTTCATTCTTTTCCTCGAGTTTTCCACAAAAAGAGAGCAGTTTTTCACATTCTAAGTAATGTGCCGGATGGTAAACCGTATCATTTAAAGATTCCGGTTTTCTTAATGCATTGATTTTCAAATAGCCTTCTAATACTTCCTGAATTTCTTCTCGTTCTTTTTTTGAAGTATAGCTTCCAAATACAGACTCTATCCATGCTTTGGTATATTCTTTTGTGCTGTTCGGTGCCAAAGAACCCCATTTTTCAAAATCATATGCCAAATCCATAAAGTAATTTAACGGAAATTCCTGGAATTTCACATCTCCGACATTGACAATCCAGAGTTCTCTTACTCCGTATTCATAAGCTTCTGTCATCTGCTCCCAAATCTTGGAAAGTTCGGTAGAAGAAACCCATTCATAAGAAACAGGGTCTCCATGATAATCCAGATGGAAATACATTCCAAATCCACCTTTATGATTTCTCTCAAATGCTTCCGGAAGTGCTCTCATATTGCCCCAGTTGTCTTCGCAAAGCAGTAAGGTTACGTCCTCAAGTTCTTTAAATCCACGCAGTCCTTCTTCGCTTCCACCACCAAAATAGTAATCTTCTACTTCTTTATAAACTGCAAATAACTGCGGAACTTTCTTTCCGTCTGTTTCCAGATGTTCATGAATCATCTCACGCTGTTTTGTAATAATTTCTTTTAACAGACGTACATTATCGGAAATCAGAGAATCTTCGCCCAGCATCTTGCTGTCGTTTTCTCCTCTCATTCCGACTGTTGGAAATACATTGTGACCGATGCTTCGTTTCACACCGTCCTCCCAGAATCTTAAGATTCCTTCTTTGTTTGTCACATAGCTCCATGCATCTCCATACGGACTTTTCGGTCCTCTCACCTTACTGTATTCTGCACCGGAGCGCATACAAGGTTCATGATGAGACATTCCGATATAAATTCCGTATTCATCAGCCAGTTTCATAGACTCCAAATCCGGACCGTCTAACATAAAGTTTTCCGCCCACATCGCCGGCCATAAATAATTTCCTTTCATACGGAGGAGGTATTCAAAAATATGGTCATACATTTTTGCATTGAAACTTCCAAAATGAGAAGTTGCCCAGTTTCCACAGCATGGCCATTCATCATTGATGAAAAATCCTCTGTATTTCACAGACGGCTCTTTTGATACAAAAGAATCCTCTTCTTTTAAAATAAAAGAGTCCTGTTTCACGTACTGGCAGTCTCCCCAGTCAACCATTGCTGTCACACCTAACAACTCTGACAGATGGAACAGTCCATAAATGGTTCCAAGTTTATCACTTCCGTAAATAACAAGTGCGCTTTCAATTCCTTCTACCGGATTTTCTGCCACAATAAACGCATAAGATTCCCGTTTTCCTTCTACCTGTCCAAGTTTTGAAATCTTACTGCACAGTGTTTCTGCCAGTTTTCCGCTTCCTGCAGTCACTGCAATCACTGCCTGTTTTGCCGGTACAGCTGTTTCACAGATTTCAGGACAAAATGAGAGTGTCCCCTCTACATCCTTTGCCACTTTGCCTGCTACTTTTTTCACACCGGTTCCACATTCTTCTGGAATTACAAAATAAAGTCCCTTATTCTTTGAAATTTCTAATGTAGCCATACATCCTCCAGGTTTATTTCCATGTTTTTTGTTCTAAAAAGAACCCGACAGCTTGCGCTGCCAGATTCTTTTCTCTGGTTACTGCTTATTTTAATTATTTAAGAAGGTCTTTTGTATCCTGATAAATTTCGTTTGCTTCGTCTACGTATTTCTGGCTGCCTTTGTTTTCACAGTCTTTTACGTAAGCATCCCAGTCTTTATCCAGATCACGTTTACCAGTGATGAATTCCAGAGCTGCTGTATTTACATAGTCCATAAGAGGAGTCTTAACTAAGTTCATTTCTTCTTTCTGCATTTCATCAGCAAGAATTGGTGGTTTTAACTGGATATCTTCTTTGCTTGCATTTTTATTTACACACCAGTAATTCTCTGTACCAGTAC
>OGUO01001725.1_pt1 | contig 14098 bp, 13 predicted proteins | sample 1553641 | NCBI WGS metagenome assembly OGUO01 (sample SAMEA2579980, study PRJEB22360) | human gut metagenome | biome: human gut; feature: human-associated habitat; material: faeces | place: Denmark | collected 2008/2010 | reverse complement strand
TACTGATGACTTCGTCGATGTGGGAGAAGCTCATGCGCTCGGTTTTGCCGAGCTTAACGGGCTTGACTTTCATCATAAAATCAACCACTCCTTACTTTTATATTCTACGGGATGTCGTATACACGGGTCAAATTTGAGCAGACACACATAATTCGACCCGCGTCCTGCGGAACGTTCCGGCGTTTTGCACAAACTTTTCGGGGCAAGCCCTCAAGCGGCAGCCATCGCAGTTCCCTTTTTGGCGCACTAGTCCATTATGTGATACTAATGCAGTATACACCCGAAAATCCCTGTTGTCAAGCCATTTTTCAGTTTTTTGCCGAAATAAATTTAATTTTCGCTTTGTTTTCGTACGCCCGGCAGCGTGTAGTTGTTTGTCTGCCAAGTACTTGATTTTTTTATTTTGCACGTTCCTGTTCATAACACCCTTGTGCAATTTGTCTATCTTTACTCTTGTGCCCGGAAGTGTGACTTTTGCACTTCCCTGCCGCAAAAAAGAGACTGCCGCACAAAATGCTGTGCAGCAGTCTCGTCCTGAAAATTTTATGCGATTCACTCATCCAGATAATCCCGCAGCAACTTCGCGCGGCTGGGGTGGCGCAGCTTGCGCAGCGCCTTTGCTTCGATCTGCCGCACACGCTCCCGGGTCACGTTGAATTCCTTGCCCAGTTCTTCCAGCGTGCGGGCACGGCCGTCCTCCAGACCAAAGCGCAGGGTGATGACCCTTTCCTCCCGGGGCGTCAGGCTCTTAAGGACGTGCAGCAGCTCCCGCCGCAGCAGCTGACGCCCGGCTTCGTCCACCGGGACACCGGCATCTTCGTCCTGAATAAAGTCCTCCAGATGGGCGTCCTCTTCCTCCCCCACCGGCGTTTCCAGACTGATGGGCTCCTGCGACAATTGCAGCAGCTCCCGCACCTTGTCCGGTTCCATATCCAGTGCGACAGCGATCTCCTCCACGGTGGGCTCCCGTCCATTTTTATGCAGCAGGTCGCCCGCCGTTTTCTTGACCCGGTTGATGCTCTCCACCAGATGCACCGGGATGCGGATGGTGCGTCCCTGATCCGCAATGGCGCGGGTGATGGACTGACGGATCCACCACGTTGCGTAGGTAGAGAACTTGAAGCCACGCTCCGGCTCAAATTTTTCCGCCGCCTTCATCAGGCCAAGGTTGCCTTCCTGAATGAGATCCAGAAAAGGCAGTCCCCGCCCGGCGTAGCGCTTGGCTACCGATACCACCAGCCGCAGGTTTGCTTCGCTCAAAGCGCGGCGGGCATCTGCATCTCCGGCGCGGGCAGCCTTTGCCAGTGCCATCTCCTGCCCGGCGGTCAGCAGCGGCACCCGGCCGATCTCCTTTAAATAGGTCTTGACCGGGTCATCCAGCGCCACACCCTCTGAGGACAGCTCATTCTCCAGCCTGCCGATCTGGGCATCATCCAGCACGGGCAGCTCGGCAGGTTCCTCTGCCAGATGGACGCCCCGCTGCTCCAGCGCCGCGTAGAGTTCATCCAGCTGTGCAACATCGAAGTCCGTTTCCTCCATGGCGCGGCTGATCTGCTCCGGGGTCAGGGTGTGACGCCGCGCCTTTGCGGCAAGGCTGCGGGCAAGTTCTTCCGTTTGCGACAATTTCTGCATGATTCCTGCTCCTTTTCTCTCCAGCTCCAGCCGGAGGGAAAACAGGGATCAGTCTTGTTCGGGCAGCGTCCCCTGCTTTTTTTCGCGCATCGACTGAAGATACTGTGTGATCTCATCGCCGGACATTGCAGCAGCTTTGCTTGCAACCGGCATTCCCCGGGCGATCCTGTCCAGATACAGATGGATATCCTCCGGGGTGCAGTTCACATCGCTGTATTGTGCCGCAAGTCGGCTCAGTTCATTCAATGCTTCTTCGCTTACAAATGCCCGCAGTGCCGTCAGGCTGAGCTCCACGCCCTCCCGGCTACAATTGAGCATTGCTTCGTATAGTTCCTTCTGCTGCGGCTGGATGAATTGCTCCGCCGTCAGCTGCTGTTTAGCCAGTTCCAGATACCGCGGTTCCCGCAGGATGGCCGCCAGCAGCCGCTGCTGGGCGCTGGCAATGCCCAGTGCCTGACTGCCGCCTGCGCTGTATGGTACCTTGATCTGATCCATCTCGCCGGAATGCAGCCGCTCGTGGTTTTTCTCCCGGCGGTACTTGCCACCTGCCCGCTTTGCTGCGGTGCCCAGCTGCGCCAGAATGGCGGTTTTGGAGATGTTGGTCTCCTCTGCCAGCCGCCCGGCGTACACCTCCTGCTCGGTGGGGTTAGAGCGCTCGGCCAGCATTTCCACGGCTTCCTTTACATATTGCAGCCGCTGCGCATCCTGCGAGAGATCGTACTGATCCCGCAGGCGCTTGAGCCGGAAGTCCAGCGCGTTGCCCACCCCGTCCAGAAGTGCCTGAAAGCGCTCCGGGCCGTATTTTTTGATATACTCGTCCGGGTCCTTTGCGCCGGGGATCTGCAAAACGCCCACCTTTACCGGGCTGTTGCGGAACAGCTCCAGCGAGCGCAGGGTGGCCTTCTGACCGGCCTCGTCCGAGTCGTAGCTCAGAATGACTTCGTCGGCATACTCGCTGATGATGCGCACCTGCCCGGGGGTCAGCGCGGTGCCGCAGGCGCAGACGGCGGTGTCGATGCCCGCCTGCTGCATACTGATGACGTCCATGTAGCCCTCGCACAGCACGAACCGCCGGGAGGCGCTGCGCTTTGCGATCTGCATGGCAAACACCGTCTCGGATTTGTGGTAGACCAGCGTCTCCGGGCTGTTGACGTATTTGGGCTTGGAGTCGTCCATCACGCGCCCGCCAAAGGCAATGATGTTGCCGCGCAGGTCAAAGATGGGGGTCATGACACGCTTCCAGAACAGGCAGTAGATGCGCCCGGAGGGACTGCGCTTGAACAGGCCGCTGGCATCCAGCTCCTGCTGGTTGTAGCCTTTATCCCGCAGGTACTGGTACAGCGCCTGCCCATCGTTGGGGGCATAGCCCAGCCCGAACCGGACGATGGTCTTATCGTCCAGCCCGCGCCGCCGCCAGTAAGCGCGCGCCTGCCGCGCCTCCTCCACGGTAGAGTTCAAGCAGGCATGGAAGAAGCGGGCGGCCTCCTTGTTCATGGAAAGCACCCGGCTGCGCAGGCGTCCGGTCTTATCGTCCTCCTGCGGTTCCGGCATCCCGGCGCGGGAAGCCAGCATCTTGATGGCTTCGCCGCTGCTGATATTGTTGATCTTTTTGACAAAGCTGATGGCATCTCCGGCTGCCTGACAACCGAAACAGTAAAAGCTTTGGGTGTCCGGGTACACATAAAAGGACGGCGTTTTTTCGCTGTGAAAAGGGCACAGCCCGCCGTACAGCCGTCCCTTGCGTTTGAGCTGCACATAGCTGCCCACCAGCTCCACAATGTCGGTGCGGCGGGTAAGCTCCTCGATGTATTCGTGTGGGATCATGTTGTTTTAAACGACCTCTCCAGTTTTAAAGGACGTGCCATTTCTGGGGCACGAACAGTTCTTCAAAGGTGCGGATGGCAAACTCGTCGCTCATACCGCTGATGTAGTCGGTGACGGCGCGCTCCCGTCCCTCCTGATAGGCCAGCTGCACATAAAAGTTGGACATCCGGTCTACATGGGTCAGGTAGTATTCGTACAGCTCCGCGATAAGCTTGTCCACCTTCTGCTCCTCACGCTTGGCGTTTTTATCCACATACACGGTCGTGTACATGAAATCCCGCAGGGCGAGGAACGCTTCGTATTCCTCCGTGCCCATGCGGACATCCCCCTCGCTGTGGGTGAGAATGCTGTTGATCATGGTGGTGATGCGGGCAGATTTGGTCTGTCCCAGCACTGCCGTGCAGTCCTTGGGCAGGGTGGCAGCGTCCAGCACACCGGCGCGCACAGCGTCCTCGATATCGTGGTTGACAAAGGCGATCTGATCCGCCAAGCGCACGATGCGTCCTTCCGGGGTAGCTGCCCATGTGCCCTTGGTGTGGGTAACGATGCCGTTCCGCACCTCCCATGTCAGGTTGAGCCCTTCGCCGTCCTTTTCCAGCCGGTCCACCACACGCAGGCTTTGCATATAGTGGCGGAAGCCGTCCGGGCAAAGAGCATCCAGAGCCTTTTCTCCCGCGTGACCAAAGGGGGTATGCCCCAGATCATGCGCAAGGCTGATGGCCTCGGTCAGATCCTCGTTCAGGCGCAGGCCCCGGGCAATGGTGCGGGCGATCTGCGAGACCTCCAGCGTATGGGTCAGCCGGGTGCGGTACAGGTCGCCTTCCGGCGAAAGGAACACCTGCGTTTTCTGCTTGAGACGCCGGAAGGCCTTGCAGTGCAGCACCCGGTCGCGATCCCGCTGGAACACCGGGCGCAGCGGATCCTGCGGCTCCGGCACAGCTCTGCCGCGGCTTGCATCGCTGAAGGTCGCCCAAGGCGCAAAGGTGAGGTGCTCGATCTCTTCGGTTCTCCGGCGCACATCCATACAGATCCTCCTTTTGTTTTTCGGGTTTCTCCCCTCCCCTCTGCGCGCAGCCGATCCCAATTGCTGCGCTGCGGCAATTGTAGCACATCGGCCGTGTCGAAGGGGGAAGTTCGGTGTCGGTTTGCAAAAAAGACTTTGTTTTTTAAAATGGTGCGTAGAACGGGTCAGACACCGTCACCTGAGCGCTGCCCCGGGTCAGCTCCCGCAGCTGCTCCAGCAGCGGGGCTTCGGTGTGTTCCGGCATCTGCCAGCGCAGGGTAACACGGTCTGCAAACTCCGGCGGTGCCTGCTTTGCCCCGGCGGCATCAATGAGCAGGGACGCACGTTCGTAAAGGGCGTAATCCACCGTTACCTGCAGCTCCACCACGCTGCGCACCGTGACCACCTCGGCATTTTCCAGTGCGCGGGCGGTGGCGGTGGTGTAAGCGCGCACCAAACCGCCGGTGCCCAGCAGCACCCCGCCAAAGTAGCGGGTGACCACCACGATCAGGTCGGTCAGGCCGCTGTGCTGCAGCACCTCCAGCGCGGGCGTACCGGCAGTCTTTGCCGGCTCACCGTCATCGGAATAGCGCTCGCGGTTGCCCGCCCGCAGGCGGTAAGCGTAGACATTGTGCCGTGCGGTGCGGTTAGCCGTCCGCACCTGTTCCAGAAAGGCCACAGCGGCTTCCTCACTGTCAGCAAAGGAAAGCTGTGCGATAAATCGGCTCTTTTTCTCTTCGTATTCGCCGGTGGCCGTGCCCCGGACGGTGCGGTAATCCTCCACGTTAGATCCTCCTGATAATAACTCAGAATAAGTATAACACAAACGGGCGCAAATAAAAAGACTGACGAAGCCTTGCGGCCCCGTCAGTCTTTTATAAGAAGAAAGCAGTTGATCACTTGGTAAAGATCTGAATCCACTGATGACCCCAAGTGCTGTTGCTATTGTAGTAGTAGCCAACACTCATCTTGCGAGCCTCAGGGTTCAGGATATTGGCGCGATGGCCTTCGGAGTTCATCCATGCGTTGACGACCTCTTCAGGAGAGACGCTGCCCCATGCGGCATTCTCGCCGGTGGGGGTATCGGTGACACCGTAGTCCTTCAGGACGGTGAAGCACTTGGAGCCATCGGGGCGGACGTGAGAGTTTACAACGGCGATCTCCTCGGCGCGGGTCTGTGCAGCGGCGGTCAGATTATCATCGCCCATTTCCAGAGCGGTCAGACCGTACTTTGCGCGCTGAGCATTGACCAGATTCAGAACTTCCTGACGGTAGTCCTCGGTGTGAGAATTTTCGGGGTAAGAGAAGATCAGCACCCAGTAGTTGTTGTAGACGCCGCCCTCGTAGTGGCCAACGCTCACGGTGGTGGCATCGGCGTTCAGGATGCGCTCGCGGGTAAAATCGGTAGCCATCCACTGATCCATTGCGGAATCGGGGGTGGAGCAGCCGGCCATGTAGTTCTCGCCGGTGGAAACATCGCTGATGCCGTTCTCTGCCAGAACGGTGAAATCGCGCTGACCGTTGGGACGAACGTAGGAGTAAGAAACTGCCAGCTCCTCGGCACGCTTCATTGCAGCGGCATTGTGGCTGCTGTCGCCCAGAGCAACGGGAGCCAGACCAGCCTGTGCGCGCTCGTTATTGATCAGGGTCAGGAAGCTGCGCTGGTAAGCGTCTTCCTCAAAGTAGGAGTTCTCTTCCTCCACGGAAGCGGCAGCAGGCACAGCAGCATCGCCGCGCACAGCAGCACGGTCAGCACGCCCGCAATCAGCAGCACCAGCGCGCTCGGCCCCATGCTCAGCATCGGCTTTGCGAACAGATAGGCGTACAGATACGCGCTCGCCAGAATCAGCGCCAGCGTGATCGCCGTGCCGATCAGGATGGCGAGGACGCTCATCCCAAAGGCCGCCAGCAGGTTGTGTAGGATTTCCTCGCTGAACTCCATCATATAAGAGTGGACGATCATAGCCGGAACGACCAGATAGAGCAGGAGGTTCGAGAGGGTCTGCTTGCCCTCCTGCTTCAGCACACCGGTTTTGACAGCCACAAAGCCGCAGCCGATGAGCAGAAACAGGATGATAACCTGCTGCGCGGTGATAAGAGCCAGTTCCATAAAAACACCTCATAAAACGTCGGAAACAGCCGAAATCGGAACGTGAAAAATATCACGATAAATACAACAATGGTATAACATAAAACGGCCTGCTTTGCAAGAGCAAACAGGCCGCTTTGTGAAATTTTACGGCAGATGCTTACAGAAGGACATTTTTGATGAGGAGGGAGACGCTGCCGTCCGGGTCGTGCAGGAACTCCACCTCCGAGTCGGAGGACAGGATCTCGGTGGGGATCTTGACCTCGATGCCGCTGGCGGATTTCGCCGGGGCGGGGGCCAGCGTGCCGCTGCTGGGGTTCGGGCATTTATTGGCACAGGGCGTGCAGAATGCCGTGGACGAGTGCGGCCTGCCCGGTGCGTTTACCGGCGGCCTGACGGCGGCGTCCGGCGGCATAGCGGCCAGCCTGATTTTTGGCGTGCTGGCTGCGCTGGTGGGAAAAAGCAAGGATCAGAACTGAGTGAGGAGTCAGGGGTGGACGCCGACCTCCTGAGAGGGGCAGACTTCCGGCGGCAACCCGCTGCCGGGCCATAATGGCACGGTTTCCCGCTGCCGGGCAGTCACGAAAGCTCTGCCCTCATCCGGCCTCGGTCGGGGCCTCGGCCACCTTCCCCCGAGGGGGAAGCCATTCAAACAAAAAACAGGGATGCAGATTTCGGTCTGCATCCCTGTTTCTATATTGTTTTTACTGTGCGCTGGACCCAAGCGTAACAGCCAGCGTCAGCACCTTGCCGTCGCGCTCGACCTGGAGGTTGACGGTGTCGCCGATGCCCTTGTCCTTCAGGTAATTCTTCAAGGCGGAGGAATCACTGACGGCGGTGTCATCGACGGCCAGCACGCGGTCACCCGCCTGTACACCGGCGGCGTCGGCGCCGCTGCCCTTTGTGACTTCGACAACGTAGACGCCCATTGTGGAGACACCCAGCTGCTGGGCGGTCTGGGCGTCGGTCACATCCATGATCTTGACGCCCAGCGCGGGACGAGCCACGCTGCCGTTCTCGATCAGCTGCCGGCCGATCTCCATGGCTGTGTTGATGGGGATCGCAAAGCCGATGCCCTCGGCCTCACTGTAGCTGGACTTGGCATTGACAATGCCGATCAGCTCGCCGTTCGCATTGAAAAGGCCGCCGCCGGAGTTGCCCGGGCTGATGGACGCATCGGTCTGGATCAGCGTCATATCGTTGTCTTGCACGGTGACCTGACGGTTCAGCGCGCTGACGATGCCATCGGTGACAGTGTTGGACAGCGTGCCCAGCGGGTTGCCGACGGCAACGGCGACCTCGCCCACGGCCAGGGCGTCACTGTCGCCGATGACCGCTGGGGTCAGGCCCGTAGCATCAATTTTCAGCACCGCGATGTCGGAGGTGGAATCCTGACCGACGACGGTGGCGTCGTAGCTCTCATCGCTGCCGTTCAGCTGCACCTTTACGCTGGTCGCGCCGCTGACGACGTGGGCGCAGGTCAAGATGTAGCCGTCCTGGCTGATGATGACGCCGGAACCGGCACCGCTCTGGACGTAGTAGCCGCCGAACCAGGTCTGGCTGCTGCTCATCTGCTCGGTGGTGATGGCGACAACGCTGGGCGAGACGACAGACGCGATCTGCTGCACGCTCATGCTTGTGCCATCGGTGCTGCCTGCGGCGGTGGCGTCCGTGCTGCGCTCTACCTGCTGGACAACCACCTGGTTGCCTGTCAGGCCCGCACGGCTGGCGACCACAGCGCCGCCCAGACCGCCGCCGAAGCCCAGCGCAGCCACGCCGACGCAGGCCAGCACGCGGAGCAGGACCTTGCTGCCCTTTTTCTTCTGGGGCACGGGGGGCTGCTGCGGGGCGCTGGAATAGCTGTAGCCGTTGTAGCCACCGTTATTGCCATTGCCGCCGCTGAAGCTGCTGGTGTAGCCGTTGGAATCCTGCTGGGGATTCTGGCCGGACGTGCTGCCGGAATTGTAGGAAGAATAGTCTGTGCGCGCCGTGTTGGCGGTGTTGACACCGCTGGAGCCTACGTTGGGGTAGCTGCTCTGTTGGGGCTGCGGGTTCTGCGCGGGGGCGCTCTGCTCGGGCTGCGGGTTCTGGCCGTTCGGCTGACCGCTGCCGGATGTATTGTTATAGAGACCGGAGTAATCGTATTCGTTGCTCATAGTGGTCGTCTCCTTTCGCTTTCTATGCCTACAGTATACAGGCTAATTGTGAAATAGGTTTCGTCAGAGAGTGAAAAGTATGTGAAAAACGGTGAAGATTATGACAATTTGCAGCGTTGCGCCGCACAATAAAATATGATATAATCAAATCATAAAACACATATAAAGGAGGCGTTTTCTATGAAAAGGATGTTAAAGCGTATTTTGGTTGTGCTTCTGGTATTGATCCTGCTGGCAGTGGCGGGCTTCGGTATGCTGTACGCCGGGCGGCTGCGCACGGTAAACAGCATAGAGCAGATCACCGCGTATGACGACTATAACCTTTACCGCATGGATGTCAAGTATGATTATTCCATCGACGATGTCATCAACTACGGCATCACCGACAACCAGTCGATGATCGACGCGATTTTAAAGGAAACGCTTCCCCTGCTGCCGGTCCACATGAAAGCCCCGAACTATGGATGCAGCGCCTTTGCGACTGTGTCCGATGGGAATATCCTGATGGGCCGCAACTATGATTTCAAGCGCGATACCTCGGCCATGCTGGTTTATTGTACGCCGAAGGACGGCTACAAATCCGTGGCGCTGGCCGCGCTGGATAATATCTCGGCCAACCGGCCGGACATATCCATGGCGAAAAAGCTCGCCTGCCTGACCGCTCCGTTCATCTGTCTGGACGGCATGAACGAGCGCGGTGTTTCCATCGCTGTGCTGACGCTGGACAGTGAGCCGGTCAACCAGGACACCGGCAAGCAGAAGATCTTCACGACGCTGGCTATCCGTCTGGTGCTCGACCGCGCCGCCACGACGCAGGAGGCCGTTGACCTGCTGGACAGCTATGATATGTTTGCGACCTCCGGGCGGGACTACCACTTCTTTGTCGTTGATGCAAGCGGCGATGCCCGCGTGCTGGAATATGACCCGGAGCAGGAGGGCCGCCCGCTGCGCTGGACATCCATGCAGGCCATCACGAATTTTTACGGCTGCTATGCCTACATGGTGCAGCCAAACCAGAGAAATGGCATCTACGGCCACGGAAAAGAGCGCTATGACGCTATTATGGAAGTGCTGGCAATGCGCGATCCCGACGGGGATATTCCTGCGGATACCGCATGGAAGGCGTTGCAGGCAGCCGCCCAGGACCCCAGCCCCAACGATGTGACCAGCAACACCCAGTGGTCGCTGGTCTATGACGACACCGACCTGACCGCGCAGATCGTCATCCGCCGCAAATGGGGCGACGTGATACACTACGACCTGAACACCAACGAAATCAACGGGTAATGCTATGCAGATCAGGCAGGAAAAAGGCTGCTACACTCTATATAAGGAAAACGAGGCCATCGGCACAGCCGTCGTGGACGGCACGACCATCCTGCGGCTGGAGGTCGTGCCCCGGTGGCGCGGGCGCGGCTACGGCAGTTATCTGTTGAAAGAGCTTCTGCGCCAAAACGGCGGACTGGACCCAAAGCAGGCCACGCGGTTCACCGCTCCCCTGCCCCGGGATGCCGCGGGCAGGGCGCTGGCGCAAAAATATGGCTTTGCCCCGGACGGCAGCCAGCTGGTGCGCCGCCGCGTGCCCGACCTGTCCGCCGTGCAGCTCTGCCATGCGTTTTTGACCGCACGGCTCGCCCCCGGCGGGCTGTACGTGGATGCCACCTGCGGCAACGGCCACGACACGCAGTTCCTGTGTACGCTGGCAGGCCCGGCAGGGCGCGTGCTGGGGCTGGATATTCAACAGCAGGCCGTTGATAACACAAACGCGCGGCTGGCAGCGGCAGGCTATGGCGCAGTGGGGTGTGCGGTGCTGCACGACCACGCCCGCCTGGCTGAGCTGGTGCAGCCCGGCACGGCGGACTGCGTGCTGTTCAACTTCGGCTGGCTGCCGGGTGCGGAGCATGATGTGCATTCCACGGCGGACGGCAGTGTGCCCGCCCTGCGTGCGGCGCTGGAGGCTCTGCGCCCCGGCGGCGTGCTGGCCGCGGTGCTCTACAGCGGAAAGGTCATCGGTGACGCCGAGAAGCAGGCCGCGCTGGCGTTTTTTAAGGCCCTGCCGCTGACGCAGTATACCGTGCTGGTCTGCGAGTTTGCAAACTGGGCGCAGACAGCGCCGCTGCCGTGCTTTGTGATCAAAAAGTAAAGGCTGTACGTTAAGGCAAGCGGGCAGAGCCCGCGCAAAAAGGCGCCCCTTACAGGGGAGCTGCCGAGCCTGCGAGGCCTGAGGGGCTTTGCCCGTTCGCCGCAATAACAAAGGATACCCCCGTCAGGCACACATACCTGACGGGGGTATCTTTATTCTATAAACAGAATTTACGCCTTGACCTCCGGTGCGCCGCCGCCCAGCTTGGGGATGGGGCAGTGGAGGATATACCATGCAAACAGCACGGACGAGATGCTCCAGGTCAGCGGATAGGCCCAGAACACAACGCCGATGTCGCGGATGAAGTGCAGCGTGACTGTGATGTAGGTGATGCGCAGCAGGCACCAGACCGCCAGCATGACCATCATCGGCACGACGGGGCGGCCCAGACCGCGCAGGATGCCCGCGCAGCAATGGCTGAACGCCAGCAGGCAGTAGAACAGCGTGATGGTGTGGGCCTGCCGCACGCCGAACGCAATGACGTCGGCCTCGCGGCTGAAAGCACCGATGAGCCACGGCGACGCAGCGTAGATGGTGGCGCCGACGACCTCGGCCATGAGCACCGAGCACAGACACCCGAACTTCATGCCCTTCTTCACGCGGTCCGGCCGGCCCGCGCCGACGTTCTGGCTGACGAACGTCGCCAGTGCCATGGCAAAGCAGGTCACGGGCAGGAAGGCAAAGCCCTCCACCTTGCTGTACGCGCCGCACCCGGCCATGGCCTGTGCGCCGAACGAGTTGATGTTGGACTGCACAATGACGTTGGCAATCGAGATGACCGAGTTCTGGATGCCGGACGGAAGACCCTGCACGATGACAGCCTTTAGCGACGGACCGTCAAATTTTACCTCGCTCCAATGCACGGCCCACGCCTCTTGGGAGCGCGTTAGCTTGGCAAATGCCAGAACGGCGCTGACCGTCTGGGAGGCAATCGTTGCGAACGCCGCCGCGGCCACGCCCATGCGCAGCCAGCCGACGAGGATCAGATCGAGCACGATGTTGATGAGAGAGGCAGCAATTAAATACCGCATCGGGCTCTTGCTGTCGCCGACGGATTGCAGAATACTTGCACCTACGTTGTACATGACAACGGCAATTGAGCCGATGAAGTACATGCGGAAGTAGGCGATGGAGTTGACGAGCACATCGTCCGGCGTGCCCATCCAGCGCAGGATCTGCGGCGTTAAGATCACGCCGATCACCGTCAGCCCGACACCGGCCACCAGGCCCAGTGCCACGGTGGTGTGGATCGTGCGGCGCATTCTGTCCCAGTCCTTGGCACCGAAATACCGCGCGACCACGACGCCCGCGCCCAACGATACACCGTTGACAAAGCCGGTCAGCAGAAAAATCAGGCTGCCTGACGAGCCGACAGCGGCGAGCGCCTCGCCGCCCAGAAAGTTGCCGACGATCAGCGAGTCGGCGGCATTATACAGCTGCTGGAACAGGTTGCTGATAAAAATCGGCAGCGCAAACAGCAGCATTCCCCTGGCAACACTGCCCTGGGTCAGGGTCGTTTTTTGTTTTGTTTCCATAGTTTGCTTTCTCTATACCCATATCCTGAGCGGCAGGGTGCGGACGCCTATAGAATGCGCCCCTACGGGTGTGATTCGTAGGGGCGGATTCCATATCCGCCCGCAAAGTGCCGTATGTTTACACCAATACGTCCTTAATCAATAAGCTCAGCCCGCCGGTTGCCGAATGGATAAACTCCACGGCGTCGTCCGAGCTGCACAGCTCGGCAGGAATCCTGATCTCAATGCCGGACTCGGTCTTGAAGCTGCGGCTTTCCAGTTTTTTGATGCGCGCGGGGGTCACGGTCACGCGGTCATTCTCCTGCACGCCGGTCTCGGCCAGCGCCTCCTCAAACCTGGGGGCGGCCAGAGGAAAATTCTCCCGGATGCGCTCGCGGACGTCCTCGACGGAGATCTGGTTGTCCACAGCCTGGTTGCGCACCAGCAGCTCGACGGCAGTCTCGGTGCCGCCGTCAAACGGGGGCACATCGTCCAGCGACTCCGGCTCGGGGTAGGCCTCCTTCACGGCGGCCACGGCGGTCTCGCAGACGGCCTTGAGCTTGGCTTTCTCCTGCAAAGCCTCCGTGCAGCCGAACACGCGGGTGGACAGGTAAAAGTCCTTCCTGTCGTCCAGCGTGAACTTCTTCTCGATCAAGCGCACCGTGCCGTTGGCGCGGTCAATGAGCGCGGCTTCGTCGGCCTTGGGCGTGCCGGGCAGCAGCGTGCGCTGCGGCACCATGCTGCTGAACCGGCCATTGCCCATCAGCTCGGTGTGGTGGGTGTAGCCGGGACGGTAGTTGAGCTTGAGCACGCCGTAGAACGGCACGCCGTCGGCGGTAAAGTCCACGACGGCCAGATCGCCCGCCGGGATGGCCTGATATTGCAGCATCTGCTCAAAGATGACGCCCGCAATGCGGCGGGACAGGTCAATGAAATCCTGATTCTGCGCCATCTCCGCGGCAAAAGCGGAGTCCGGCAGGAACCGGCAGTTCTTTACCTCGTCGCTGGCGAACGCGCGTTCAAGCGTGGCGGTGTAATACTCGTACAGGTCAGCGTCCATGTCCATGGCACGGTCCGACAGAACCGGCTCTGATGCGCCGGGGTCCAGCAGATGCAGAACGACCTGATTGATTTTGACTTCCATAGAATGATAGCTCCTTAAAAATGGCAATATAAAATACTATACCACGATTTTCCGGGTTTGACCAGCGGTAGCCCCGGGCAAAATAGTGACGAAAGAGGTGATTTGTATGAACAAGGCTGAAAAAGAAACGCTGCTGCGCCGCACCGCACCCAGCCGCCAGAAGCAGGCACAGGAATATCTGCAGGGCCGCAGCCCCGGCACGATGCAGCGCTACGCCCCAGACGCCCACGCCGACCCGGAACAGGGCTGGGTGGAGAGTGAGGAGACGGTGAAAGAGCTGGTAAAGTGGCGGGAGGAGGCGATTTATTGAGGGAGGCTTCCCCCTTGGGGGAAGCTGTCAGTGGCCCCGACCACTGACTGATGAGGGGCAGGTGCGCCAGTATAGCCCGTTTGCCGAATGGCCGCACGGTAGGGGCCGGGCATGCCCGGCCCGCGGCCTTCCCACAGACGCGATTTTGCCTTTTTGCTGAGGGCCGGACATGTCCGGCCTCTACGTGGCGGCATTCCTTATAAAAGGCAGCTATGGTGAGCTTACCCCTCATCCGGCCCTGCGGGGCCACCTTCAGTCTACGCGCCAAGAGCCGTCTACGGCG
>OGUO01001724.1_pt1 | contig 14100 bp, 12 predicted proteins | sample 1553641 | NCBI WGS metagenome assembly OGUO01 (sample SAMEA2579980, study PRJEB22360) | human gut metagenome | biome: human gut; feature: human-associated habitat; material: faeces | place: Denmark | collected 2008/2010 | reverse complement strand
AAATGCTGCCGTGGCTGATTTTATATTTTTCTGAGGAATATACTGCATGCTAGGCCGGTATCCACAGCCTAGATATGCGAAGCCCCATAAACGAAGCCCCATAAGCGATATCCTATGATGCGTCCCTACAGATTTGTATTTACCCCATTTATGGTCGCATTCTCATTCTCCCTCATAGGAATGACGAGACACTTCTCCCCATTGATGACCTGCGCATGAATCTGTGAAGCCTTCTCCGGCTTTACATGAAGCACCACATCATAAGTCTTAATTTGGGCAGTGTAATTATCAATCTCTTCCTGCTTCTCAAGAAGCTGTGAAGTGCGCTCCTCAATCTGATTATTTTTCTCCTGGATAACAGAATCCTTCTCCTCAAGCTGCGCATTTTTCTCATTGAGCTCGAGAGTTAAATCGCCGACCTGGCTCTCAAGAGCAAGCTTTTCCACGCGGATTTCATTAGCTGCAAGAGCCTTTGAATCAATGACATTGGCTGCGATAGGCGGCTTGTTACCGAAGGCCTCATTGACGGATTTTTCAATGCGTGAAATCTTTTCCTCAGAGACATGGCAGTCACTAAGCACCTTGTTCATAGCCTCGCTGTCGAGAATGAACGGATCGTCGTCATCATCGTGGGTCTCAGCGTAGTCATCAGCCATCTCGGACAGATTCTGCTGGATATCAAGCAGTTTGTCATCCGTGCTCTCGTCCTCGGCACCTAGCACGTTTCTGACGATTGAATGAAAAGCCATCTTCTGCTCAGTAGCTGTGCGCTCCACACCGCAGCCGAGACCGTTTGTCATAAACTCAGAGTGCGGCTCCTTGGTATTTTTCGTATAGAAAAGAGTGGAGTGTATGTCAGTGCTCCTATCATTGAAAGCAGGGAATAAAAAGCCTGTCTCAGGTGCACCGACCACCCAGTCCCTTATGCGGGCTCCGATACGCTGCTCCTTTTCCAGATAGCCAAGGCCCGGCTTTGAAAGTGTGACAGGGCAGATGGCGCAGAGCATGTATTTGTACACCTCCTCGGACTCATCAACGTTGATGTTGTCCTTTGTGCGTGTCATGACATCGTAGCTGTCGAGATACAAAAGAATCAAGTAGTTCCCGGCCTCATCGTAGGTGTCGATGACCAGATCATAGTATGTATCGAGCAGAGTCTCATCATTAAGCTCGCTGTCGCGAAGCGCCATGAGAATCTGCTGGCGGCCTCCGACTTCTTCCTCCTCAAGCGGAAACTGCAGATTGAGCAGGTTGTTTCCGAGAGTGCCTGAAAGCACCTTGTTTGAAATCTCGAGATATTTGTAGTATTCATCCTCCTCCAGAGTGAGAAATTTGCCACCGAATTTGCAGACCTTTTCATGGTTGCAGTCCACGTAGCAGCCGACCAGACGACTGAAGGTTGCCTGGTCTTTTTTTAATCTTCGTTTTAGTTCCAATACTTCTTTTTTGTTCATATTATCCTCGCATTATTTCCATGAAAGCTGGAGTTCTCTTTTTTGTGTGACACAATCTGATAGATATAAATTAATAAGTGTCTGGTAAGGAATTCCCGAATTTTCAGCTTGCACTTTAAAATAATCTATTGTATTTTCATCAATATTAATTGTAATTTGTTTTTTTAGTTTTTTTGCGTAAGGATTGCGTTTTGCGTTGGAAAAGTCGTATTCATCTCTCATGATTGATCCTCCTAAAAATCAAAACACTTCTATAATTATATTCTCCATAATTACATTATAAGTACGAAATAATTATTTGTCAATCAAGAAAAAAGATGACAGACCAACCACAAAATGCTATAATTTAGGAAATCAACGGATTATGATATAAAGGCTGACACAGAGACATCCACAGGTGTCTCTGTTCTTGGATTGAGGCATAAATGGAGCAGAAAATGACAAATAATCACATTACAATAGGCATTCTCGCACATGTAGATGCGGGAAAGACAACCCTGTCTGAGGCCATGCTTTACAGCACCGGGCAGATTCGCTCACTCGGGCGCGTGGACCATCAGGACGCGTATCTGGACAACGATGCGCAGGAGCGTGAGCGTGGAATAACCATTTTTTCAAAGCAGGCAAGGCTTGATATTTCGCGTGGCACAAATGCGGCAGATACAGCACGTACAGCAGATGTAGCACGTACGGCAGATACAGCTCGTACATGGCATGTAGTCATGCTTGATACACCGGGGCATGTGGATTTTTCGGCAGAGATGGAGAGGACACTGGCAGTCCTTGACTATGCGGTGCTTGTCATAAGTGCTGCGGATGGTGTGCAGTCCCACACGCGGACGGTGTGGAAGCTTCTTGACCAATACCATATTCCAACCTTTATTTTTGTAAATAAGATGGATATGAGTGGGGCAGACAGGGACATGCTCATGGAGAATCTGCAAAAGGAGCTGTCCGGGTGCTGTATTGATTTTGATGAGAAAATAGATATTTTTAATGAGAATCTTGCAATGTGTGATGAACCTTGCATGGATGAATACCTTAAGGATGGGAGCATTGGAAAGAGTGCGATAGCTAATGCGATAAAGCATAGAATGGTGTTTCCCTGTGTGTTCGGTTCTGCGCTAAAGCTTAATAACGTGGACAGGCTTTTGTCTCTTATGGATGAATACACTGTCATGCCGGAGAGCGGCAGGGATGAGTTCGGCGCGCGTGTCTACAAGATTTCGAGGGACGCGCAGGATAACAGGCTCACATACCTTAAGGTGACTTCGGGTGAGCTTAAGGTACGCCGGCTTATCGGCGATGACAAGGCGGCACAGCTGAGAATATATTCGGGGGACAGATACGAGACTTGTGACACAGTATATCAGGGAATGGTGTGCGCAGTACTGGGACTTAACGGTACATATCCGGGAGAGGGGCTTGGCTGCGAGTATGGGAATATCCATGCCGTGCTTGAACCGGTTCTTGATTACAGGATTAAGCCTGTTGATGACATTACACTGGCTAAGCTGCTCCTGTCGCTTCGTGAGCTTGAGGAGGAAGAGCCTCAGCTAAGTATAGTCTGGAACGAGGAGCTTGGTGAGCTTCATGTAAAACTGATGGGTGAGGTGCAGACGGAGGTTTTAAAAAGTATAATAAAAGATAGGTATGATGTAAACGTGGAATTTGATGAGGGAAGTGTGGTCTACAAGGAGACTGTCGCAGGAAAGACCGAGGGCGTAGGTCATTTTGAACCGTTAAGACATTATGCGGAGGTACATATACTTATTGAACCGGGAGAGCGTGGCAGCGGAATAACGATAACTACACAGTGCAGGGAGGATATACTTGACAGGAACTGGCAGAGACTTATAATGACACACCTTGCCGAGAGGGAGCATAAGGGTGTGCTCACAGGTTCGGCACTGACTGATGTCAAGTTTACCATTCTTACCGGACGTGCACATCAAAAGCATACAGAGGGCGGCGATTTCAGGCAGGCTGTCTACAGGGCTGTTAGACAGGGACTTATGAAGGCGGATAATGTGCTGTTAGAGCCGTACTACAGCTTTTCACTTGAGCTGCCGCAGAGCTTTCTCGGTCGTGCCATGACGGATGTTGAGCGCATGTCGGGTCATTGCGGTTCCCCGGTCTTATCGGACGGTAAGGCAGTGCTTACAGGACGTGCACCGGTGGTGGGCATGAGACATTACCAGAAGGAAGTTAACGCATATACAAGAGGTGAGGGACATCTCACCTTATTTGCCGATGGATATGATGTGTGTCACAATGCAGAGGAGGTTATAGAGCGGAGAGGATATATAGCTGAGGCTGATACGGCTAATCCGGCATCATCGGTGTTCTGTGCGCATGGAGCCGGATTCATTGTGCCATGGGACGAAGTGGAAGCCTATATGCACCTAGAGGCTGTTCTTTTAGATGACGGAAGCCTGCGCGGGCTTAACGATGAGGAACTTAAGCTTATAAATCCACTTGCGGCAAGGAACGGTTCTGCCGGTAAGGATGATGACTGCTACGCACTTGGCACGGATGAGATAGACGAGATTATTGCAAGAACCTCACATGCTAACAGCCATGACAAGGGGGCGGTAAAGCAGTGGAAGCGGTCTGCCGGCTCAAAGGCGGTGGTATATGACTATGGCACCTCCTCAGGGAAAAATAAGCCTGAACCGAAGAAGGAAAAATATCTTCTTGTCGATGGCTATAATGTCGTGTTTGCGTGGGATGAGCTTAAGGATATTGCCGCTGCGAATATAGACGGAGCGCGCGGAAGGCTTCTTGATATATTGTGCAATTATCAGGGAATTAAGAATGTCAACCTCATTGCCGTATTTGATGCATACAGGGTGCCGGGACACAAGACGGAGTACCTTGATTATCACAACATACATGTTGTCTATACAAGGGAGGCGGAGACTGCGGACAGATATATAGAGCGGTTCGCGCATGAGAACGCCTCAAAATATGATGTAACGGTTGTGACCTCCGATGGGCTTGAGCAGATTATCATAAGGGGGCAGGGCTGCCAGCTTATGTCGTCGAGGGATTTTGAACAAGAGGTAGCTTCGGCGCGACAGAGCCTTGCTGAGGCATACGGCGCAGCCAACAGACCGGAGAAAAATTATATAGGTGACCATGAGATATTCAAAAATGGTATTTTGTCTGAAGATAAAAAGACGGGTAGATAATATATACGGAAGAAAGCATGAAGAGGTGGCGGAACCGGCTGCATATACTTATGCGATTGGTTTTCGACCGGAAATGGAGAATAAAATGAAATTCAGAAATGTTGATAAGAGAAGATTGGTTATTGTTGTGGTTGCTGTTATTATGATGGGCTTTGCGCTGTCATTCCTGAATAGGACGAACCTTGGAACAGACCCCTGCACGATGTTTAATCTTGGAATGTCAAGAATCCTTGGTCTGAGCCTTGGAACATGGCAGGCAATTTTTAATTCTTTTTTGTTTATTTTTGTATTTATCTTCGCAAAAAATCAGATTGGCTGGGGTACTCTGGCAAACATGTTTCTTGTAGGCTACAGCTTTGATTTTTTTACGTGGCTTAATGATAAGTGGATACCTGCCGGGGCATTTGATCCGATGGCTGTGAGAATCCTCGTAATGATACCTGCGCTGTTCATCTTTATCATCGCTGCTTCGGCATATATGGGGGCTTCTCTTGGCACTTCTCCGTACGATGCCATTTCGTATATACTTGCCGACAAGATAAAGAAGGTTCCCTTCAGGGTTGTGAGAATATGCTATGACCTTGTTGTGTGTGTGGCAGGCTGGGCGCTCGGGTCAACGCTCGGTGTGGTCACTGTGATTATGTCATTGGCACTCGGACCTGTCATCACATGGATGACGGATAATGTCATAGACAAATATATTATTTCAGATAAAAAATGATTGTATGGAAGGTAAAAAGCTATGGAAATTATGGATGAATATAAGCTTGAGGTGTTCAAGGACTGTTTCGATTCGGGGGAGATAAGAAAATTCCGTGAGCTTATGATGTACTATGAATGTGCGATGCTTGAGGTCAAGACTAAGCTTGATGTCCTTAACAAGGAGCTTGCCCTGAAAAAGAGCAGAAACCCATTCGAGAGCATAAAGTGCAGAATCAAGACACCGGAAAGCATCGTTGAGAAGCTTGCAAGACGAGGTATTGAATTCTCGGTTGATAATATTGAGAAGGAGCTTAACGATATTGCGGGAATAAGGGTTATCTGCTCATTCCCGGATGATATATATGAGCTTATCGATTATCTGCTTGAGCAGGATGATATACGACTGATTGCCATAAAGGATTACATCAAGAATCCAAAGCCGAATGGCTACAGAAGTGTACATCTTATAATTGAGGTGCCGATATTCTTAACGGATATGAAGAAGCCGATGAGAGTTGAGGTACAGTTCAGGACAATCGCCATGGATTTCTGGGCAAGCTTAGAGCATAAGCTTAAATATAAGAAAAATATAAAGAAGGCGGAGGATATCTCAGAACAGTTATTTTATTGTGCGGAGCTTATCAGCCAGCTTGATGCGAGAATGCAGCAGATTCGCGATAAGATAGAGACAACTGAAGCTGAATAAAATATTGTAACATATAAGCTATAAATTATTGACGTAAAAGGGAAGTTGGCATTATACTATACTTATTGCCTGTTAATAAGCGATTTACATGCGGAATTATGCGATGCAGGTACCGTATGGAAGTATGCGTCAGGTTCAGAATATGAAGAGGGATTTTATTGATGAAAAAAATAACATTGGCAGGAGCTGTGATAGTATGCAGCATTGCGTTGTGTGCGTGCGGCAGGAATGCTAAGAAGCTCAACAATACAGGTATAGAATATTATAATGCAGAGCAGTATGATAAGGCTGTAAAGGCATTTGAGGAAGCCGTTGACAAGGATAAGGACGGAAAAGCCGAATATAATGTTAATCTCGGAAAAGCTTATGTGGAGCTTGGAAATTATGACGAGGCAAAGAAGGCTTTTATGGCTGCATATACTGATGACAAGTCGTCAAAGGAGGCACAGTGGGGAATAGGTGTCTGCTCATATTTCCTGAGAGATTATGCCACATCTATGGAGTATTTTGGCAAGGTTGTGGAAAATATCAGCGTTTATGATGAGATAGACCTTGATTCGCTTCAGTATTACGCCTCACTCCAGACATACTATGGTGACAGTGCGGGAGCGATTGACAGTTATACGGTATTGATCAGGAAGAATTATAATGCCGGGCAGCAGTATTTTCTCCGCGGAGGCATATATGCCGGGCAGGGAATGGAGAATGAAGCAGTCTTAGATTATGAGGAGGCATTGAAGGAATACTCTGATGATTATGAGATGTATTATAACATTTATTACAGCCTGCACAAGGCGGGCTTTGAGAATCGTGCCATCTCATATCTGAGGAGGGCACTTGAGGTTGACGGAGCGGATAATTTCGTTAAGGGCAAGACATATTATATCATAGGCGATTATGAGAATGCCATGAAGTTCCTTTCAAAGGCTATAGATGATGGAATGCAGGAGGCGGAATTCTATCTTGCGATGACTTATGAGAAGCTTGGCAAGGGTGAAGAAGCGGTGAGCATGTACGAGGCATACCTTAAGAGCTATCCGTCGGATGCCGGTGCATATAATCAGTATGGCGTGTATTGTATGAACAAGGGAGACTATAATTCTGCTCTTGGTTATTTCGCGGCGGGACTTGCTCTTGGAGATACAGATGCGAAGAAGGAGCTCATGTTCAATCAGGCATGCTGTTACGAATATATGTATCAGTTTAAAACTGCTTATGAGAAATTCGGTGAATATCTGGAGCTTTACCCTGATGATGAGGCTGCAAGGCATGAGTATGAATTTCTGAGTACCAGATAATTGGTTGTTACATTTAAATAGTGTTAGTGAATGGAGGCTGCAATGGCGGAACTTATAGATACAGCAAAAGACATTGAGAAGGTTATTCTCATAGGGGTGTGTACCTCTGAGAATGACGATACAGAGGAATCACTTGATGAGCTTGAGGAGTTGGTAAAGACTGCCGGAGCAGTTACGCTTGAAAAGGTGATTCAGAACAGGGATTCGGTTCATCCGGGAACATATATAGGAACAGGTAAGATTGAGGAAGTTCGCGAGCTTGCGGAAGAGATAGGTGCAACAGGCGTTGTGTGTGATGATGAGCTTTCGCCTGCACAGCTAAGAAATCTTGAGAGTGAGCTGAGAATGAAGGTCATGGACAGAACCATGGTCATTCTTGATATTTTTGCGAAGAGGGCTGTGACGAGTGAGGGAAAGATTCAGGTTGAAGCGGCACAGCTTAAGTACAGTCTTGCCAGACTTGTAGGCCTTAGAAGCTCCCTTTCGCGGGTAGGCGGAAATATGGCAGGCTCAATAGGAACAAGAGGTCCTGGTGAGAAGAAGCTTGAGCTTGACAGAAGACTTATAAAGGACAGAATCGTACAGCTCGGACGGGAGCTTGAGGATATAGAGGGACATAGAAGCCTTGCCAGAACACAGAGAATGAGAAGTTCAGTCCCGGTGGTGGCTATAGTAGGCTACACTAATGCCGGAAAATCGACTCTTCTCAACAAATTGACACAGGCAGGTGTGCTTGCCGAGGATAAGCTTTTCGCAACACTTGACCCGACTACAAGGGGAATCGAGCTTGAGAGCGGACAGAATGTTCTTATGACCGATACTGTAGGCTTCATAAGAAAGCTTCCGCACCATCTTATCGAGGCGTTCAAGAGCACACTTGAGGAGGCAAAATATGCCGACATCATAGTGCATGTCGTTGACAGCTCAAGTCCTCAGATGGACACACAGATGCATGTTGTATATTCTACGCTTGCCGACCTCGGAGCAGGTGATAAGCCTGTCATAACCTTGTTTAACAAGCGTGATAAGAGTGAGAGTGATGAGCTTCCGAAGGATTTTAAGGCGGAGAAGGTAATATATGGTTCGGCTAAGACAGGAGAAGGGCTTGAGGAGCTAAAGAGCGCAATAGAGGAGCTTCTAAGGGCGCAGAAGGTGTATGTTGAAAAGACATACCCTTATGATCAGGCAGGTAAGATACAGTTAATCCGCAAGTTCGGACAGCTTCTCTCAGAGGAGTACACGCAAGCCGGTATTATGGTGAAGGCGTATGTACCTTCTGAGATATATAGCCAGATATCGTAGGTTAGATTAGTCGATTGCGAAACTCGTATATTGCGACCGGACGTTGTGCAATTTTACTAGTACACTTCCGGACACGTTCGCACTCATTCGAACACGTAGCGGCGCATAAGCGGCTAAAATACAGCCGCTAAACGCCGACGCGTTCGAAAAGGTCCGGAAGTGTACTAGTAAAATTTCACAACTGTTTATTGGTAAAAATGAGTTTCGCAATCGTGTAACAGATTAGATGGATGGAAGGAGAACAGATATGAACATAATTGCGGCAGTTGATTCAAACTGGGCGATAGGCTATAGAAATGACCTCCTTGTGAGGATGCCTAATGACCAGAAGTGGTTTCAGAAGGTCACCACAGGCAAGGTTGTTGTGATGGGAAGAAAGACGCTTGAGAGCTTTCCTAACGGCATTCCGCTCAAGAACCGTACCAATATAGTGCTCACCAATGACAGAAGCCTTAAGGTAAAGGACGCAACGGTGGTATACAGTGTCGATGAGCTGCTGAAGGAATTGGAGAAATATAAGTCAGAAGATGTGTATGTGATTGGCGGCGAAGCTGTATATGAGCAGCTGCTCCCTTACTGCGATACGGCACATATAACAAAGATTGATTATGAATATCAGGCGGACAGGCATTTTCCGAATCTTGACAAGCTGCCAGAGTGGAAGGTTGCCGAGGAGAGCGAGGAACAGACATATTTTGACCTTGAGTATACCTTTGTGAAGTATGTGAGAGGGTAATTGGGTATATAACAGATATGCAAATATATCTATAATGTATAGGTTATTCTGTAAAAGTACATTACATAAAATGATAAACATAGACGATATGACCATAGGATAAAATAAGGGTGTTGAAAAATATTTTCACATCCTTATTTTTTTTTCATAGAATATACCATATTATCGAAAACAGGATGGTAGAGGTATGCTTGTTGTCATTGACCCGGGGCACGGCGGAAGTGATCCGGGAGCTGTATATAATGGACGTCAGGAAAAGGATGATGTGCTGAGGCTGGGAAAGGCAGTCGGGGCACTTCTTGAGGCGAGAGGAGTTGATGTTGTATACACAAGAGATGGGGACTTCTATGAGACACCTTTTAAAAAGGCACAGGATGGAAACAATGTCGGAGCGGATTATTTTGTGTCCATACACAGAAATTCCAGTGAGTACCCTGATCAGTATTCAGGTGCGGAGGTGCTTGTCTACAGCGACAGCGGCATAAAAAAGGAGCTTGCCAACAATATACTTGAGGGAATGGAGAAAGCAGGGCTTAAGAATCTTGGAGTTGACGAGAGAAAAGACCTTGTCGTTTTAAGAAGAACCCGGATGCCTGCCGTGCTTGTGGAGGCAGGGTTTATCAACAGCGATAAGGATAATGAGACATTTGACAGGAATTTTGATGAGCTGGCGCAGGGGATAGCTAACGGAATCCTGCAGACGCTCGGCTATCCTGTATATACATCACCGGCAGCTACGACAGCGGATATGTGGCAGGATGATGGAAATATGGGGAACACTGGAAATATGGGTAACATGGGGAATATGGGAAAAGCGGGAAATGAGGGTAACACAGGTGGCACAGAAAATGTTGGAAATGCGGGTAATATGAGGGACAGCACAGGGCTGCCTTATACTGATGGCATGGACAATAATGCGTGGAGAAATGAGATGAATAATGATAGCGGCATGCGTTCGGACAGAGCTGATGATAATATGCGGAATGATAGAGGTAATGATGGTATGCGTATGGACAGAGGCAATGACATGCGCTGGGATGATGGGATGTATGATGGCGGAAACATGATGGGAGGTAATCAGCCGGGCAGGACGTTCCCGGACAGCACGCAGGATTATGGTGTGCGCGGAGGGGAAAGGTTCTACGATGAGAGTGCCGAGATTTTCAACGAACCGGGAACACGCTCCTGTAACTGTCAGTGCAAGGATGTGCTCTACCGCGTTCAGGTCGGAGCATACCGCAACAAGGATAATGCAGACCGTATGCTCAATTCACTTCTTGTGGACGGCTTCCCTGCATTCATCGTATATGACGATGGGCTGTACAAGGTACAGGTAGGTGCATACAGGAATCTCTCCAACGCGATAGCGATGGAGTATAAGCTTAGACAGTACCGCTACAACACTTATATTACAACGAAGTGATGTGTATACCCGTGTGGACGGTTCCAATGGGATGTTGGAACCGTCCGCATACTCAAAAAATTCAGGTCGCATACATATACTTTAAAATTCTTGGATTTTTCCAAATGATTGAGCTGCATATTTTATTAGTGCCTCAAGTGCGCGTTGCTTTGTTGAAAAATTATTTGCATTGACTTTGAAACGTGAATTGCGTTCCGGCAAAACCACAAAAACGCTGAAAACATCAATTATCATGGGAGAATTAGACAGAGAACATCAATTTTTGGGTATAGTTAGAAAAAAACTGTATATTGCCCACGATATTCACAAAAATTGAAAATATGATTTGCGAAATGGGCACGGCAGGGCAAAGAGTGAGTTATATACCCATTGACTGGCTGCTCATTGGATGGATACAGCGGATTATCAGGAAAAAATATGGATTTAAAAAGTTACCAATGAATGATGTTTTTTGCTTATTGCGATAAGTAGTGTGGCATGTTAAAATAAAAAGAATTGTGTTTTAGAACGAAAATTAAAACAGTCAGCAGATGAAAGCATAGAGCTATACAAAAGATTACAGAAATGTAAAAGCATACAGGGAATAGAATGAATAAGGAAAGCAAAGATACACAGAAAGGTAGAACGGACATGGAAGAAAATAAGCCGCATGTGCGCAGAAAGAGATATTCGGGAACACATCCTAAGAAGTTTGAGGAGAAATACAAGGAGCTTAACCCGGAGAAATATGCCGATACGATAGAGCATGTTATAAGCAAGGGAATCACACCTGCGGGCATGCATATTTCTATATGTGTGAATGAGATTCTTGATTTTTTGCAGATAAAGCCGGGGCAGAAGGGGCTTGATGCGACCTTCGGTTATGGTGGTCACACAAGAAAAATGCTTGAAAAGCTTGAGGGAGATGGGCATATGTATGCACTTGACATCGACCCTATAGAGATTAAAAAGACTACCGGGAGACTGCGCGATGCGGGCTATGGGGAGGATATCCTCACGGTTAAGCAGATGAATTTCGCCGATATAGACAAGCTTGTGCCGGAGAGCGGACTGTTTGACTTCGTGCTTGCAGACCTTGGAGTGTCATCAATGCAGATTGATAACCCGGAGCGCGGATTTTCATACAAGGTGGACGGACCGCTTGATTTGAGGCTCAATCCGGAGGCCGGGGTGCCCGCTGCGGAGCGTCTTGCTGAGCTTGATGAGGACGAGATTGTCGGAATGCTTGTTGAAAATTCGGACGAGCCTTACGCTGAACAGATAGCGGCGCAGATAATGAGGGAGCGGAAGAGGAAGCATGCGATTGACACCACAACGGCACTCAGACAGGTTATAGAGAAGGCTCTTGAGTTCCTGCCCGAGGCAGAGCGCATGGAGATGGTAAAAAAATCATGCCAGAGAACCTTTCAGGCATTGAGGATTGACGTGAACAGTGAATTTGAAGTGTTAGATGCGTTTCTTAGCAAGCTTCCCGGCATACTTGCACCGGGAGGCAGGGTGGCTATTCTCACCTTCCATTCCGGTGAGGACAGGATGGTGAAAAAGTATTTTAAGCAGATGGAGAAGGACGGAATCTACAGTGAGGCTGCCAAGGATGTGATAAGACCATCCGCCGAGGAGTGCGCGCGCAACAGCAGGGCGCGTTCAACGAAGATGCGTTGGGCGGTAAAGGCGTAGATTTATATATTCGATGTGTTTATTGTGGGCATTGGAAATGAGTTTTAGGGCTTGAAATAGGTATACGACATTATCAAAATAAAAATATTATTGGTGCAAAATATTATTTAAAATATCATAAAGGACAGAAGGATCGAATTTAATGGACAAGAATATACAGGATAATTTCATAAAAATACTTGAGGAGGAGCTGATACCTGCGATGGGCTGTACGGAGCCGATTGCGCTCGCCTATGCGTCCGCGCGCTGCAGGGAGGTCTTAGGTGTGGCACCGGAGCATATAGATGCGTACTGTTCAGGGAACATGATTAAGAATGTGCGCTGCGTTTCCATACCTAATTCGCAGGGAATGATAGGAATTGAGGCGGCATGTGCGCTTGGTGCGTTAGCCGGTGATGCCTCCAAATGCATGGAGGTATTAGAGGCTGTCGATGACGCAGGAAGAAGAGAGGCAGAGCAGTTCGTAAACGACAAAAAATGTCATGTCGAGTTCCTTGACTCCGAGATTCCGCTTCATTTTATCATCGGGATGAAGGCAGGAGCGGAGAGTGCTTCGGTTGAGGTGCGCCATTCACACACCAATATCACATGTATCAGGAGGAATGGTTCGGTGCTTGAAAATGTATCCGGGGCAGAAAATGCTGCCGGAGGGTGCGGTTCACAGGAAAAAGGTGCCGCATGTGCAGACCGCTCGCAGCTCAGCATTGAGAATATCAGGCAGTTCGCCGATGAGGTCGACATATCGAAGGTGAGACAGCTTTTTGACAGGCAGATTCAGTACAATATGGACATAGCATACGAGGGGATGTCCGGAAATTACGGTCTGGGACTTGGAAGAGTAATACGTGAGACATACGCTGAGAGCGTAGTCACAAGAATGAAGGCTTACGCCTGTGCAGCCTCCGAGGCGAGAATGGGCGGCTGTGACATGCCTGTTATCATCAATTCGGGAAGCGGCAATCAGGGAATAGCCTCATCCGTGCCTGTAATCGTGTACGCGCGAGAGAACAACATACAGTCTGAAAAATTATACCGTGCGCTTGTATTTTCAAGCCTGCTCACCACATTCCAGAAGGAATTTATAGGAAAGCTCTCTGCTTTCTGCGGTGCTGTATCGGCTTCGTGCGCGAGCGCGGCTGCGATAACATATCTTGCGGGCGGTACGATAAAGCAGATTAAGGACACGATAGACAACACACTTGCGAACATTCCGGGAATTATCTGCGACGGAGCCAAGCCCGGCTGCGCGCTGAAGATCGCAACGGCAGTCAGCGCAGCACAGCGCGCAGCTGTGCTGGCACTTTCCTTAGAGCATACGGTACAGCCCTATGGAATTGTCAGCAGCGATGTTGAAGCTACCATTCAAAATTTAGGTACCCTAGGCCGCGACGGTATGGGAAATGCAAATGACGTTGTTCTGCGAATGATGCTGGATGGTCAGCACGATGAAAACGTGCTTAGGTTATAACCAATTTTTACCAAATGACAAAGGAGGGAAGGAATTCGGTTTTGTTTTGTTGTATCCATAATCCGACAAAAGTATAGGAGGTAAAAAGATGAAACGTTTCTTGGCTACGATTTTAGCTCTCGCAATGGCTTTGTCCATGG
>OGUO01001718.1_pt1 | contig 14153 bp, 16 predicted proteins | sample 1553641 | NCBI WGS metagenome assembly OGUO01 (sample SAMEA2579980, study PRJEB22360) | human gut metagenome | biome: human gut; feature: human-associated habitat; material: faeces | place: Denmark | collected 2008/2010 | reverse complement strand
AGAATATTATAAAACGGCCGGGAAAACCGCCTCCCGCCGTCGCTGCCGCCGAAAACACGGACAACACCGCGAATAAGCACAAAATTTTCGTCTTCATCTTTGTTCCCGTAATTTTTACGATTATTTATCTTACAACTTATATTTCAATTAATAAAGAACTTCTGACAAGAAAATGCTAGACTCGGCAAAAATATTGATTTACTATTTGCGGCATATGTTAACTTTTTTATGGGAGGTGCGGCTATGGCCTGGACGGAAAAAATGGTTGAAGACCTTAAAATCATGTGGAAACAGGGACTGACAACAGGGGAAATCGGAAAACGTCTGGGCGTTTCCAAAAACTCCATTGTCGGCAAAGTTCACCGCCTGCAGCTCGACGCCCGTCCCTCTCCGATCAAGAAAAAAGACGAGGAACAGGAAAATGCGGCAGTTGCCGCAACCGCCGAAACCAAACAGGCAGCCGTCAAAGCCAAAACCGAAAAGAAAACCGAACCGCGGGAAGAAAAACCTGCCGCCGCTCCTCAGCCTGTTGCCGAAAAACCGGCAGTCGTTCGGAAAAACGTTGCCGGCGACGTCAAACTGACAGACCTTGACAACCACACCTGCCGCTGGCCGATCGGCGATCCGAAGGACGAAAATTTTCACTTTTGCGGCAGAAAAGTCCGCATCGGACAGACTTACTGCGAAGAACACGCAGCTCTGGCCTACGTCAAACCCAATAAAAAATAAACATTCAAAACTCCCCGCCTCAAATCGGGGAGTTTTTTAACAAATCAATATCAATTCAATTAAAAATTATAAACAGGCATTCTAATTGCGGAATAGTTGTAGACAAAGGCGGCAAAACGTGATATAAAAATTTTTATGATGGAAACAGTATAAGCACCTGTTTCCGTCATTTTTTTATGTCGAAAGAGTCATACGGAGTATGGCTCTTTTTTTGTTTTAAACGCTTTGTTTGATAAAGGATAAGAAAAATGGATTTTTTTAAGAAATATACCACCCCTTTCGGCGGTATTTCCGACGGAGAAAAAATTGATGCTTACGGCATCGACCACAGCGGATTTTCCACCCGTGACGAACCGGAATATCAATTTGCCCGTCAGGAGAGAGAAAAACAACTGGCGGATATCTTAAACCGACAAGGCTTTGCCCGACAAGACTACCCGCAACCGCACACCGGATTCCGGCGCCGTAATCCGCAAAACAATTATGGTGTCTGCAACTCTGATATTCATAATAATACAGAAAAACAACCTCAACAAACTGTCTTATTGAAACAATTCGGAAATAATTTTGGTAATGTCATGGTAAAATATGGTATTAACAAGATAATGACAAGTTTACATAATTTAGGTTATGATGCGGTCGAAAGAGCTTACGATTATTTGTATGACAATTCCAAAAATTTAAATGAATATGATAACCTCTCTTCAGTCGGAAAGGCACAAGCCGAAGCTTATCGATTAACACCTGTACAAATATCCGATGTTGACAAGCATCGTTATGTCAGCTGTATCGGAGCATTTGACGGACCTTTTACCGCAGCGGCAACAGGGGTGGCAGGTATACTTAAAGAAGGCAAAGATTTATATAAAAAATGGAATAATCCTCGTTACGGTACAAATATAGAAATCATTCAAGATAGTTTGAAAGATTTAAAAAATAATGCCCTCGGCATTGCAAAAGGATTATCTTCTTCTGATATAAATCAATGCAGTGAAATACTTCCCCAAAACGCAAGAAAACAACTGTTTTAAATATGCATCTTAAGGATAGAGGATTGACAAATCCTCTATCCTTTTTGTATGTTCTTAGTTGCTATTTTTATTCTTTTATAAAATATTCAGGTGGCTAAATGCAAAAAGTCTTAACTTTTCTTGATAATATTGCCGGCATTTTGATTGTCGTTTTCTGTTTGGGAACAATATTGCAGATCTGTGGTTTATATATCTGGAAATTTCCATTAAATGAACATGGTACGCAAGAATTATTAACCGCGCAAAATTCATTAAATTACATATATTATTTCTTGTCTCTTTTAGGAATGATTTTATTATATAAGCGAAAGTATATATTTTTACAAAAAATAGAAATGATATTATGGTTTATATTGTTTTTATTAACACCGTATTTATTGCACCAAATAACCTCAATTGAGCAGACTTATTCCTCAGACCGAGTTGAAAATTTAGGAAAAAATCATGACTAAGTATCAAAAAATTTGGTGGTTTACATGGGGAATATTTTTCATTTTATGTCTTTTCAATTATGTTTATATGCTATTTTCTGCAGAAAATATTCATATAATCAATATTGAACATAAATTCTATTTATGCATCTTATCAATGGCTGCCGTCAGCTTAGCTCCTGTTAAATTCGGCAAAATTTTACTGTGGTTTGTTCTTTTCTGCAGTTTAGCCGCTATTCATAATCTTCCTGAATTTCAAAAAATTACGGAAATTGAAGCATGTGCTGAAGGCAAGTGTAAAACAGTAAAAAATACGAATATTCCAACAATAACAGATGAAAAGAACAAAGATATATTAAAAATCCAGCATTCTTCATATCAGGCTTTTTATATACATAAGAATGCCTGACCTGTTATTTTTATTTATAAGGATACAGCGATGAAACTCTTTGAGCTTTCCAAAATTAAAGAAAAAATCAGCAATAAAATCAGAGAGTTCAACAAAGATATTTGGGGAAAAAGCCCTTTAACTTTTTATTTTTCATTCCAGGGCTTTTTTAATCGTTCGCAATATTTTGGAGCTTTGATAATACTTGGTTCTTTTTTAACATTCATCTGTTCTTTCGATTTTTTGCCACTTACCGTCTTAAGCGGGTTGGTAGTATTCTACGCCGGGTTGGCCGTTACTCAAAAAAGATGTCACGATATAAACATGAAAGGTTCCTTTTTTATCATAACATATACAATTCCCTATCTCTCCGTTCGTTTAGAAACCAGTTGTTTATAAAACAACGGATTCACGAATTTTTCTTCTTTCTTTTTATTTATAAAAACACACGAAGCCGTCGTCAAAGCAATTATTATGCAAGTCAAACAAATTCTTTTCATTTTTCAATCTCTGTTTACTTTCTGCACTCAGGATATTCCTTATAGGGTGAAAAGATAACAAATAATTTATAATCTTTATTAATGTATCTGCTAGTCCTGACTCAATCGAAAATTATCAATAAATCTAAAATCTTATATAATAGTTGCAGACAAGGGCGGCAAAACCTGATATAAAAATTCCTATGATGGAAACAGTATAAGCACCTGTTTCCGTCATTTTTTATGTTGAAAGAGTCATACGAGGTATGGCTCTTTTTTTAAATATTAATTTTACTAAGGAATAAAAAATATGGATTTTTTTAAGAAATATACCACCCCGTCCGGCTATGTCACCGACGGCAACCAAGCAGACGAATACGGCATCAATCACAGCGGATTTTCCACCCGTGACGAACCGGAATATCAATTCGCCCGTCAGGAGAGAGAAATGCAACTGGCGGATATCTTAAACCAACAAGGAATTGAACAACAAAACTACCCGCAGCCGGGCACCGGATTCCGGCAAAACAATCCCGAAAATGACTTCGGCTTCGGCAACTACAATATCTCAGCCAATATCGAGAACAAGTAAAATCAATATATAAATTCTTCCCTGTTTCCTAAATCTATGACTAATTCGGAACGACCAAGCCATGCCTTTGGCCATGTGCAAACCACAGACCTTTAATTGCCGGTTTGGAAACATTTATACAAGAAAAAGCCTTGCGGAAACCGCAAGGCTTTACAGTTGGCTCCGGCTGTCGGATTCGAACCAACGACCAATCGGTTAACAGCCGATTGCTCTACCGCTGAGCTAAGCCGGAATAATATGCTGTGGAGGCCGGTACCGGAATCGAACCGATATAGAAGGATTTGCAGTCCTCTGCATAACCACTCTGCCAACCGGCCACAATACCGTCGCACATTCAATGGAAACTATATATACAAGTTTTTTTGCCGTCGTCAATAACTTTTTTTGCATAAATCTCAAAAAAATGCTTTTTTTTTCTTTTGCTTGTTCTATCATCTCCCCGGATCAACATTCAGGGAGAGCAAAATCATGAAAATCGCCATTGCTTCCGACCACGGAGGTTTTGAACTAAAACAGGAACTTATCGCTTATTATGCCGAAAAAGGAACCGTTTTGCAGGATCTCGGCACCTACAATTCTGATTCCTGCGACTATCCCGACGCCGCCAAAAAAATGGCGGAAACGATTCTCTTGAAAAAAGCGGACATGGGGATTCTCATCTGCGGAACGGGAATCGGCATTTCCATTGCCGCCAACCGCTACCATGGTATCAGAGCCGCTCTCCTTTATGACGATTTTGTCGCCGAAATGGCAAAAAAACACAACAACGCCAACGTAATCGTTTTCGGCGGCCGCACCATGAAAACGCAAGACGTCATCCGCCGGATCGACATTTTTAATCAAAACGAATTTGAAGGCGGCCGCCACATCCGCCGAATCGAAAAAATTGAGGAGGGAAAATAATTATGGATTTCACCAAAAACTTATCTGCCGAAGACCCGGAAATTTTCGCAGCCGTCAATCGGGAACTGACGCGCCAGCAGCAGCAGATTGAACTGATCGCTTCGGAAAACATAGTCTCCAGAGCCGTCCTTGAGGCGCAGGGTTCGATTCTGACCAACAAATATGCAGAAGGCTACCCCGGCCGGCGCTATTACGGCGGATGTACCTTTGTCGACCAGGTGGAAGAACTGGCGATCGAACGCGCCAAACAGCTGTTTAACGCCAAATTTGCCAACGTTCAGCCTCATTCCGGTTCACAGGCCAACACCGCCGTTTACGTTGCCCTGCTTCAACCCGGTGACACCATTCTCGGCATGTCGCTCGACGCCGGCGGGCATCTGACTCACGGCTCCAAAGTTTCCGTTTCCGGCAAATGGCTGAACGCCGTACAATACGGCGTGCGCAAAGAAGACGGTCTGATTGATTATGACGAAGTCGAACGGCTGGCCGAAGAACATCAGCCCAAACTGATCATCGCCGGCGGTTCCGCCTACCCGCGGCAGATAGACTTTTCCCGTTTCCGCAAGATTGCCGATAAAACGGGAGCTTATCTGATGGTCGACATGGCGCATTTTGCCGGTCTGGTTGCCGGCGGCTGCCATCCCAACCCGCTTGACTGCGCCGACGTTGTCACCACCACCACCCACAAAACCCTGCGCGGCCCCCGCGGCGGAATGATTCTGACCAACAGCGAGGAATTGGCGAAAAAAATTAATTCGGCAATCTTCCCCGGCACTCAGGGCGGCCCGCTGGAACACATTATCGCCGCCAAAGCCGTCTGCTTTAAGGAAGACTTGAGCACCGAGTTCAAAACCTACGCCGCTCAGGTAATTAAAAATGCAAAAGTTCTGGGCGAAGTTTTAAAAGAACGCGGCCTTGACCTCGTATCCGGCGGCACCGACACCCATCTGCTGCTGGTCGACCTGCGCCCCAAAGGCCTGACCGGCGACGTCGTGGCGCAAAAGCTGGAAGAAGCCAACATCACTTGCAACAAAAACGCCATTCCGTTTGATCCTCAGCCGCCCAAAATAACGTCCGGCATCCGTGTCGGCACCCCGGCCGGCACCACCCGCGGCTTTAAGGAAAAAGAATTTACGCTGATCGGCAACTGGATCGGCGACATCATTGACGCTCTGGCCGACGGAAACGCCGAAAAGACGATTGCGGAAACCAGGCAGAAAGTCATCACTTTGTGCGAAAAGTTTCCGATTTACTGAAACAAAACGAAAAACAGATATTCCCGGGTAAATTCGGGGTTTTCTATAAGGTTTATAATAAAAAACTCCCCGGATAATCCGGGGAGTTTTTTTTGAATCCCCTTGACTTTGGACAAAAAATATGCCAAATTAAACGCTGATAACTAATGTTTAATTTAATTATTAAGATCATGCCTTACTTAATTTTATTTTTTCTGTTGGCCATTGCCATTGTTGTCATTATCGTAATCGTTACCCGTGCAAGCATGCGTAACAAGTACAGTGCCGAAATCCGTACCCTGATGGAAATCACGGATCAAATGGCTGACAATATTCCCGCGGACAAACTGAAAAAACTGCAGAACGAACTCTGTGACCGTCAGAACCTGATCCGCGGCGACAAAGACGACCAGTCCGACTTCAAAATCGGAAAAATGAGAGCTTATGACAGAATGCTCAGACTCTTAAATCAAAAAGTCGTCGGCTGAACGGAAAACTAACGGCAAAAAAACAGGAACGCCCTGCCCGGCGTTTCTGTTTTTTTATTACGCGCCTTGCCGAAAATCCCGAGTTTACTTTGGGGCTAAACGTTTTAGCATCGAAACGACGCCGCTTTATGCCTTTGATCATGTTCAAACCGCAAGTTTTGCAGCCGTTTTACCGGGAAATGTCCATTTCGGCCGCCGGCCCGACTGAAACATTCGGTAAAGTTTTGTGTTTTTACTTTACAACCGCATCTTTGTAAGCTACAGCTAAAATATATAAACAACTTTAACTGTAAGGACATAAACTTATGAGCAATATTCATCCTACCGCCGTGATCGAAGACGGTGCCCAGATTGCCGCCAGCGCCAAAATCGGACCTTTTTGCGTCATCGGTTCAAAAGCAAAAATCGGCGAAAACGTTCAACTGATCGCTCATGTCACGATTATGAACGACACCACCGTCGGCGACGGCACCATCGTCTTTCCGGGCGCGGTCCTGGGCGGCGGTCCGCAGGATCACGGCAACGAATTTCAGCCGGAAGCGAAACTCGTCATCGGCAAAAACAACATTATCCGCGAAAACGTCACCATGCAGTGCGGCACGCCGAAAGAACACTTTACCACCACCGTCGGCGACAACGGCATGTTCATGGTCAATTGCCACGTTGCGCATGACTGCGTCGTCGGCAACAACGTCATCATGACCAACAACGCGGTCATCGGCGGCCATGTCCGCGTCGGCGACGGCGCCATTTTGGGCGGCAACTGCGCCGTTCACCAGTTCTGCCGCATCGGCCGCAAAGCCATGGTCGGCGGCATGTCGGGCGTTGCCCGCGACGTCATTCCGTTCGGTATCGTTACCGGTGACCGCGGCAAACTGCGCGGCCTGAACCTGATCGGCCTGAAACGCAGCGGTTTCGCCCCCGAGGAAGTCAAAGCCATGACCCGCGCTTACATGTATATTTTCAAATCCGCCGAAGACAATTTTGAAAGCCGTCTGGCCAAAGCACACGAAAAATACAAAGACGACGCCCTGATCATGGAGATGGTCGAATTTATCGACGACGCCTTAAAAGGCCGCCGCAATATCATGACGGCGGAAGCCTGATGGAAGCCAAAAACAAAAAGCTGGGAATCATCGCCGGGGGAGGAACGCTTCCCCGGAGTTTGATTGAACATTGCCGGAAAACCGGCCGCGACTTCTTTGTTATTGCCGTTGAAGGCAACGCCGATCCTGCCCTTTTTACCGAAAACGTTCCGCATATGTGGATCCGCATCGGCCAGGCCGGCAGCGGCTTCAAACGCTTCCGCGACGAAAAGGTGGAAGAAGTGGTGATGATCGGCACCATCCGCCGTCCCAGCTTCAAAGAACTGATCCCCGACATGCGAACCACCGCCTTTTTTGCCAAAATCGGGGCCAAAGCGCTGGGTGATGACGGCATTCTCCGTGCCCTGATCAAAGAAATTGAAAGCGAAAACATGCGGGTTGTCGGCATCCACGAAGTAATGAGCAACATTTTGGTCAAATCCGGCGTGCTCGGCAAAGTCAAACCCGGCAAAGAAGATCTCATCGACATCCGGCGCGGCGTGCAAACGGCGTTTGAACTCGGAAAACTGGACATCGGCCAGTCGGTGGTTGTTCAACAGGGGCTGGTGCTGGGCGTCGAAGCCATTGAAGGCACCGACGAACTGATCAAACGCTGCGGCGGCTATAAGCGAAAAGGCAGCGGCGGCGTTTTGGTCAAACTGCGCAAGCCCCGGCAGGACATGCGGATAGACCTGCCGACAATCGGCGCCCGCACGGTGGAAAACGCCAAAGCCAGCGGCTTAAACGGACTGGCCGTTCACGCCGGCAACACGCTCATCGTCGATGAGGCGGAAGTTATCAAAGCTGCCGACAGGGTCGGCCTGTTTGTGATCGGAATCGAACCGGGAGACTACCTTGAACAATAATCTGAAAATTTACCTGATCGCCGGCGAACCTTCCGGCGACGCCCTCGGCGCCCGCCTGATGCGCGCGTTGAAAAAAAAGACCGAAAACCGGGTCGAATTTTTCGGCATCGGCGGCGACACCATGGAAAAAGAAGGAATGAAGTCGCTGTTTGACATTTCCGAACTGGCGATCATGGGACTGTGCGAAGTCATTCCGAGCATTCCGCGGGTATTAAAAAGAATTCGCCAAACGGTCGACGACATTATGCGCGTTTGCCCCGACGTCGTCATCTCCATCGACAGCTGGAGTTTCGGCAGCCGGGTACAAAAAAAGCTGCGCGCCTTAAAAACGGGAATTCCCCAGATTCACTATGTGGCGCCGCAGGTATGGGCATGGAAGAAAAAACGGGCAAGAACCATGCACAAATATGTTGACCGCCTGCTTACCCTGCTGCCGCAAGAACCGAAATATTTTACCCCTTACGGTCTGGCAACCGACTTTGTCGGCCACCCGGTAATCGAAAGCCCGGTCGTCAACGGCGACGGGGAAACTTTCCGCCGCAAATACGACATTGAAGACGGACAAAAGATCATCTGTCTGCTGCCGGGATCACGCCACAACGAAGTATCGCGCCTGCTGCCGGTATTTTTGCAAGCGGCACAAATTCTCAAACAACAGCACCCGGAACTGTTTTTCGTCATTCCGACGGTTAAAACCGTGGCCCAAAGGGTAAAAGCCATGCTTGCAAACGCTGCACTCCCCGTTTTGGTAGTGGAAGGAGAAGAAGACCGTCACAACGCCATGAGTGCATCAACCGCGGCCATTGCCGCTTCGGGAACGGTGGCGTTGGAACTGGCCATTGCCGACGTTCCGCATGTGATCGGTTACAAGGTTGCCCCGCTGACGGCAGCCCTTGTCAAACACTTTTTGCATATCCAGTTCGTCAACCTGTCAAACATCCTGCTCGGCCGGGAGATTGTTCCCGAACTTTTGCAGGAACGCTGCGTTGCCGCCAACATCGTTCTTTATATCAACCGTTTCCTGGAACAGGACAGCTTCTACCGCTACCAAAAGGAAGGTTTTGAGAAAGTGCGGACCATCCTCGGTCTCGGCAGACAAAAGCCCAGCGAAAACGCCGCCGACGTTGTCCTCGGCATGATCCGCCGCAAAGAAGAGGCATGAAAACTTTTTTCTTAACGGACGTCTTTCCGTAAACCGGGGCTTCAAAAACAGCTATAAACCTTGCGGTCTGACCATGATCAAAGGCATAAAGGCGCTGTTCCGACACTAAAGCATTCAGCCCAAGCAGCATTCCGCCTCCAATAAACTCAGAGTTTTCGGCAAGTCTGTCGATACAAAAAATCCCTCCTTGCGGAGGGATTTTTTACAACCGAACTTTTTTCGACAATTCAGTCGTTTGTTTCTTTCGGCGACGGATCGCGCTCGCGGTCGCGGTTGCTTTCGTCTACCGCCTCCTCGATCCGCGCTTTAACCTGCAGCGGATTGTCCACGTCAAAAAATTCCACCTTTGCGCTGCCGGTTCCGGAAAAAAGAATATTGCCGTAACCAAACACCCGTCCCCAAAAGGTTTGTTTGACCTGGATGGATTCGATCCGTTCCACCTTGATTTCTTCCGTTTTGATCGAAATGATGCCGGTTTTGTACACCACCCGCCGGTTGGTGCAGACCATCTCCGTCAGATGAAGCGACAAATACAAAAGAAAGGGATAAACGCCGAGAACACAGGCCATAATCAAAAGCGCCGCGGCCATATCCGTCTGTTTGTCGAGATAAGAGGTGAAAGCAAGCGAAAAAGATACCAGCGCAACCACACCGAGCGTGGCAAACATAAAATAAAACCACAGCCATTTTATCCAGTGATATTTGGCCTCAACCTTGATTTCCTCGTCTTTTGTCATTGTCCCTTTGACATATGCGTTTTGGCTGAACATATTATTTCCTCCAGAAATTTCTGGTAAAAACCACCAGAACGGTTAAAACTTCCAAACGTCCGAGCAGCATGGTTGCGCTCAGTATATCTTTTGCCGCTCCCGGCATCCAGCCGAAATTGCCGTCCGGTCCGATCGACACCACTACCCCCGGGCCGGAGTTGGTTATACAGGTTACCGAAGCGCTGAACGCCGTAGCAAAATCAATATCAATAAAGGCCAGCAACACCGTCGAAACCGTAATCGTTGCAAAAAAGGCAACAATCAATACCAATACCGACGAAACCGCTGCCGGAGCAATGGTGTACTGTTTTACTTTGACCGGCACCACCCGGTTGGGATCGACCGCCGTAACCAGCGACTGGCGAAGATAAGCCCAAACCACCTGCCAGCGGAATATTTTGACCGATCCCGAAGTAGACCCTGTGCAGCCGCCGGTTAACGCAAAAATGATGAACAGGGTCTGGAACAGCGCCCCCCATTCAAGATAATTGACAGACGTCAGACCGGTCGTGGTCACGATTGAAATGATGTTAAACGAAGCGTAACGCAGCGCCGTCCCAAAATCGCCGTAAACGTCCTTGTAAACCAGCCACAGCGAACTGCCGACAATATAAACGAACAGCACTTTCAAAAAACTGACCACCTGTTCCGTACGCAGCGACTGGCGGAATTTGTTTTGCAGCAGCACGATGTAAAACGTCATCGGCAGCGCGCCGACGACCATAAATACGGAAATGACAACTTCTATATTCAAATTGTCATAAAACAAAACGGATTTGTTTTTGGTCGAAAAACCGGCCGTCGAAATGGTGGACATGGCATGATTGATCGCATCAAACCAGTTCATTCCGGCCCAGTACAAACATATTGCGCACAAACCGCACAAAAAGAAATAGACCCAGAAAATGCGTTTAGCGATATAATGGAACTTCGGCATAAACTTGTCGTTAAAATCCGAATTTTCCCGCTGAAACATCTGCATGCCGCCGATTCCGAGAAAAGGCAGCAAAGCCACCGCAAACATAACGATGCCGGCGCCGCCCATGGCCGTCAGCATCGACCGCCACAACAAAATCGCCTTCGGCTGCGCCTCTATGTCGGTCAAAATCGTCGCACCCGTCGTCGACAACCCCGACACGGCTTCAAACAAGGCATCGTGAAAATTGTCGGTGCTTCCGTAAAGCATGAACGGAACGGCGGACAACAGCGAAATCGCGATCCAGCTGGTTGTCGTCAGCAAATATCCCTGGCGGACGCTGATATTCTCCACCGGCGCCCGGTTGGAAAGAAACAACGAAAGCCCGATAAAAAGGCAAAAAAGAGCCGAGCTTAGAAACGGCGACCAGGAAGCGGAAGTGTCGTAAATGTCATAACCGGCGGCAATCAGCATGGCAGCGCCCAAAATGCTGATAAAATAACCGTTGATCATCAGGACAACCTGCCACATAACGCCGGCTTTCCCTATTGCAGAGTCACGCGGTCGGAAAAACCGCGGTCAACCAGAATTTTGTTAATGCTGATTCCGCCGGCAAAACATTCTCCGGTCGCGACATTATCCGCCGTATAAGCCAAAATCCGACACTTAACGGTTTCGCCTTTCAACGCGTCGCGCAAAAATACGGCCGCCTTAACGCCTCTTGCGCTGCGCGGGTTGGAATAAACGCCGTAAAGAAACACGTAGGTACCGCCCACTTCCATTTCGTTGGCGTTGTAAACCCTGACGTCGCCCGAAATTTCTTCCGGCTCGTCCAGATAACGCAAAACGTCGCCTTCGGCTTCGGAAACTTTTTTAACAATCACCGGTTTGCTTTCAAACAAAGCGTCTTCTCCGGCCGACAACCTTTCGTCCGCGGCAGCCGGCACGGAAGGCTGTTTTTCTTCCTCAACCGGCATCTGCGGCGCCGGCGGCGTCAGCGCGACCACGTCATCGGCTTCTTCCGCCAGAATGTCTACCCGCTGCGGCCGGGCGCCGGACGCGGCTTTGAACATCTGCCGGCGAATTTCCCTTTGACTTGGCGCCACTTCCACCAGACGGTCGGTCCCCTTGTCCGGCGTCGGCGCCAGCCCGGGGATGTTGTCGATCAGCTTGGAAAACTTGTCGGAAACTTTGGAAAAGTCCGCATTTTTAACCTTACGGATTTTATCCAGGTACCAAGTATGCACTTCCTGCGGTTCGGCCCCGTAGTAAAGCGGCACGGCCGCAACGGCAGCCAGAACCAAAACCAGCAGCAGAGCCAGATAAACGGGCTTGCGAAACGGATAAGTGACAAACATCACCGTCTTATGTAAAACCGCCCCCCAGCCGCTGGGCGAACGCAGTTCGTCGTCTTTGCGCTTCTTAAAGAAAAACATGGCCTTCCCCTATGATTAATCCTCTGACTTTTAAGCTAAACGGTATACGGATAAAATTCAAGCAAAAAGAAGGACTACTGCACGGCTTTGACGATAAAGTCCGGCAGCTCCGTCAAAGCGGAAGCCCCTGCCGCTCCTTTGTGGCCGCCGCCGCCGAAACGGGCCGCAATTTTGGAAACGTCCACCTCTTTTTTCGCGGAATAAAAAGAAAGGTTCCAACGGCGTTTTTTGTTCATGTAAAAATTGATCATCACGTCATAGTCTTTGATACCGTCCAGCGTGTCGAAAAAAGACGAACGCCCCTGCGGCATGTTTGAGCAAATGCATTTCAACCCGTCGATTTCGGCTTCAAAAGCCATGCTGCGCACCAGATGATAATTGCGCGCGTTGATCCAGGCCAGGATACGTTCCCCTTCCCCGATCATTTTTTCCGTATCGAGCCGGCCGGCAAACAACTCCGTCCATACAGGATCGTCCGGCCGGTTCTGTCCGAGCGACTGCATGGCATATTCAAACGGCTGCACCCGCGGATCGCTCAGATCAAAAATGTCATGTTTGGCCAGCAGACTGATGCCGAGCGGAACCGGCCGGCCGGGATAATAGTATTCCCACGACAGTTCGATCGCCGCGGTACCGGTCCGGCGCAGCCCCTTGATCGGCTCCGCACCGGCTTTCAGCGCTTTTTCATATTCCTCGATTACCGAAGCATGATGGTCAATCCAGGTAAAATCCTTCCGTTTGCTCAACTCGAACATATAGTCGACCGGCAGCGCGAAATCGCAGACCACCACCATCTCATGCCGTTCGATTTCGTCATAGGGAATTTCCATGTCATGATTCAGTCCCAGCAGCTTGATTTCCGGATACACGCTTTTGACGACGGCGCCGGAACCTTTTCCGTCATGGTCGGCAATATGGTATATGCACAGCATTTTCTCCTCCTCTTACTAAAAAAACAGCGTCATTCCGTCAAACGCCGGTTCGACTTTTTCCGGCGTCATCCGGCGGATCCGCTCATAATCGCATTCGATCGCCATATGGTTGATCACCGCCCGCTCGGGCTTAATCCGCTCAACATCCCGCATGATTTCTGCAAAACCGGCATGATATCTGCCGCCCTCAACCGTGGTTAACGGCACCACCATCAGCTTTACCGACTGCCGGATATGGGAGAAAGCTTCCTCTTCGATCTCCCGATAGTCCGCGATATAAACCACTTCTCCGTCGTTAAAAACATACCCCGTCGTCGGCATGTTGTGTCCGAGCAGCCGGATCGGCGTCACTTTCAGCTCATTAATCATAAACGGCCGGTAATGTTCGATCCGGTTGGCTATCAAACTCGGCCGGCTGCTGACGTTGTTGGCATGTCCGCGGGTTGCCAGCAGATAAGGAAAACGTTCTTCCACTTCCCGCACGGTTTCGTCGGCGGCAAAAAAATCAAGGCTCTTTTGTTCCGCCCGGTTGATTTCCCTCAGCTCGTCGATGCCGTGCAGATGGTCGGCATGCGCATGCGTATAGACAATACCGTCCAGCCGGCGGATGCCGCCGTTTAAGAGTTGCAACCGGAGATCGGGAGAAGTGTCGATCAAAATCCGCGTATTGCCGTATTCCAGACAGGAGGTCGTGCGGCTGCGGCGGGGTT
>OGUO01001717.1_pt1 | contig 14154 bp, 9 predicted proteins | sample 1553641 | NCBI WGS metagenome assembly OGUO01 (sample SAMEA2579980, study PRJEB22360) | human gut metagenome | biome: human gut; feature: human-associated habitat; material: faeces | place: Denmark | collected 2008/2010 | reverse complement strand
TAATGAAGTAGCTCCGGCTCAGCATGAACTGGCAACGATTTATGCAGAGTGTAACGTTGCAGCAGATCACAACCAGATCATCATGGAGACACTAAAGCGTGTGGCTGAGGAACATGGTCTTCAGTGTCTGCTTCATGAAAAGCCATTTGCCGGAGTGAATGGCTCTGGCAAGCATAACAACTGGTCCCTGACCACTGATGACGGTATTAATCTCCTGGATCCGGGCAAGACGCCTCATGAGAACATCCAGTTCTTACTGATCCTGACCTGTATCTTACGTGCTGTAGACAAACATGCAGATCTGCTGCGAGAATCTGCGGCCGATGTGGGAAATGACCACCGTCTGGGAGCCAATGAAGCGCCTCCCGCCATTCTGTCCATCTTCCTGGGCAAACAGCTGTCTTCCATCCTCGACGAGATAGCCCGCCAGATAAGCAGCAGCAAGATGACATCGGAAGAAAAGACAACACTGAAATTAGGCATCGGACGTATTCCCGAAATATTACTGGATACCACCGACCGTAACCGTACTTCCCCATTCGCCTTCACCGGCAACCGCTTTGAGTTCCGTGCCGCAGGTTCGTCCGCCAACTGTGCCGCCGCCATGATTGCCATCAATGCAGCTATGGCAAACCAGTTGAACGAATTCAAAGTCTCCATCGACAAACTGATGGAAGAAGGAGTCGGCAAGGATGAAGCCATCTTCCGCATTATGAAAGAGACCATCATCGCCTCCGAGCCTATCCGCTTTGAGGGTGACGGCTACTCCGAACAATGGAAGCAGGAAGCCGCCCGCCGTGGGCTGACCAACATCTGCCACGTTCCCGAAGCCTTGATGCACTACATGGATAACCAGTCCCGTTCCGTACTCATCGGCGAACGTATCTTCAACGAAACGGAGCTTGCCTGCCGCTTGGAAGTAGAACTGGAGAAATACACCATGAAGGTACAGATAGAAAGCCGTGTGCTGGGCGACCTTGCCATCAACCACATCGTACCGACTGCCGTTATCTACCAAAACCGTCTGCTGGAAAATCTCCGTGGCCTGCGCGAGACCTTCTCTCCCGAAGAATACGAAGTCCTCAGTGCCGACCGGAAAGAGCTTGTACGCGAAATTTCCAAGCGCGTAACAGCCATCAAGGTACAAGTACGCGAAATGACCGAAGCCCGCAAAGTAGCCAACCACATGGATAACTACAAAGACAAGGCTTTCGCTTACGAAGAAACCGTACGCCCTTATCTGGAAAGTATCCGTGACCACATCGACCACCTTGAGATGGAAATTGATGATGAAATCTGGCCGCTTCCGAAATATAGGGAGCTGCTGTTTACAAAGTAGGCCTCTCCCTAGCCCCTCCCCCGTAGGGAGGGGGATAGAGATACTACGATAAACAATTAAGTTACTACGATTTACGATTTGACGGTTTACGATTGGAGTTACTCATACAATCATAAACCCACCTACTAATGAGCAGTTGTTTAACAATACAAACTTCAATCGTAAATCGTCTAATCGTAAATATATAGATTTTCCTTTATCTCCCCCCCTACGACATCTTTTTGTCATATTTGTGCAATATTTAATTTTTTCTTTTTACATTTGTGCTGTATAACACAGTTTTGCAGCAGTTATGGTAAAAGTAAACTTGTCTGATATTAATGTTCCGGAGTTGATTGCAGATATATGGTCTCCCTTGAATGACGAACAACGGGAATTCCTCGCCAACCACTTCACACTCCAGAACTACAAAAAAAACGAAGTCATCCATTGCGAAGGCGAGACACCTACGCATTTGATGTGTCTGCTGAGTGGAAAGGTCAAAATCTATAAAGACGGAGTCGGTGGTAGAAGCCAGATTATCCGTATGATTAAACCTGTCGAATATTTCGGTTACCGCCCTTACTTTGCAAAAACAGACTATGTCACGGCAGCATCTGCATTCGAGCCGTCTCTTGTTTGCCAAATCCCCATGACTGCCTTGATGACTCTGCTCACACAAAACAACGACCTTGCCATGTTCTTCATCAAGCAATTGTCCGTTGACTTGGGCATTGCCGATGAACGCACTGTAAACCTGACGCAGAAACATATCCGCGGAAGACTCGCAGAATCCCTGCTATTCCTCAAAGAAAGTTATGGTTTGGAGGAAGACGGCTCCACCTTGAGTATCTATCTCTCGCGTGAAGATCTGGCCAATTTGTCAAACATGACCACTTCCAACGCCATACGTACGTTGTCACAGTTTGCCACAGAACGGTTAATCACCATCGACGGACGTAAAATCAAAATCATAGACGAAGAAAAGCTGAAGAAAATCAGCAAGATAGGATGAGGAATAAGTGACAAGGGATAAGCGATTAGGGGTTAGCATAATAAAAACACATTATTGCCATCCTAACCCCTAATCACTAATCACTAAATCAGTCCTTTCGCAGACAAATATCTTTCCGCTTCAATGGCTGCCTGGCAACCAGTTCCGGCAGCGGTGATGGCTTGACGATAGTGAGGATCAGCAACGTCTCCGGCGGCGAATACGCCCGGCACTTTGGTACGCGGTGTTCCCGGCTCGGTGACGATATAACCTACTTCGTCCGTATCTACATAAGGTTTGAAAATATCTGAGTTGGGTTTATGGCCGATAGCCAAGAAGAAACCGTCAATAGCCACATCATAGCGCTTCTCATCAGGTTCACCCATACGCTGTACCAAATGTACACCTTCCACACCGTTCTCTCCAAACAAGCCTACGGCATTATGTTCGAACAGTACTTCAATCTTGTCATGCTTCATCACACGCTCCTGCATAATCTTGGAAGCGCGAAGATAAGGTTTGCGGACAATCAGATAAACCTTGGCAGCCAGTCCGGCAAGGTAAACAGCTTCCTCGCAGGCAGTATCTCCACCCCCTACAACAGCTACCGTTTTCTTGCGGTAGAAGAAACCGTCACAAGTGGCACAAGCGCTGACACCCATTCCCGCATATTTCTTTTCATCCTCCAGCCCCAGATACTTCGCAGCGGCACCTGTAGCAATAATCAGCGTTTCAGCCTCAATCATCTTTTCGTCATCAATCGTAATCTTGTAAGGTGCTTCAGCAAGATTGGCTGCGGTAGCAACTCCATAACGCAAATCTGCACCAAAACGTTCGGCTTGCTTCCGCAGGTCTTCCATTAATTCCGGACCTCCGATACCTTGGGGATAACCGGGGAAATTCTCCACATCAGTAGTGGTTGTCAACTGGCCACCGGGCTGCAATCCTGCATAAAGTACCGGTGAAAGATTGGCACGGCCTGCATAAATAGCGGCAGTATAGCCGGCAGGACCCGAACCGACAATCAGACATTTTACTTTTTCTGTTTCCATCATTATATTATTTACTATTTGACTATTTACAATTTACTATTTAGCGCATGTCGATGACTTCAGCCGTGGGATAGGCTTTTTTGTCAAAGACAAAGAAACTATCCGGATAGGATTGTCCGGTCTGGTAGTTATTAATAAGGATAGTAGTCATATACTTACTCCCCCGTGGTGCCAAGTCCACTTGATGCAGACGATACGTATCCTTTGTCACAAACAGATAGACACTTTCAGGGTCTTTTCTCTTGTCGGCAGCAGTCATGGTGATGTAATAAACAGACTTGTCTTGCTTACCACCGACACTGCTCAACTTCAATCTGTATCCCTGCTTGTAGAGGGACAACCAGGCATACGGATTGAGAGTCTGCAATTCCTCCTGCGTAGGTTCCGATACATTCACCTCATCTGCCGAAGCCACATAGCTCCACTGCGTATGTCCGTCAAACCAAGTCTTCATTCCCTCGGTCTCAACCACAAATTTCTCACCTTCCAGATAGAGAACTCCCGCATAAGAGCCTTGTTGTTCGTTCACGGTAAACGCCAGCTTCACCCCTCCCGCTTTCCGAAAGGCTTCGGCTGTACGCTCCAATATATTCTTGGCATCCGGTTGTTGTGCCGACATCGGCACAGCAAACAACAGCAATAGCACACCAAGTAAAAACTTATCAAATTTCATCATTCTATAAATAACCATTCCTTATTGCAAATTGTTTAACCGCATTTCCAGGTCGCTCTCATCTATACAGAACACCTCACGCGCCTTACTACCTTGCGCCGGTCCCACAATCCCCGCTTTCTCCAACTGGTCCATGATGCGGCCGGCACGATTATAACCGATGGCAAACTTACGCTGAATGAGCGATGTGGAACCCTGCTGGTGAATAACAACGAGACGGGCTGCATCCTCGAACAAAGGATCGAGACGTCCCATATCCACATCCCCCAAATCACCTCCTGCATTTTCATCCACATATTCGGGCAGATAGAAAGCAGTGGGGTAACTCTGCTGGCGGGCGATAAACTTCGTAATCTCCGCCACTTCGGGCGTATCGATAAAGGCACACTGCACACGCACCGGGTCAGCTCCCTGCAGGAATAACATATCACCGCGGCCTATCAGCTGGTTGGCTCCCGGACGGTCGAGGATGGTACGCGAATCGACCATTGCCGATACACGGAAGGCGATACGCGCCGGGAAGTTGGCCTTAATCGTACCCGTAATGATGTTTGTTGTCGGTCGCTGTGTAGCGATAATCATATGTATACCCACGGCACGCGCCAACTGGGCGATACGTGCGATGGGCAGTTCCACATCCTTACCGGCTGTCATAATCAAGTCACCGAACTCGTCGATAACGACTACGATGTAAGGCATGAACTTATGCCCCTTTTCCGGATTCAGACGACGGTTGATGAACTTCTCGTTATACTCCTTGATATTGCGCACATGGGCAGCTTTCAGCAAGTCATAGCGAGTATCCATCTCCACACAGATGGAGTTCAAAGTCTGCACCACCTTCGTGACGTCCGTAATGATGGCATCTTCCCCATCGGGTAATTTCGCGAGGAAGTGATGCTCAATTACGGAGTAGATGCTGAATTCTACTTTTTTGGGGTCTACCAGCACAAACTTCAGCTCTGCCGGATGCTTCTTATATAATAAGGAGGTGATGATGGCATTCAACCCCACGGACTTACCCTGACCGGTAGCACCGGCAACGAGCACGTGCGGCATCTTGCACAAATCCACCATAAACACTTCATTCGTAATCGTCTTACCCAGTGCGATGGGCAAGTCGTAAGTAGACTCTTGGAACTTCTTGCTGCCGATAATGCTCTGACCGGATACAATCTTCGGATTGGAGTTGGGCACTTCGATACCAATCGTACCCTTTCCCGGAATGGGAGCGATGATACGGATGCCGAGCGCCGAAAGGCTGAGGGCAATATCATCTTCCAGACCGCGTATCTTCGAAATGCGGACGCCCTGCTCGGGAGTGATTTCATACAGCGTCACCGTAGGACCTACCGTCGCCTTAATGGTACTGATTTCTATACCGAAACTACGCAGAGTATTGATAATCTTATCCTTGTTCGCGTTCTGCTCTACCATGTCAATGGTCGGACCATTGTCATCGTAATGCTTCATCAAGTCTATTGTGGGGTAATGATAGTTTTCCAAATCCAGACGGGGATTGTACGGCTCCTTCTCCGTTCCCACATACTCCTCCTCTTCGGCCTTTTCAACCTGGAATGCCGGCTCCTTCTCTACCGGCTGTTCCCGAAAAGGGGGCACCGGCTCCGGTGCAGGAGTCTCAAAAGTCATGGTAACATCCTCATCCGCAGACTTGGCTGGCTTTACCTTTCCATCACTTCCACCCAAGTCAAGGGTGATTTCATTCAGCGGTTCGTCCTCTTCTTCCTCTGTGGCAACCTCCTCCTCCTTTTCAAGAACCTTTTCCGGCTCCGCAGCTTCCGGTGTCGGAGCAGTAGTCTTTTCCTTTGCACCCCAAGAGGTCTTGAACTCTTCCGGCGTTTCACCCTGCACGCTTTCCGCCTTCTCCTTACGCTTCAAGAAGCTGAGACTGAACAATCTGCGCAACCAGATGACAGTCCGTGCACTCAGATAGATGAGGAAGCAGATGGCAGTTACCAACAATAGCAGCCATACTCCCGGCACACCGACTTGAGACACAAGCCAGTTGCTGACATTGTATCCGTGCATACCGCCCAGATAGAGGAAAGAGTCCTTGTACTGGTCTACAAACACAAAACCGAAAAATACCGAGAACCACACCAGCATCAACGAACAGCCGATGAACCACTTCCACAAGCGCACCACCCGCCCCCGCATCAGCTTCAATCCCGCCACAGCCAGGAACACGAGAATCAGGAAAGACGATACGCCGAAACAATCATTTATCAGATAGCTGGCCAACTGCGCACCGCGGCTACCGGCGTAGTTCTTCACCCCATTATTGGTGGAAATCAGCTCCTGCGCACTGCCTCCGTCAATGATGCTCTGGTCTGCCGCTCCCGTGAAAAAGAACGACGAAAAGGCGAGCAACAAATAAACCGAAAAGATTACCAGTACCAAGCCGATAACGAAATGAACAGTTTCACTTCTAAATAACGCTGCCACTTTCCCAAAAAACGAGAGTGACAGCTCCGTATCTTTAGCTGTTGAATTTTTCTTTGCCATATTTTTTAAATAACTATTGAGAATTGATTGCAAAAATAATAAAAACTATCCTTCTGCCGCGTTGTTTTCATTCTTTAATTTCTCGTCTGCCGATTATAGGTATTCCTAATCTACAACTGTAGTTTTATCGCATGTTTTACTTACATGCTCGCATAAAATGACATAGCGCACTAATTTACAACAGATTGCGCCATGCAAGCAGACCTCATGCAAGCATGCAGGCAGATTTTGCCTACATGACGCAATCCATGCAAGCCTTATACGCATCAACCTACTCTTTTTCCTTCAAAAAATAAATCGGCTGTTTCTGCAACCCTTTGTTCACCAACACATTCTCCTCACAAAGACGACGAATCTGCCGCGTCGCAGTCGTGCGGGTCATGCCGCAAATCGACTGTACAACACTGCGGGTGATGAACTCATTCTTACGTAGATAGTTCACCACTTTTTGCTTCACCTCATCATCCGTCAGCCTCTTTTTCGTGAGATTCCGCAATTTCAGCGGCTTTACCTTCAATACTCCTATCTCACTGCGCAGCGCCTTGTCCGGTCTGAAAGTGATGTTTTTCAACTTTACCTTAGTACTTTTCCGCTTTGTCTCCAGTGTCACCGGTTCCGTGCAGGTCAGCGTAGGAACAAAGTAACCGATGCCGTCCAAATGTACCTGCCTGCCCTCCCCCAGCTCGCGTCCCACAAAATGCGACAAAGCATCGAGTACCGCCAGTACATCCGTCTCGGTCAGCGAGCAGTATTCTTGTATATGCCTGCGCAGTTCATCGGTCGTTGTGGAGCCGTTCAGTTTAATCCGGGGGTGCAGGGTCAGCTCTTCCCCTTGTTTATCCTTCGTTTTCGGGTTTTCGTACCAATCAAATAAAATTGCCATATTCTTTCCTCCATTTTTAGATTCATTTCTGTTGCTGTCTGCAGGTTTCGCTCATGCAAAGTACCGGCTTTCATTAGGCAGAGCATAGGTCTTCCTTACGCAAAGAAGCGTTCTTCCTTCTGCTGAAAGCTTATCAACAAAAGATGCGCACAGCTGTGGTTCACCTTCTTCATATTTGTGATACACCTTCTTCACAACTATGAGAAAGACATTCCACGACTGTGCGCAACTACAAACTACAGAGGCAAAGATAATGAAAAGCAGGGGGCTTGGCAAAGGAATGCTAATCTTTTTCAATAGCAAGCATTATTTTCCGAATAGAACACTTTACAGTCCCGATAAATCCACTTTATAAAAAGTCGGAGCAACATTGCTTTTCTCGAAGAACATCGCCATATAGATCGGGGCATAGATAATCTTACCTGCGACGCGCAGATTACCGTTGTTGAACACAACTGCTTCGGAGAAGTCGTATTCCTCGCAATCCATGATGTTGGACAAAGCGCGGTGTGTCTCGTAATCTTTACCTGATTTTACCTCAATAGGCAGTACCTTACCCTCAAGCTCAATAACAAAATCCAATTCACCGCGCTTCTTGTTGTTGTAATAGTAGGGAACAATGCCGTGAGCCACCAACTCCTGCGCTACGGCATTCTCGTAAATTGAACCGAAATTGATGTCCTTATCACCTTTTATAATCCGCATCTGAATGCCCTCGGCATATTGGCTGGCCAGCAGTCCGATATCACTTTGGAAGAGTTTGAACAGATTGCGTGAACGTGCAAGCAGGAGCGGCATTTTCGGCTCCTCCACATTATAGACGGGTAGCGCCACGCCCGCGTTCGTCAGCCATAAAAAACTGTTCTCGACCCGGTCGAACTTTGCGTGCTCATTCAATCGTTTCAGTATGAAGCGTTTGTTTTTAGCGTTTAGCTCAGGGGGAATAAGATTAAAAATCTCCTCGATGTAGAGTTTGTTATTAGGATCATACTGGGCGATGTCACGTTTGTACAGACGAATGATATCCTGCTGCACAGTCATCACCTCTTGCAGGTTGTTACTCTCGAGATATTTGCTCACGACCGCAGGCATACCGCCCACAACAAGATAGAGCCGGAACAGCTCCATAATTTTGCCGTGGACAAACTCATCGACGGCAGTGCGATTCCGCCATGCCTCATGCAATGCCCCGATAACGGCGTCATTTATACCCACACACGAAATAAACTCCTCGAAATCGAGTGGGAACATATCCTTTACACCCATGTAGCCAACCGGTTCCGAGCGCAGGTCTTTCAATTCTACGCCCAGCAACGAACCGCTCAAGATGTAACGATACGAACCGTCATCCACCAGAAACTTAATTGCCGTAACAATATCGGGACATTGCTGTACTTCGTCGAAAAAGACGAGCGTTTCACCCTTGATGAGCGGCACGGAGGTGATTGCCGATAGACGGAGCAGAATATCACCGCTGCTCTTTGCTCCCTTGAACAAATCCACCGCTTCGGGCATCTCGACGAAATTGACTTCAATGAAACTTTTAAACGTCTTACCGAACTGACGAATGGAATATGTCTTACCTATTTGTCGTGCTCCGGTAATAAGCAGGGCGTTACGGTTAGTTTCGTAGTAATTGCGAATGTAATCATCTATCTTTCTTTTTATCATAACCTATTCTTGTTTATTCGATTATTAAATGCAATAATCACACTATGCCTCTTTTCCATTGCAAATATAAAGGATTTATGCCACTTTTCCAAGATTTACGCCTACACAAATTGCCGTTTTTCCAATTTAGTAACAGTATCCAAATGCATGCTTTATATGCCCACCGAAGAGGAACTGCAGAACAAGATTGAAAGACAGAAAAACTTTTACCGGTTGCAGCACACGGAAAAATCAATAGAGTAACGACGTATGGTGAAAAGATTGGTTATAATGACGAACACTCAACAACACTAATATCAAGCATGAAGATAGCAATAAAAAACATCCCGTCACATAATTGGAAACATTTTGTATACAGAGAGACGGGAGCAATGCCCTATATTTGCAACCGGTCAATCAATCACCGGCCATGAAAAACAGGTAGTTTATGAGAAATTTCATTGTATTATGCTTATTGGCATGTCTGGCATCATGTACAGACAAAAAAGAATTCCAGACAATAAGAGAACGAATCGATTTATCAGGAAATTGGAACAGTTCATTAGGGAACTGCACATTGCCCGGTACGACGGATGAAAACAAGTTGGGAGACGGCAGGCATCCCACCAATGTAACCTCCCAGTTGACACGGACTTATCCCTACTCCGGCATCGTAGAATATGAAAAAGATGTTGAAATTCCCGTACAGATGGAAGGGAAACGCCTGATACTTTTCATGGAGCGTACAAAACCCAGCACTCTCTGGATAGATGGAGACAGTATAGGCACGTTGGGACATATCTATGCACCTCACTGCTATAGCCTGCCGGCCTTGGCACCCGGCAGCCACCATATAAAGATACGCATTGACAATTCCCCCAGCTCCGTACCAGCCGAAATCCAAAGCTCGCATGCCTGGACCGACGGCACACAAACCAACTGGAACGGTATTCTGGGCGACTTCTACATCGAAGCGACCCCACACACCTATCTCAAGCAGGTACAAGTCTACCCATCTGTAAAGGAGAAAAAGGCCCGCATCCATGTAAACATATACAGCGATTCAGAGCAATCGGGCATAGTGACCCTTTCTGCCAAGACGTGGAACACCCAACAAGAACACCAGTTGCCGGACATGGAAAAACAAGTCGGCTTGAGCAAAGGTGAAAATAAGATAGAACTGGTGCTCGACATGGGCAACCGGATGCAGACATGGAGCGAATTCCACCCCACACTTTATGCACTGAACGTGACCCTTGCCACAAACGAGGGTAAAGACAATATAATAACAGATTTCGGTATGCGCGACTTTGCCACCGAAGGTACTCAGTTCACCATAAACGGCTTCAAGACCTTCTTGCGCGGCAAACACGACGCTTGCGTATTCCCACTTACCGGATATGCGCCGATGGATGTAAAGTCCTGGCGAAAAGTTTTTCAGACAGCCAAGAGTTATGGCATCAACTACTACCGTTGCCATTCCTACACCCCGCCCCGCGCCGCTTTTGCCGCTGCCGACATCGAGGGTATCTATTTCCAGGCCGAGTTGCCTTTATGGGGAAGCATTTCACCGGACAACCATCGTCTGAATGACTTCTTGCTGAACGAAGCCTATATGACCCTCGACTACATGGGCAATCACCCCTCATTCACCATGTTGGGACTGGGCAACGAGTTGGGTGGCGACGTTGACCTGATGCGCAATTGGCTGGACGGATTCAGAAAACATGACAACCGCCATCTCTATTCGTTCGGTTCCAACAACTTCCTGGGTTGGGGAGGTGCCATAGACGGTGAAGATTATCTGACAACCTGCCGGGTAGGAGGAGGCGAAGGCTATACAACGCACGTACGCAGTTCGTTTGCCTTTGTCGATGCCGAAAAGGGAGGTATCTTGAACAACACCCGTCCCAATACCCGTGCGGATTATACTGCTGCCATAGCGAAATCTCCCCGACCGGTCATCAGTCACGAAACCGGACAGTTCCAAATTTATCCCGACTACAAGGAGTTGGAGAAATACACCGGCGTATTGCATCCATATAACTTGGAGATATTCCGTGACCGGCTCAATGAAAATGGACTGCAGAACCAGATTGACGCATTCCATCAGGCCACCGGCCGGTTTGCCGTCGAATGCTACAAGGCTGATATTGAATACGGCCTGCGCACTGCCGGTTTAGGCGGATTCCAGATGCTCGACCTTCAAGACTTTCCCGGACAAGGCTCGGCACTGGTAGGCATTCTGGATGCTTTCATGGACAGCAAAGGCATTGTCACTCCCGAAACATTCCGCGGCTTTTGTGCTCCGGTGGTACCGCTGGCGCTTATGGACACCTACTGTTACAGCAACAAAGAAGAGCTGAACATAGGCCTCGCCCTGACAAATTACGAAGAGCAACCATGGTCTGATGCATTATGCTGGCGTCTGGAAAGCCTGAGTGACAGCGTAACTTTTGTTCGCGAAGGCAAAGTCCCCGCCCATGTAGAGCAAGGAAAAGCAATGCAGGTGGGCGAGTTGAAAAGCACCCTTACCGAAATAGACAAGCCTGCCCAATTGCGACTGACACTGACCACCGGGAATTATCATAACTATTATAACTTATGGGTATACCCCGACCGGACACCGGAAAGCGAAGCGGACATCTTCATCTGTCAGTCCTTGGATGACGAGGCGCGAAAGAGACTGAGCCAAGGAGGGAAGATACTGCTTATACCCGACCACAAAGCCATTGAAGAACAGAGTGTAGGTGGACTTTTTACTCCTGACTACTGGAACTATGCCATGTTCAAAAGCATTTCGGAAAACGCCGGCCGCGAAGTTTCGCCGGGCACCCTCTCCTTGCTGATGGACGAGAAACATCCCTTGTTCCGGCAGTTCCCCACCGAGTGCCATAGCAACTGGCAATGGTGGAGCATCGTACGCCATGCCCGCCCCTTTATTCTGAATGCTACGCGCCACGAATACAAGCCGCTTATCCAAGTAGTAGACAATGTGGAACGGAACCACAAGTTAGGCTTGCTGTTCGAATTTGCCGTAGACAACGGTAAGGTATTGGTTTGTATGAGCAACCTCGAAGCAATTCGCCACACTCCGGAAGGAGGTCAGCTGCGCAATGCCATTTTAAGCTATATGAAGTCGGCTGAGTTCTCTCCCACCGAGACGCTGACCTCACAGCAGTTGCAGCACATATTAACAACCGAGGTGAGGAAGCAAGACATTGTCGGCGTGAAAAACCAGTCGGATTACGACGTACAGCCGGAATAAAAAATAAGTATGAGAAGTTTCATCATAATTCCACTTTTCCTCGGCTGTCCCGTCATTTTTCAGTAGCTTTGCGGACTTTAATACAGCAAACAACCCATGAAACTTACCCTTATACGCACCGCTCGTGAAACCGGCAAAGAGACATTCAGCACATGGCCCAGCGACACCTTGATGGAGAAGATGAAAACCGAGAACAAAGCCGGACACATATCCGCCTTGCGCAGCCTCATTCCCCACATCACCGGAAGCAACGGACACTACCCCTGCATAGACAAACTGCCACGCATCTGCCCTGCCGCAGAATATGCCCGCAGCAAAGAGGGGGAAAGATACCTGAAAACCTACAACGGACTGGTACAGATTGAAGTCAACCACCTGGCCAATGCCGTGGAAGTGGAGCAAGTAAAGCGCCAGGCGGCCCTGCTGCCGCAAACTTTTGCCGCCTTTTGCGGAAGCAGCGGACGAAGCGTAAAAATATGGGTACTGTTTGCCACCCCCGACGGTTCGCGCCCCAGGCAGGAAGAAAAAATCAGGCTGTTTCATACCGCTGCCTACCGGCTCGCCGTAAACTGTTACCAGCCCCTGCTCCCCTACCCCATCACACTGAAAGAACCTGCCGTGGAGCAAAGCTGCCGCATGACGCTCGATGACCGTCCCTATTACAATCCGTCTGCCGTCCCTTTCTGTCTGGAACAGCCTTTGTCCGTGCCCGACGAGCCCACCTTCGGCCAACGGAAACAGACCGAAGCAAACCCGCTGATGCGCATTGCCCCCGGCTATCCGGCCTCCCAAACCTTCTCCATCCTCTTCGAAGCCGCCCTGAACCGTACCTTCGAAGAGCTGGAAAACTGGAAACGGGGCGATGACCTTCGCCCCCTGCTCTACCTGCTTGCCGGGCATTGCTACAAAGCCGGCATTCCCGAAGAAGAGGCAGTACGTCAAGTCATGATGCACTACTACCGCGAAGCGGATGAACAACTGGTGCGCATGACCCTGCACAACCTCTACCGCGAATGCAAAGGCTTCGGCACCCGCAGCAGCATGACCCGCGACCAAATCACCGCCTTCCGCCTGGAAGAATTCATGAACAGACGCTATGAGTTCCGCTGGAACACCGTGCTGGGAGAATTGGAATTCCGCCAACGGGACTCCATACACTTCCATTTCCGCCCTGCCGACCAGCGGGTAAGAAGCAGTATCGGACAGAATGCCCTGAAAGAAGGAATCAGCGTATGGGACAGAGATGTGGCACGCTACCTCAACTCGGACGCCATTCCCTTGTACAACCCCATCGAAGAATATCTGAACAGCACCGGACATTGGGACGGCAAGGACCGTATCCGCGCATTGGCCGACCTCGTCCCCTGCAACAATCCGTACTGGCGGGAACTCTTCTACCGCTGGTTTCTCAGCATGACGGCGCACTGGCAAAACATCGACCGCCAGCATGGAAACAACACGTCTCCCCTACTGGTCGGAGCCCAAGGCTATCGTAAAAGTACCTTCTGCCGCATCCTGCTGCCACCCGAACTGCGCTTCGGATATACCGACAGTATCGACTTCAAAAGCAAGCAGGACGCAGAGCGGAGCCTCGGCCGCTTTTTCCTGATAAACATCGACGAATTCGACCAAATCAGCGTCAATCAGCAAGGTTTTCTAAAGCATCTGCTGCAGAAACCCGTGGCAAACCTGCGCAAGCCTTACGGCACCGCCATCCAGGAAATAAGACGCTACGCCTCCTTTATAGCCACCAGCAACCAGAAAGACCTGCTGACAGACCCCAGCGGCAG
>OGUO01001708.1_pt1 | contig 14214 bp, 11 predicted proteins | sample 1553641 | NCBI WGS metagenome assembly OGUO01 (sample SAMEA2579980, study PRJEB22360) | human gut metagenome | biome: human gut; feature: human-associated habitat; material: faeces | place: Denmark | collected 2008/2010 | reverse complement strand
AGTGCGCGCAGTGCGGTTGTTCGGCGGAAAAGCCCCTTTAGGGGATTTTTCGACGTTCTAAATCCCGGAGCCGAAAAGCTCCGGGATATTTTTATGCTTCGTTCATAGTTCTGATAACGGAGCGCATTGCGTCAATCGGTTTCTCGTTCTTGTCGAGGGTGACCCTTATGTGCCCACGGTCGGCGGTTTCAAGCAGCATTCTCTTTCCGCAGAGTTTCGATACTGCCGCTATCTTCTTCATGTCGAACTTTCCGAGATAGAACAGAAGGTCGTTGTTCATCTGGGTGATCTCCACAATGTCCGCGGCGCTCGCCATATTGCGCAGCCGTGCCACCTCGATAAGTCCCAGGACGGATTTGGGCGGATCGCCGTAACGGTCGATCAGCTCGTCGGTGACGTCTATGCTGTCCTCCTCCGTCTGGATACGCGCGATCTTGCGGTAGCAATCCACGCGCTGTGCCTGGTTGGAGATGTAGTCCTCCGGGATAAACGCATCTATCTTGATATCCACCAGACATTCCTCCTTGTGGACGTCCTTCTCGCCGCGCTCCTCGCGGACCGCTTCGTCAAGCAGCTGTAGATACATGTCGTATCCTACGTTGGCGAGATGTCCGGACTGATTCGCACCAAGGATACTTCCGGCGCCCCTTATCTCAAGGTCGCGGAGGGCTATCCGGAATCCGCTGCCGAACTGGGTGAACTCCCTTATCGCGTCCAGGCGCTTCTGGGAGATCTCGGACAGCACCTTGCCGCGCTGGAACGTGAAATATGCGTAGGCACGCTTGTTGGTTCTGCCGACGCGTCCGCGCAGCTGGTGAAGCTGCGCCAGTCCCATGTAGTCGGAATTCTCAATGATCAGCGTATTGACGTTCGGCACGTCCACGCCGGTTTCTATAATTGTGGTGCAGACCAGTACGTCAAGGCTTCCGTCAAGAAGCTGCCTCCATATTTCTAGCATCTGCTCCTCAGTCATCTTGCCGTGAGCTACCCCAACGCGCGCCTCCGGAATAAGCGAGCGTATCTTTTCCGCACAGCTGTAGATGGAGTCTATGCGGTTATGGATATAATACACCTGACCGCTGCGGCGGAGTTCCTTCTCTATCGCCTGCATGATAACTCCCCAGTCGTGCTCCATAACGTAGGTAGTTATCGGCTGTCTGTCCTGGGGAGGCTCGTCAATTACGCTCATGTCGCGGATTCCGCTCATCGCCATGTTGAGCGTTCTCGGGATAGGCGTTGCTGACAGCGTGAGGATATCCACGCCGTTGAACATCTCCTTGAACTTCTCCTTGTGGGCGACGCCGAAGCGCTGCTCCTCGTCAATTATGACAAGACCCAGATCCTTGAATTTAATGTCCTCCTGAATTATGCGGTGTGTTCCGATGAGTATATCCACACTGCCGTTCTTCAGCCGTCGGAGTATCTCTCGCTGCTCTGCCGGGGTCTTATGCCTGGACAGCAGCGATATATTGATCGGGAATCCCTCCATGCGGTTGCAGAAGGTCTGGAAGTGCTGCCATGCGAGTACTGTCGTAGGGACGAGTACCGCGCACTGCTTCCCTGCCTCGGCGCACTTGAACGCCGCACGCAGAGCCACCTCGGTCTTGCCGAATCCAACGTCGCCGCAGAGCAGGCGCTCCATCGGGACAGGCTTCATCATGTCGGATTTAATTTCGTCAATGCAGCGCAGCTGGGAGTTGGTTTCGATATAGTTGAAGTGCGCCTCGAAATCCTCCTGGAGTGAATCGTCCGGAGGGAATTCAAACCCTTTGCTCTTCATTCTGCGCGAATAGAGCTCGATAAGTTCGCTCGCCATCTCCTTTGCCGCTGCCTTAGCCTTCGCCTTGGATTTCTGCCACTGGTCGGAATTCAGCTTGTTCAGCTTGACGGTATTCACATCTCCGGAGCCGATGTACCTTGACACGAGGTCAAGCTGCGTTACCGGAATATGCAGGACGTCCGCGCCGGCGTAACGTATCTTGATATAGTCCTTGGCAACGCCGTCGGTTTCGATCTTGTGCACGCCGTCGAAAATCCCGATTCCGTGGGAGTAATGCACCACCAGGTCGCCTATCGAGATATCCGCCAGGGAGCGTATTTCCTCGCCGGGCTTCTTCTTTACAGTGCGCTGCTTCCTGCTGGCGTGGACCGCGGTGTGAGTGAATACGGCAAGCTTGATGTTGCTGTACTCGATACCAGCGCCGAGAGTTCCCGGAATCACTATGATCCTGCCGGGAAGTGGCTTTTCGGGATCGGTGGCGAGGTCAGCCTTGAATCCCTCGTCCTGGAGGTCGCTGGCAAGGGTGTGCGCGCCCTTTTCAGTGCCGGAATAGATCACGCAGGCGAATCCCATATCGAGGTAGCTTTGCAGTTCCGTGCGAAGAACCGCAAGTTCGCCGCTCCAGGGGGAGGTCTGAATCGCCCCCTGGACATCAAGCAGGAGCCCCAGCTGCATGTCACGGCCGCGGATAAACGTGTCAAAATACACGCATGTGTGCTCGTCCAGTTCAGAGTTCAGCTCCGACTTGGTGAGCATGAATCTGTCCAGACCGCGACAGATGTGCTTTTCCTCGGTCTGTATTTTCAGATCCTCGGCGTGCTGCATTGCCAGCGCGCGGTAATTCTCCCGGACGGACGTATTTTCGCAGACGAAAACCGCTTTAGCATAGTCGAATATCGTCGCTTCCTTATCATAGCACAGTGGGAAGAAACGATCGGTGGTGCTGAGCGTTATCCCACCCCGGAGTTTCTGGCAGACTGTCGTGAGTTGCTCGCGCATTTCCGGCGCGTTCTTTCCACGGAGCTTCTTGCTGAGCGCTTCGATTTTTTCGCACAGTTCCTCGGGGGAACTGAACAGCATTTCCGCCGCCGGTGATATGCGAATAGATTCTATCGGCTCGGTGCGGCGCTGGGTGTCCGTGTCGAAATACGTCAGGCTGTCGATGGTATCTCCCCACAGCTCCAGACGGCATGGCGCCGCGCTGCTCGGAGGGAATATGTCCACGATACCGCCGCGCACGGAGAACTGCCCGGGACCCTCAATGAGGTCGCAGCGCGAATACCCGGCGGCTATAAGACGCGCGGTCAGCTCATCAAGAGATATATCCATATCCTGGGATAGAGTCATCGTGCGCTCCGCAAGTACTTCCGGAGGGATCGTCAGCTGAGCCGCCGCTTCCGGGGAGCAGATTACAGTGCTGCACTCACCGTTCAGCATGGCGGAAAGCGCGTAAATACGCTTGTGCTCGTATTCCCGGGAAGCCGCTTCAAAGTCCCCGAGCAGGAGTTCCTTCGCCGGGTAAAGCAGCGCTGTCCCGGCGCCGTACATCGCGTTAATATCAGTGCAAAGGCGCTGCGCTTCCGCTTCGTTTTCGGCTATGGTGAGCACCGGGCGGAGCTGCTCCTTGTGGAGTAATGCTCCGATAAAATGCGCCTTGTGTATATGCGAAACGCCTGTCACAAGGGCAGGCAGCTTCTGTTCTTCATCGAGGTATTTGCTCAGCTTGCGGAATTCCGGGATAAGCTCCGCAGCGTTATAAAAGAGTTCCATCGTCGTTTCCTCAGGAATTGAATTTGTTCATTGCTTCGTTGATTTTGCCGTCAACGATAAGTTCCACGGCGCTGACCGCGTTGTCCATTCCAGCTTCGAGTTCCTCCGCCTGCTCCTTCTTGAAGTGACCGAGCACCCAGTCCGCAAGGGAGTAATCTGGGTGCGGCTTTGCGCCGACGCCCATTTTTATGCGTGGGAACATATCCGAGCCGGAAAGGTAGATAATGCTCTTTATCCCGTTATGTCCGCCGTCGCTTCCCTTTCTGCGGATACGCATTTTGCCTGGCTCCAGGGAGATGTCGTCGAATATTATAAGCGTTTTCTCCGGTGGTATCTTGTAGAACGCCATCGCTTCCGTCACAGCCTGTCCACTGTTGTTCATATAAGTGGTCGGCTTCATTATCAGGCAGCGCTTTCCGGAGATAATCGCATCGCAGGTGAGGGACTTGAACTTCAGTTTCTTGCAGTCGAGCTTGTACTTGCTGCACAGGGTGTCGATCGTCATGAATCCGATGTTGTGGCGTGTGCCTTCGTATTCCGTGCCAGGATTCCCCAGACCGCATATGATGAACTCCACCGGACCCTGCGGCTCGGGAGCGCGCTCGGATTCGAGCTTCTTGAAAATATCGAGAACTGACATATTTATTTGCGCCTTTCGGGTGATTATTCATGTGCTTTATAACGCACAAAATCCACTCACAGCAGGGCTGCGAGTGGCATTATCTGTGATTTTGTCGCGATCCGGGAATTAAACCAGATCGTTTGCGTCAAAGGGGTCTCCGCACTCCGGACAGAACTTCGGAGGATTAGAGGGATCCTCCGGCTTCCAGCCGCACTTGTCACAGCGATAAACTGGTGCTCCGGCAGGTCTGGGCTTGCCGCAGTTCTGGCAGAACTTACCCTTGTTCACCGCGCCGCAGGAGCATGTCCAGCCTTCTGCCTCAGCCGGCTTAGCTTTTCCACAATTAGCACAGAACTTGCCGGTGTTTGTCGCGCCGCACGCGCATGTCCATGTTCCCTGTGCAGGTGCCTGCGGAGCTGCCGCCGCCTGCTGGGGAGCCTGTGCCTGCTGCTGTGCGCCCATCTGATAGAGTGCCTGCGCGTTGAATCCGCCCTGCTGCTGAGCCATGTTCATACCCATGAATCCCATCATTGCGCCGCCCTGGTTTCCGGCAGCGGTCTTCATTGCGGAAGCCTGTGCCTCTACCAGAGTTGCAGCCGCCATGTTGGGATTGCGCATTACCGCAGTTTTCTGAAGGTTGGTGATCATCTCCTGCTGATCCTCAGGAAGGCTCGGAGGATTCATTGCGAAGTTGGCAACAACGATACCGCGTGCTTCGCCCCATTTCTTGGAGAGCACCTCGTTCAGTGCATCGCATATTTCCATAGCCTTGCCGGGGAGCATGCTGGGACGCACGCCCTGCTCGGAGATTTTGCCGAGGGCAGGCTGGAGCGCAGTCACGATCTCGGACTTGAGAGCGCTGTCGAGATTGGAACGGTTGTATGTATCCGCGAAATTACCGCAGACGTTTGTGTAGAAAAGCACCGGATTTGTGATTCGGTATGTGTATTCACCGTTGCAGCGGAGCGTAACATCCACATCAAGACCGATATTGTTATCCACAACACGGAACGGGATCGGGGTCACAGTACCGTAGCGGTTGCCCATGATCTCCTTCATGTTGATGTAGTACACGCGCTGGTCGTGAGCCGCCTGTCCGCCGTAGGAGATACGGGTGCCGATATCCTTGAGGGAATTCAGCAGGCTATCTCCAAGATTTCCGGAGAATACCGAGGGAGAAAGGGCGGATTTGAATTCGAACACGCCTGCCTCAGCAGCAACCTCGGAAACCTTACCGTCAACAACGATCAGCGCACACTGACCCTCGTTGACCGCAATAGCGGAACCGTCGGTGATCACATTGTCGTCGCCCTTGTTGGTGCCCCTGGAACCAACGCGCTTATGTCCCTTTGCCGCAAGGACGTCGTTCGGAAGAGAATCACAATAGATGTATTCCTTGTACTGATCGGCGAGATTACCGCCGACTGCATTGAGAGCTGCTTTAATGAGACCCATGATGTGCTCCTTTCACACTTTGGATTTTAATTATACTGATGTATATATTCTATCGCAAAATCTGTAAATTGTCAAGGCATTTTCATCAAATTTTATACTTGACAATTCGTTGGATTTGTGATATAATATTTTAAGTTATCGGGGTGTAGCGCAGTTGGTAGCGCGCGACATTTGGGATGTTGAGGCCGCAGGTTCGAATCCTGTCACTCCGACCATAATATGAAACGGCAGCATTGCGATATGTTGCCGTTCTTAATTTACACGCATGCCAAAAGGGCTGTTTCCAATGGGAAGCAGCCCTCTGGTTTATGTAGCAATTCCTGCAAACTGGCTCTGGTACAGGTCGTAGTAGCAACCCCTCTGAGTAAGTAGCTCATCGTGGTTGCCTGCCTCGACTACTTGTCCGCCCTTGATTACAACGATCTTGTCCGCGTCGCGGATCGTCGACAGACGGTGCGCAATAATAAGGCTCGTTCTGCCCTTCATAAGCGCCACCATTGCCTCCTGAATGTGCATTTCGGTTCTGGTGTCAATGCTGGAAGTAGCCTCGTCCAGAATAAGTATCTTCGGGTCCGCAAGCACCGCTCTCGCAATAGAGATCAGCTGGCGCTGTCCCTGGGACAGATTACTTCCGCCCTCGGAAAGCATTGTGTTGTACCCCTCCGACAGCTTGGAGGCGAAGTCGTCCACGCGCGCTACCTTTGCCGCCGCAATAACTTCATCGTCTGTCGCGCTAATCCTGCCGTAGCGGATATTCTGCGCGATCGTATCCGAGAATATCACGGTATCCTGGAGCACTATGCCGATACTTCCACGGAGCTTCTTCACCGGGACGTTCCGGATATCCTGACCGTCCAGCGTGATTACTCCGCCGTCAATATCGTAGAAGCGCGTCAACAGGTTGACTACGGTTGTCTTACCGCTGCCTGTCGCGCCAACTATCGCAATTTTCTGTCCGCTCTTTACCCACAGGTCAAAATGCTTGAGTACCTGCTCACCCTTGACGTAGGAGAAGTCGATGTCCTTGAAGTTGATATCGCCCTTTACGTTCTCAATCTCGAACGGCTCGCTGCCGCCCTCGTCCTCGGGTTCACTGTCCATGACCTCGAACACACGCTCTGCGCCGGCAAGCGCTGACTGGATCTGCGCGTACTGGTTCGCAATCTCGTTGATAGGTCTGGTGAACTGCTTGGAATATGTGATGAACGCCTGGATAGTACCTATAGAAATATAGAGCATATCCGTTTCAGGTCTGGAAGCAAGAATTGCGCCCACAACCGCGATCAGCAGGAATCCGAAATTGCCGATCGTATTCATGCACGGACCCATGGAACCGCCAAGTATTTGTGCCTTTACGCCCACGGATTTCAATTCGTCGCTGGTGCGGTTGAAGTCCTCGCATATCTTTCCTTCGTGGGTGAAAGCCTTGACCGTCTTGCAGCCGCTGACTGCCTCTTCGATCTGACCGTTCAGCTGTCCCAGCTTGGACTGCTGCATCGGGAAATACTTCCGCATGAACTTAGACAGGTACTTCGTTACGACAAGCGTCAGCACGATTGTCACCATGCTGACTAGCGTCATCAGCCAGGAATGTATCAGCATCATCACAAAGCAGCCGATCAGCATGATCACGCCGGAAATCAGCGAACCGAGGGACTGCGACACGGAGTTCGACACGTTCTCGACATCGTTAGTCATGCGGCTGAGGATATCGCCGTGCTTGTGGGTATCCATGTACTTTATCGGAAGATGAGATATCCGCGCGAAAAGATCCTTACGCATTACACGGACGGTGTACTGCGACAGCATAGCCGCAAACAAGTTCTGGAAATAAGTGAATATCGCGCTGCTGAAATACACCACCGCCATTATAACAAGCCACATTATCAGTGTTCCTGCGTCAAGCTTCGCGATGGCGTCAATAGCGTTAGCCTGTATCGTGGGTGCGATTACATTCAGCAGAGTTGCGCACAGCATTACCGCCAGCATGGCAATGATAAGGCGACGGTTCTTTCCTATATAGGAAAGTATGCGCTTGAGAGTTCCCTTGAGATTCTTTGGCTTCTCTCCGGGCATCATTCCAGGAGGTCCTCCCCTGCCGGGACCTCTGCCAGGTCCGCCGGGTCTGAGATTAACTACGGGAGCCTGTTTTTCAGCCAACCTGCTCAGCCCCCTCTCTCATCTGGGAATTGTAGATGTCACGGTACACATCGCAGGTTTTCATGAGGTTGTCATGATTATCAAACGCAACTATGGTGCCGTTGTCTATTACAGCGATCTTGTCCGCGCGCATTACGCTGGCGACACGCTGCGCTATCATGATAACGGTGGTGCCCTTCAGCTTCTCGCGGAGCGTTTTCTGAAGCTTCGCGTCAGTTGCAAGGTCCAGCGCCGACATACTGTCGTCAAATATCAGTATCTCGGGATTCTTTACAATCGCACGGGCGATGGAAAGTCGCTGCTTCTGTCCGCCGGAAAGGGAGCTTCCCTTTTCCGTGATCATATCCTTATATCCGTCCGTGAATCCGCTGATGAACTCGTCCGCCTGGGCTATCTCCGCGGCACGCTTCACCTTTTCGTCGGTGGCGTCCGGGTCGCCCCAACGGATATTCTGTTCGATGGTTTCAGAGAACAGCTCGCTCTTCTGGAGCACAAATCCTATCTTGTGGCGCAGGTCGTCCAGCTTGTATTCCCGTACGTCAACGCCATCGACTAGGACTTCGCCCTCCGTGGCGTCATAGAATCTTGGAATAAGGCTGACAAGCGAAGTCTTTCCGCAGCCGGTGGCTCCGAGGACTGCAACAGTTTCGCCCCTGTTCACACGGAAATTCACGCCGGAAAGCACGTTTCCGCTCTGGACTCCGGGATATCTGAACGATACGTTGCGGAATTCCACGGTCCCGTTTTCAGGAGTGCTGCCGGTGAATTTACCGTCGGCAATGACCGGGTCAGCCTCGAGCACCTCGCGGATTCTGGAAGCGGAAGCGGTCGCCCTCGTTACCTGCTGGAACATCATGCCGATCATCATCATCGACATGAGGATCTGGGTGATGTAAGTAATAGCAGCCATGATACTTCCCACCAGCGCACTCTCAGCTGCAGTGCGAACAGGCTCGCCGCCTATGTAAATGACCGCGATCACGGAAGCATTCATAAGTATCGACAGGATAGGCACCAGCAACGCCATCAGTTTCTGAACGCGAAGGTTTGTGGAAACAAGATCATCGTTAGCCTTGCTAAAACGGTCATACTCGTAGTCCTCCCGGGTATACGCCTTGACCACCCGGGCACCGCTGACATTCTCCTGCACCACCGAATTCACGCGGTCGAGTTTGCTCTGTACCACGCTGAACAGCGGCGCACCCTTGCGGAGAACGAGAATAATTACAACGATCTGTATAGGAAGCGTGAAAAGCAGTATATATCCGAAAGTCGCGTTGATGGAAAGCACCATTACGATTCCGCCGATGAACTGCATGAGAGTACGCACCATCATGCGGAGCGCCATGCCGACGAAATCCTGGCAGGCGGTGATGTCGTTGGTGAGTCGGGTCACCAGGGAACCTATCGTGAATTTGTCGGTCTGCTGGAAGGACATCTTCATCACTTTTGCAAAAGCATCCTTGCGCAGGTCATTAGAGAAATTCTGTGCGGCAAGGTTTCCGAATACGCCGGACAGGATTCCGCCAACGCAGCCGAGCAGCGTGAATATGAGCATCTGTATGCCCAGATTCAGGATTATTCCAAAGTCCTGCCTGACTATGCCATCGTCAACGATACGGGACATGAGCGAAGGCTGAACGAGATCCATGCTGACCTCAAGGATCATGAAAAGAGGAGAAAGTACGGCGAAATACCAGTATTTCTTCAGGTATTTCAGTACTTTACTCACTTATGTCGCCTCCGAGTTCCTTGCGGAGGTTCTCGGTCATCTTGGCGAGAATCTTTCTGGCGGTAGCCATTTCCTTTTCGGAAACATCCTGGAGCATCACCTGCTCAGCGCGGTCAAACGCTTCAAGAATCTTCTTGTGCATTTCTCTGCCCTTTTCAGTGATGTAAACGTGGGTTTCGCGGCGGTCAATGTCGTTCTTCTCGCGGCGAACAATTCCCTCGCGCTCCATGTTGCGCAGAGTTATGCTGATAGTGGGTGCCTTGAGCTGGGTCAGATTAACAAGTTCAAGCTGTGTCATTCCGTCCTGCTCCATGAGCGGCTTCATTACATGGCGGTAGGAAGAACGCATGCCTATGGCTTCCAGCTCCTTGCATACGAACTTGCCGAACATGAAAGATGCGTCGTTCACGCTCTTGATGGTTTCGTTCCCCTTGAACATGTAGGTGTTGTTGTTGCTGTTCTTCATTGTAGAATTCCTTTCTCCGTTGTAAGCTTCCGATATTTATGTTTACTTACTCAACTATTTATATTATAACGGATTTTTTGTTAAAGTCAATAATCATAAGGTGAAAAATAGATGAAAATTGACTATTGAAATTATGATATTTCACCAGAAAGATAATAACTCTTGTCATATTTATTGTTATATTGCAGATTATTCTCATATATGTGGTTTTTCCGAAATCCCACAAGTCAAAAAATGTAACCATTTTGTAATATTTCTGTAACCGACTTGACATAATTCAGCAAATAGTATATAATATGTAGTGGATTGTTTAAATTTGTTGTCGTTTTGGGGAATTCCATGCATGATTCCACGGATTTTTCCTGATCAAAAAGAACGGAGTTACTATATGTCACTAAAAAACAAAGCAGCGGCATTCTTTGCGGCTGTCCTGCTCGGAACTTCACTGTCACTTAACGCATATGCCTCGTCGGCGGACTCCAGGGAAACAGACGTGTATATTTCGCACGAGAGCGGTTATTATGATACCACGCAGTTTGTGACCATAATAAACGGCGTATCCACAGATGTATACTACACCACCGATGGCTCAAAGCCCGACACGGATTCCATGCTGTACGAGGGCAGGGCGATAATCGTCGAGGAAAACACGGTTATCCGCATGGCATGCTATTCCGAGGGTACCCTGGTCAGCAGCGATAAGTCGTCTATCAAAATAAGGAGCGCCGTCCCCTCCGCCTCCTTGGACGGCGGAACCTACAGCGACAAGGTTAAGGTGAAGCTCACCTGCCTTGATCCGGCGGCGGATATCTACTACACTACCGACGGCTCCGCTCCCACAAAGGATTCCAACAAGTACAAGAAGGCTATCACGATCAGCGAAAACACCACGCTAAAGTTCGCGTCGTTCTCCGAGAATCTCGCCCGGAGCAAGGTGGTAACCGAGAAATACGTCATCAGCGAGGATCAGTTCGAGGATCCCAAGGCGCAGGCGATTTTCGAGCTGGTGAACGAAACCCGTGCGGAATACGGACTGAAGCCGCTCAAGGCTCTTACGGCGCTTACTGAAGCCGCTCAGGTGCGCGCGAAGGAATATTCGTACTGTCAGTCCCACTACCGCCCGGACGGAAGCCGTTGGGACACCATCCTAAATGAATACGGCGTGAAGCGCAACACCCGGACCGAGAATCTCGCGTACTACTACTCTACAGCCAAGGGCGCGATGAAGTGCTGGATGAGCGACTCCTGGCACCGCGGAAATATTCTGGACCCCAACGCGGAATACATAGGCATTGGTCACTATAACAACGGTTGGTGTGACTACTGGTGCCAGCTCTTTATAGGTGGTGAATGATTTTGCTCAGCAAGCTGCTATCCCACGAAACCTGCGCTGAATGCAGGATCTGCTGCGGATTCACCGACAGCGACAAGTGGGAGATACCGATATTCGCCGGCGAGGAAGAATCCGCTGCCGCAGAGAGAACGGCACCGGTCCGCCAGATTCCCGGGACTAAAAGCTGCGTGTTCGACATGGAATTCCACGGCAATGAAATAATAATGTGCCCTGCCGTCAGCGACTGCGGCTGCACACTCGGTGAACAGCGCCCGTTCGACTGCATGATATGGCCGTTCCGGGTGAACTCCCTCAACGGGATGCATGTTATCACCCTTTCTCCGGTCTGTCCGGCGGTGATCAAGCTTCCGCTGGAGGAACTTTGCAGGTTCGTGAACTCCGACGGATTTGCGGAAAGGCTGTTCCGGCACGCGGCAGAATTCCCGGAAACCGTGAAGCCCTATGAACAGGGATATCCGATTCTTGCCGTTGAACTATAGCGACCTTGTACTTGTCGAATAAATAACTATCACAGGCTGCCGAGAAATCGTCAGATGCCAGAAACCCGTGTTGCGACTAGGCTTATTGCCTGTCGCAGCACGGAGTGACAACGCAGATGACGGTTTATCGACAGCCTGTAGCTGCTTTGAGCAGCTTTTTTATGTGAATAATGGTTAACATATTCCCCGAATGTTAACCATAAGTAACATGATGTCAGTTTTGTTTGGTAGAAATAACATGCCCGAAGTGATACAATCATTTTATGAGGTGAAAACATGAGCATTGAATTCAACAACCTGAAGATATACCGCCGGGAGAGCGGTCTGACCCAGGAGCAGGTGGCTGAAAAACTGAACGTATCCCGGCAGGCGGTCGCAAAATGGGAAAACGGCGACACCCTCCCGGACATCGAAAGCTGCATTGCCCTGGCGGACCTTTACGGCACCACCGTGGATATCCTGGTGCGGAATCTGTCCTCGTACACCGCAAACGACGACGGCAAAAAGCACATATTCGGGCTTTCGAAGATGAACGACAAGGGTCAGATAACGCTCCCAAAGAAATGCCGCGAGATATTCAGGCTGCACCCCGGCGACGCAATACTTGTCCTCGGCGACGAGGATAAGGGAATGGCGCTGGTCAAGCTCGGAAATCCTCTTGAAATTTTTTCGCCAGAGGGAGGAAACGACAATGACGGCAGTACTGACAAAGGGACTGACAAAAAAGTACAAAGAGAAAACGGCGGTAAGCGGACTTGACCTTTCGATAAAAAAGGGAGAACTGTTCTCGCTGCTGGGAGTGAACGGCGCAGGAAAAACCACGACTATCCGCATGCTGACCTGCCTTTCAAAGCCTACTTCCGGGGAGGTTTTCGTATCCGGACACAGCACCGCGAGCGAATCCGCGCAGGTAAAGCGTATCGTGGGAATCTCACCACAGGATACCGCAGTTGCCGGGAATCTCACTGTCCGGGAGAATCTGCGGCTTATCGCCGGGATTTACGGATTTTCCCGGGAAAGGACCGCGCAGCGTATCGACGACATGACACGTCTGTTCTGCCTGGAGGAAGTCCTGGATTCCCGGGCGAAAACTCTTTCCGGCGGCTGGAAGCGCAAGCTGTCAATCGCCATGGCGCTTATCTCCGAGCCGGAGGTGCTCTTCCTGGACGAGCCGACCCTCGGACTTGACGTGCTTGCCCGGCGTGAACTCTGGGAAGCGGTGAGATCCCTCAAGGGGAAGATCACGATAATTCTCACCACCCACTACATGGAGGAGGCTGAACAGCTGTCCGACCGCATTGCAATAATGGTCGGCGGCAAGATCCACGCTGTCGGGACCCTCAGCGAACTGGAACAGCTGACAGGAGAACATGGTCTGGAAAACGCTTTCGTCAGAATCGCCGAACAGGCAGGAGGTGCCGACAGATGAAAAAGGTACTCGCATTCTCATCAAGGAACTTTAAGGAACTGCTCCGTGACCCTCTCAGCTACATATTCTGCCTGGGATTTCCACTGGTAATGCTGGCTATTATGAGCGTGATAAACAAGAGCATTCCGCCGGAAGCCAACATGACGCTGTTCCGTATTGAAAATCTTGCAGGCGGAATCGCAGTGTTCGGGCTTTCCTTCGTAATGCTGTTCACCACGCTCACCGTGTCAAAGGACAGATCCGGGGCTTTCCTGGTGCGGCTTTACGCAACTCCGATGAACAGCGCGGATTTCATTGCAGGCTATGCGCTTCCTTGCCTGCTCCTCGCCGTGCTGCAGAGCGTGTTCTCCTTTGCGGCGTCGCTTGTCGTGGCGGCGATTTCTGGGAGTGATGCGCTCACGGTGGGAGGTTCCCTGCTTGCAGTACTGACGCTGATTCCCGGAGCGGTGTTCTTTATTGCAGCCGGAGTACTTTTCGGGGCGCTGTTCAATGAAAAGGCTGCGCCGGGACTGTGCTCTGTGATAATTTCGCTGGCTTCCCTGCTCGGCGGAGTCTGGTTCGACTGCGAAGCGTCAGGCGGCGCTATCTGGAACATCTGCCGGGCGCTCCCGTTCTACCACTGCGTTAAGGCGGCACGCATGGCTTCCGTGCTGGATTTCAACGGAATTGGCGTACATCTTCTGATCGTTGCTGCATACGCTGTCGTATTCGCGGCGCTTTCAGCGGTTGTATTCCATGCCAGAATGAAGGCGGATCTCGCATAAAAATACAGGGCGGAATTTAATTCTGCCCTGTTGTTTGATTTATGGATCTTTTACGGAAGCACAGCGCCATCAGCATAAATACGATGGCTCCGGCGAAAATTTCCGCCGGGTAGATCAGCAGCGCCTTTTCCGGGATTATCATCGGCAGGACTGCGAGAGCGCCAGACCTTCAGCGAGCCGTACGCCGAAGCTAGAATTGCACT
>OGUO01001685.1_pt1 | contig 14352 bp, 13 predicted proteins | sample 1553641 | NCBI WGS metagenome assembly OGUO01 (sample SAMEA2579980, study PRJEB22360) | human gut metagenome | biome: human gut; feature: human-associated habitat; material: faeces | place: Denmark | collected 2008/2010 | reverse complement strand
CGGACATTATCTGGAGCATCAGCTGCTTATGGACTTGCATACTCTGAACAAGTTTTTGACCATTAAGGACAAGCACATCCTTCTTTATGAGCATAACGCTTTCACATCCCATCTGATGCTGGACAGTAATGAAGTCTATCAAATGACGCGGCACGGACTGGATGCTGCCCAGATTGCTGCCGCCAAGGGAATCCACCTCAATCTGGTGCTGGTGAAGCTGCTGGAACTGCATCATCTAGGATATGATCTACGGCACTATCACGCCCAGCACCATGCGTTTATCAAGCAGTTCAACCTTCCGGCACATTTTCAGTTTGATGTTGCCGTTGGGTAACTGTATACTCTTATAACCCTAAAACCCGTGATGAACAGTGCGTTATGCCTGTCCATCACGGGTTTTTCGTGTTATTTCAGCTTTTCGAGGATTTCATCAGCACTCATGCCGCTTGCCAGCAGCTTCTTAAGCACTGCTTCAGCCTCGACCTTCTTAGCAGCTTCGGCAGCCTTCGCCTCAGCCTTTGCCTTCTTTGCTTCCAGAGTGGCCACTTCTTTTTCGGCCTTCTTCAAAGCAGCCTTCTTCGCTTTCAGATCAGCCTTCAAAGTGTCAATGTTTGCGGTGATGGATGCGATCTCAGCAGAGAGCGCTTCCTTTGCGGACTGCTTTTCTGCAAGCTGCGTTGCAAAATCAGCAGTCACAGTTTTGGGCTTATTCTTGCTACCTTTGGTTCTGGGCATAGGTGATAACCTCTTTCCAATTATAATAACTAAAGTATATCACTCTGCGAGTCTACGAGCAATATCTATCATATCATCAAGTTGGCATTTTTCTTAACCTTATTCAGTACCACATCCGATAAAGCACCTTGGCTATTCAGATGGATTGCTAAAATAATATACTCTGTCAAAAACATATCTGTATACATTTTAAATGTATCTTTATTTGCATTGATGCTGTTCATTCGAGCTGCAACATTTCCATGGAAATTGTTGCAACGAGAAGCATAAAGAATACCAAAAAGAACGAACGAAAGCCTTTCTTCATCTGTGAATTTATATTTTTTCTTTGTCCTCTGCACATCACAGAAAGTAATCTCAACTTCTTTTCCCAGCATGAGTGCTCTTAATTTCATTCCAAAACTGTGTGTTATGTCTCGGCTCTTTCTTTTATTTGCGTTGGCAATTCCGAGATTCACTACATTACCGATAAGTGTCGGATTAGAAATCTGACAGTATGACTTTCCATAAGCATTATCCAAAATATCCGATAGCAATGAAATTTTTCGTTTTAACGATTTATATGAAGTAGCTCTATATTTTTCTGCTATTCCTTTCTTTTCCATCGCATACCCTTTAAGCATATATGATGCAACATAATGAAATGTTTTATCTGGCATCTTTTTCAGGAAAGGCTCTAATACTGTTTTATATTTGTTATTCCAGTCACCTAGAATCGCATCACGAACAAGTTCAACACCCTTTGTGTCCTGACAAAACCCTACATTGTTATCGCTTAACTGCTGAATGTAATACGAATGATTAATTGCCTGCCAACAAAACAACGCTGCCAAATCTGGCCGCTCTGGTAAAACATAATAGCTATCGAATAGATACGTTAATATTTCGTATGGATAAGGTACGCCTTGATTTTCCCAGTTTTCATCATATATAAAATCAAGATTTTCCAAAATATTATTATTACCATGCGGAAGAAGGTCTAAATGACGTTTTTTCGAATAATCCTTTGCAAGTTTCAAAATATCGTCCATAATGATAGCGCCTATTTATTTTTCTACGTTTATTCCTTATCACATCTCTGCCGATCACAGATCGTTGCCTGCTGCTCACCACGAAGAGGTGTGTGATTATTACGAGCAGCGCAGGCACTTTCGTGCCTGTATTAGAGGGCTAACTTGCTCCTCTGCATTTTATAATTTTTTAGTAGGTTTGTTTTTTCTTTCTGGTGCCTGGCACTAGGTGCAAGCACAATCAGATAATGTGTTCTTCAGCGCAAACCCTGTCATGCAGGACTTACCGCCATTCACCAGATACTTATGGATTGCTTTGAAGTTTTCCCTGCAATACTTTCTAAAATCTTAAATCTTTGTATTTTATTTAGTCTTTAGCTTTCTTACAAATTTTAGAATAAAATTTTTATTTGCATACACAACAATAATCGTTGCCGCAATTACACTTACCACATTGACAATCGGATTCGTAATATAATACGCCAGCCCTGTGAACACAAGATACACAGCAAAATAACAAATGGATTGACCTGACAAAGTGAGTGTTACAAACTTTGCCAATCGTTGTCTGCGGAGGATGCAGACAATTATTTCAGATAAGATTGTCGAAATCGCGGCGGCATACAATCCGATAAAACGAATTAGCGCTAGATGAATAACAACATTAGCAGCAGCTCCAATTACTGTTGTAATACCATTCTCTTTTGGCTGCTTCAAACTAATTTGAATGCTTCCATAGAACTGGGAGATTGTTGCAAACACTGTCCCTCCAATTAGAACAGGCGCATATAGATGACCTGCATAATACTTGCTATCAAAAATAAAGTTGAACAACCATGAATTCAAACTTAGTATACCACAACACAAGGTAAGTAATGTTGCCACCATTTTGTTATACACATCACTAAAATATCGATCCCTATCATCGTCATTAACACACTCTGTCGCAGACTGTTGCCAAGAAACACTGAATACACTGAATACCGAACTAAGTATATTGGGAATTTTATAAGAGATAGCATATATACCATTGGATGCCGCACCAAGAAATATCTTGATGATTGTTCTGTCAGATACATTAATAAACCACCACGCAACACTATTAGGAATTAAAGCATACGAATACGAGACCAATTCCTTCATGCCTGCAAAGGATACACTCTTAAACCTAAGGTACTTCCAATATTTCGTAACTAAAACAATTGCGATATCACCTAATATATAACCAAAACCGTATCCAAGGATCATGCCTTGGAGTCCGAGTCCTGCAATCTTAACTAAAATACTGACGAATATTGCAGTAAATACAGTTGTGGCAGCGCTAACAAAAGAATATATATCAAGATGCTTTATTGCTCTTAAATATCCGCGAAAATACATATTAAAAATTTCGCCAAATGCCAAAACAAAAAAGTATAAAGCTAAATCCCATCCTAATACAAACTTGCAAAATATTAGAACCACCAATAAAATTATTGAATTAATAGAATAAATTGCAAAACTATTTGATATGTAGATTGCTTTTTCTTCTTTGGATTTCGCATCCATGGAAAAGCGAAAACAAGCTTCATTACTTGCCAATCCAATCAACGGAATAAGCAGTGTAACATATGTACAAAACAAATCAAACGTTCCATAATTTTCCGTTGTCAACCATCTGCTGAAAAAAGGAACCATAACAAATGAAAGACCTTTTGTCATTAAAGTTCCTACTGATAATAGAATTGTATTTTTTGCCAAACTATCTTTTTGATTTTTCCCCACTTTTCTATCCTCCTAGTTGAAAAACCACAATGCCACAATGAAAGCATATCTTTCATTTCAACGTAATTATGATCTTGTATTATTTATCAAATCACACAATCTAATGCACTCATATATTCTTGCAGTGAGTGTTTCCGGGTCGTAATTGAACCGCGCCAGTTTTCCGGTCGTTTTATCATATGTTAGTTTTTTTTGAAGATCAATTAATTCACTTGCCATATTTTCACTTATTTTTCCAGTAAAACAATATTCAATTAGTGGATACTCAAATGCTGGTGAATTATATGCATATGCAAATTTATTCATACGAGTTAATCCATCATTTGCCCCACCAAGTACGGGTTTTATATTAAATACCCTATTAAGTTTATTCAAATCCATTCCATACTTGAGTGCCTTTTTGAATTTTTCTGTTTTAAACAGCTCATAATTTGGATAGTACTGATGTATTACCGCATATCCATACAGTTCGAACAAATGATATCCTTTTTCCAGAACTTTTGAATCAAACCGATTCGGATCTTTGTATCGCAACGGCAATAATAAATCTTTTATTGATCTCTTTATACGGAAAGAAAGGGGACGAACTTGCGGATTCTTCATGGTTCCATAATGTTTAATAAGTCCGTTGGAGTAGATATCAAAATATTGTTCATTTAGCCGTTTCAAAAAGCCATATACTTGTTTGTGAATTGTATCATCATTCAAATTTCCAAGAAGCATTAAACCTGCGCAAGCAAACCACACCTGATGATTCAATGTATAATCAAAGCCTATATTCTCTCCTGTGATTTCAACACGCTCCCAAAGACAATTCTTTTCATCAAATTTCTGGGAATAAAAAATCTCAACTGCCGTATCAAGATATTCCTTTTTTCTAAATACTTCATACGCATAAACTAAGGCTTCTATAGTCCAAGCTTGTCCAATCAAACCGTTAAGATGATCAAATCGCTCTCCAGTCATGCATTCGATTGCACCAGAACTAGTTTTCTTTTGTTCATCCACAATATAATTTGCCAAGTGAAAAGCTAACTCTTTGTACCGCTCTTCTCTTGTTATCTTCCATAAATATGAAGTAATAATTAACCAGTGTCCACTATTACGCACTGGCGTATCTACGAATCTATAAGGACCATTCACACCCGCATTTGCATGGCCATTATTGTAAATACTTTCATAATTTTTATCTGCAATCTCTTTAATAAATGCATTAACCACATCAACATATTCCATTGCTGTCACCTCTGTTTTGTATTACTTTAATGTTACAACTTTTGTCTTGTGAATCAAATTGGTAAAACGTCTCTGACAATCCCAATAACGTAAAATTATACATGGGACTCATAAAATATTTTTCCGAAAAGCCAAGTATTATAAAAATCACTGCAGAAATTATAAATAATATATTCTTACTATAATATTCTTTTTGCAGAGTTCTATAATAAAGAACAACAAGTATAATAGTTGGTAGAATCCCGTATGCAAGTAGTGAAAAAACATATGCATTGTCGAGGACAACACCATTTCCCAAGGCAAAACTATATTCGCTGCTTTTTATTGTATTGACTACTTGGCCCAAAAGTGTAATCGGATAAATTTCCAACGCCTGACCCATTAATCGTACTCTTGTTTGTAAGGTATCTCCGTTAGACAAAAAATTAAAAAACCAAAGGTTTTGTTTATAATTCACTGCAACATATACTGATCCAACTAATCCTACAAATAGCAGGATCTTTGTAATATTGTTAACAATCCAGTTCCAAATTTTTTCGATTCTAATTATTGAGGAATTCTTATAACAAAATACTATTATCAGAAATAGTATTGCCAAAGTAAACGAAGTTCTTGAATATGTTATTCTATAACTCAAATAATTAACTCCCACACAAAGCAATAGGCTTCCAGTCTTAACTTTTTTATAGTTAAAGTACAAATAAAGCACTGTAATCTGTAACACAATTGCAGCAAAAGCATTTGGATGCGAAAAGCCCATAGAATAACGTGCTACATTCACTCCATCACGCAAACTATTAGTGACACTGCTATTTATAATGCCACTCAAATAGCATCCCGTAACAATCAACGTACCTAACATACTCGCTCGATATGCTATTCTGAACACTTTATCTCTTTCAGTGTTGATTGCCCCAACGATAAAAATCATAGCAAGAAGTAATTCATCTCTCCCAGATTTAAAATAGGAAAGAAATGAAATAGCCAAAATAGTAGATTGTAAAAAAAAGCATTTCGTCGTAATTAATCCATCATTAACATATTTCAGCCATCGAAATATAATCAAAAAAATGCATGCCCATGTTATTGCTCTGTAGGTGATTCCAATAATATGTAAATTAATCCCAGAAAATCCTGTTTTCATTGCATAACAGGCCATAAGCCAAATAAACAAACAATAATAATATATGTTTTTTATCTTTATTTTCAACTAAATCTCCTTCTCCCCCATTTTTGCAAGCTAACACTTCATTGATATAAGAACTTAATATTCCAAAACTACTCTTATGGTTTTTATGACAATTTTAGCATTGACATGACATTTTAATGCCATATTAATATAAGGCATTATACTATTTTTCTTTTTCTTTTCTTTTGCTGCCGCCAAAAGAAGACTGTACGCCATTCTTTCGCCCATCTCGGGATATTCCTTTATGAGTTCCGGGTGTTTTTCGTTTATTAATTTGCAAGCATTATAAACTTTTTTCGGATTACTGCTAATAGAATCCGCACCTACATAATAATCAACCAAGCCTTCATCAACACAGTAAATTGAATGCCTTTTTGAAATACGATAAAGCAATTCAAATTCCTGAAATCTCGGCATTTCTTCATCAAATCTCTCCTGTGTAAACACCTCTCGTTTTGCCAAAAGCGTTTGTGTGCCAATACCAAACAAGTTTCTAATCGGATTCAGTAATCCTTCTTTACAATCGGATGGCATATAAGTTGTAGAGCCATCAGGATTGTGCCTTACCAATTTACAAAACACCACGTCAGCTCCGCTTTTTTGTAGTGCTTCCATTTCTTTTTCCAACTTGTCAACTCTCCACAAATCATCACTATCATGAAATGCAATGATTTCACCAGAAGCCAAATTAATTCCTCTATTTCTTGCTACACAAGCCCCAGCATTCTCCTGATGTACATACTTTAAGCGATCATCTTTAATTTCGCTGATCACTTGACTTGTATTGTCTGTCGAGCCATCATCAACCACAATTACTTCCAAATCATTCCATGTTTGATTTAGAACACTATCAATAGCCTTTTTTATTGTTTTTTCTCGATTATATGACGGTATAATAACTGAAACCATACTTTCCTTTCTCAGATACAACTTCTGCTTAATTGTCATAATAAAACTTTTTCGATTTCTTCATTGCTTAAAGACATTACTCTTTTTTCTTCCACCAAAGCCTTATGTCTCTCACTATAAATGAAAAGGAATCTTTTTCTATCTTGACTTCCTATTGCTTTCTTCACAGAAATTCCACCCTTATGTTCAACCATTATATCTTCGCAGTATAAAGTCTTGCATTTTAATCTGTGAAGAATATAGAACAAAATTCTTTCTTCTTTATATAAAAAAGTGTTACTATCAAATCCATTCCATCGTTTCAAAAAAAGCGGCGAAAAAATCAAGCAGCAACCGTGACATATACATTCATATTTATTAATAATATCTCTCTTTACATAATCACCGTTATTTGGTGTTCTTAATTTTCTAATAAGCTTTATTGCGTTTAATTTCCACGCCAGATAATGTAAATCATTCACCATTAATAGCTTATTAATATTTTGATCATCACAATTACTAATAGGACTCTGATTCTTTTTATCATAAAATCCTACTACTTTTGGTCCCATCACATAGAACTCTTCTTTTTGGTAAGTATCAACAATTTTCTTTCCGAATTGCTTATCTTTAATAACCACATCAGAATTTAAAATTACAACAAAGTTTGTCTTTAAAACGTTTTTTGCGTATTTTATACCAATGTTATTTCCTCTAGCGTAGCCATCATTTTTGTCATTTATAATATAGTGCACACTGCCAAACTGTTTTTTCAATTTGTCGATAGCACCATCTCTTGAGTCATTATCAACAACAACAATCTCTGTTTCAAACTCATCGCTATCAAGCTGTAAAACAGAATTTATGCACTCTATTGTATCTTCATATGCTTTGTAATATAAAATAACAAATGCAATCTTACTTTTTTCCATCTTTCTCTCCCACTATCAAAACAAACCACCAGCCAATGTAAAATTCAAATCCTGATGCATAATTTTATTTTTCAAGCACGTCAAAAACGCATTTCTAATGAAAGAAAATTGTCCACCTATTTTGGCTTTACCAATTCAATTTATATGCCACTTATTTCCAGCATCTTCTGTGTTATCACATCCCACGTATATTCTTCCTTGACCTTATTCATAGCAGCTTCCACAACACTCTTTGCATACTGCGGATCATCTAAATACTTTGAGATAGCATCACACCATTTCTCCGCGTCAAACTCATCAACAATTTGTCCACATTTTCCATCTGCCATCAAAGTGAGACTTCCACCATTACGACTGGAAACAACTGGCGCTCCAAAATACATTGCCTCCAACAAGACCATACCGAAAATTTCCTGTATGGATGGTAAGAGAAATGCCTTTGCCAATGGATAAATGTATCTAAGTTGTGGATTAGCCAGTCTTTCCAAATGATAGATGCCTGCTTTTTCTTTTTCCGTAAGATTTTTATCATACTTGGCTGCGTACTCGCTATCTTTTTTTCCAAGATATTTTTCTACGCCAGATACTTTGCTCTTACCAATCAGCACCAGTTTGACATCCGGGTCGCGCTGAAGCATCTTCTTATATGTTTCCAGCAAGAACGGATAATTTTTTCGTTCAATCAAAGAGCCAACATATAAAAGGCACTTATTGGTTTTCATAAAATCAATAAGCTGCTTTGTCTCCGGTAAAATTTCGACATCTACAAACCTTGAAGTGTCCAGTGCCACGCCAACATTTGTCAAACCCGTATAGCCTTTCTTCTCCATAAAATCATAGGCCAGAACAGATTTCACAAACTTATGCTTAATCTGTCTGTTAATCCTTTTTGTGAAAAGGAAATCATAAATAGGAGAGAAGCATTTAGGCAGAAACATATTGTAATATGGTCCAGTGTACATTGCCACCCGATTCGACTTACATGAAATCAAATATGTTTCCAACTGATAGTATTCCTGACAAATAATCAAATCGTATTTATCCAGAAACTCCTTTTTACAGATATCTGTATTAATTCCCCATCTTAAAACTCGTATTCTGGGAAGTTCTATACACTTAGCTCTGCAACCATCTTTTTCATAAAAAACCGTTTCTTTTCTTGGTGCGTTTTTCTTAAAGGTAATAAAGTCATAATTATATCCTTTATTAACCAAGCTCTTGCCGATTCCAACCTGCTGAACATTGTATGCATTTATATCCAAATCATTAGGTGTTGCCCTAACTAATAATATATTTTTCATTGAAGTCCTCGTTAAAGTATATCGTTATTTTTTAGACTTATTTTAAGATCGTTCTTAAAATCCACCAGTTCATCTAATGCATGACTTACTGCAATTTCACCAGTTTCTTTTAATTTATCTCGTTCACTCGCCCATTGTTTGGTCATCTTTAATGCTTCTTCTGTTGTTGCTTTTCTTGCATTTATGACATAGGGATAATTGATATGCGAATACAATGCTTCAAATTTGTATGCATACGAAAGCGGGATTGTCGCAACTCCAGACGAGATTGCACCTATTGTAGAATGCATTCTTGAGCCAAGAAAAACATCCATATTCGAGATATAACTTTTTGCCTGAATTGCAGTTTCAAATGCCGGAGCAAGTATCACATGACCCTTAAACTCTTTTTCCAACTCGCAGCAAACTCTATAATCATTTTCAGCGGCCTCATAGTTCTTATTATCTATTACATGCGGAATAATATGTACCTGATATTCTCCGGTTTCAATCAAATAGGTAATCAACGACCTATAAAACGCCTTGTAATCTATCGATAAGCCAAATCGTCCTCTTGTGTTATCATCCCACAGCAAAGAAGATACATTAATGCCAAATTTTTTCTTCGCATCAAAGCTATATGCTGCCTTATCGTATGGCAATCCAAACGCCATATCAGACGTCACTTTTACAAAATCGCCTACTTCTTTTGCTGTTTTTTCATCTCTTGCATAAGCCAAAGCTGCTTTTCTAATAAGATCTACAGACCATTTTCTAAACGGAAACTTATAGCTGCCATAGGTTTGGGGCAGAAGGTATAACGGTTTTTTTGCCGAAATAACCATTTGTTTACGCAAACACTGAACAAAGTTCCTGCGCGTGCCATAAATCCCTGTAAATCCATCGCCATAGCTTCCGTCAAAAACGCATGTACATTCCTTGATTTCTTTATATACACTAAGCCAACTCAATGGGTTATAAATGTTTAAAATGTGGCATCTAAATTTGAAATCGGGATATACTTCTGGGATTTTCCCCAGATCATCTGAACGCATAAAGCAAACAATTTCAAGTTGCTTTCCCTGATAGAATTCCTGGAGCATATTCAAAAAAGTATACGTTAATGCCTCACAACCTTTATTCGGGTCTGTAAATGTCAAACCCAAAAAACCAATTTTCATTACACTCATATCGATTTACTCCATACTCTCTTCATTGTTCCAATGCCACGTAGCACTTTATTTTTTAACGGATAACCATTTTCAAATTTTTTCAGTATCTTACTACTGTAAAGCGGAAATTTTCTCCCACAAAGTCCCATCGCAATCTTTAAACTTCGTAACGATGCTTTTCTATTATAATGATACGGCTGACTTTTTATTAAATCGTTCTTTTCTGGATTGTACGGCTCTGTTGCCACGACTCCATCTAGTATGGCTGCTTTCAGCAGTCTCTCTCCTCGCTGTGTTCTAGCAAAAACAACATTTCTTCCCGGTGCCTCTTCAAAACTTGGTTTTCCATCAGAAGTCAGATACCATGCATCTCCACAGGAAATATCTGCCTGTTCTCCTGTACCATCAGCACAGAATCTACAACTTTTTCTAACATCCCTGCCAAGAATTGTCATCCAAGATTTTTCATACTCCATTTGATGCTTTGTTCCATTTTTCAAACGAACAGAGGCAAAACCGGGCCATCCATTCCCACGGTACGACAGATCTTCTATATCATTTATTGAGTCGCATTCTAACGCACGAAGTAGTTTTTTATTAGCATCCTCACTGGGCTGTCCAGCACAAAAGAAGGAAAACATATAAGTAATCTGTTCCGTCCAGGGCTCAATTTTTCTAACCTGGAGCATACGTAAAGCAGAAACATCACAAGGTTTTCCTACAAATGCATATTTCTTTCCAGTCTCTACTAGATTTTTTATCTCCATCAGTGGTGTCGACGAAGTATATCTTGAACCGCAACATTCTAAAACAGCTTCTTTTGTCGTATTAACTACTGTTATTGTTTTTGTTTGGTCTTCAATATCTCGCTTAACCTGAATAACAGCATCGATCATATGTTTTTCCAGTAAATAAACGCATAAACTTGTAATGGTACCACCGCTTGATGCCTTAAACCTTGTTGTATCGTCAGTGGACCAGGCTAAACAGCAAGACTCCATCTTCCCCCAAGTCGTTCCATCTTGAAAGTTGTTTGCCGCGTTACCTGCAGCAGGACAAACTATACTACATAGCTCTGCATCGGAGTCTTGTAAATTTGGATACAAAAAGTCTTTATTTCCATGTTCAAACATAGTACCATTTACTGCCCCGCATAAACCACAGCCAGTGCAGTATTCTTGGCATATATCTATAAGTTCTTGTCTATTATGCATATTCTGTTCTACCCGCCATTTATAAATTACATTTTATATATTCACAAACACGTCTTCATACTGTCCGCAAATTTTCTCCCACGTGTACTCTTCTGCCACACGCTTCTTGGCTCTCCGGCCCATCTCTTCAATTTCATCAGCATTCATCTGATCAGCCTTATCGATGAGCTTTGCAAGGCTACCCGGCTTGCGACTCCAGTACAAAGCGCAATCTTCTGCGACTTCTTTATTGAAGCCAACATCAACCAGCAGATTCAGATCAGTGCTGCCCAGAGCCTCAATCAGCGACGGATTCGTGCCGCCCACCGTGTGGCCATGGAAGTAAGCATAGGCATTCTCTCGAATCTTTTTCAGCAGCTCCTGATTATAAACAGTGCCGACAAACTTAATTCTCTTATCGCTCTTGAAATGAAGTTTTTCTTCAAGCTCATTCAGGAATTTGTCATTTACATTTGTGATAATGGCAAAGTCCTTTTTGCTCTTGCTTTTCATGAACTCTCGAATCATAACCTCGAAAGAGTTCTCTGGTACAAAGCGACCGACGACAAGGTAATATCCCTTCTTCGTCAATCCTTTTTCTTTATACCAGTTCACTAGCTTTTCATCGTCATCAGCCAGTTTGCTAAGGGTCAGATCTGCACCATAAGCGATAAATGTTGTTTTAGGATTTCTACCGCTGATTCCCTTCCCGTCATAGCACTCATGGATATACTTTTCGATATTCACGGAGTCACAGATGGCAAGGTCACAGTATTTAACCATCATCTGCTCAGAAATCTTCCAGTACTTCCGAATCGGTGCAGACCACTTCGCTCTCATCCACTCGTGTCCATCCGGATTCAGGTACACAGTACCGCCGAGCTTATGAATTTCTTTATAGAAATGCGCCGCAAATGGTCCAATGCGGCAGGCCATAATGTAAACAATCGGATTTTTGATCTTATGTTCTTTTATGTACTTGCAGCAAGCATTTAATGCTGCAACATCGTAATAGATGGCCTGCGCTGCACCAATTTGTGGGATATCAATTTTGAAACAATGTGCGTTGTGGAACTCAAATTCGTGATCATTGATTCTAGTCGCACCTTCCACTTTTGTTTCATCCATGCAGCCGTCACCGTTAGCCTTACACGCCACATGATATTTAATATTTTTCTTATTCTGATGGTACTCCGTGAGCTTATATACAAAGGTTTCGTATCCACCGTATGCACCCAAACTCTTGGCTCCTACCAGAAATACGTGCTGTACTTCGTTTTCCCGCTGCATTCTTCCTACCCCTACGTCTTTAGAATTTAAAAGTATCTTTCAATCCCAGCCACTTCTGGTCCTTATCGCTCAGATTCAGTGCAGTGCCATCTTCCAGCGTGTAGCCTTCTGCACTTGCACTGCCCTTGTATTCGCCCTTCAGTTCTGGCCATTCAATGCCGATCTCCGGGTCGTTCCACGCCATGCCGCCCTCATCATTCGGATGCCAGAAGTCATTCACCTTGTAGCAGAACTCTGCCTCATCACTCAAAACCAGGAAACCGTGCGCAAAGCCTTCTGGAATGAGGAACTGCTTCTTGTTCTCAGCAGAAAGGGTCACACCATACCACTTTCCATAGGTTTCGGAATTGCTTCTGAGATCAACAGCAACATCAAACACAGTGCCGCGCACGGCGCGCACCAGCTTGCATTGCGGATACTGTTTCTGGAAGTGCAGGCCACGCAGCACGCCCTTCGTGGACATGGACTGGTTATCCTGCACGAAGTGAATGTCGATGCCAGCTTCCTTCATATCTTTTTCGTTGTAGGTTTCCATGAAATAGCCACGGGCATCACCGTGAACAGCAGGCTCAACGACGCAAAGGCCTTCGATGCCGCCTACATTTTTTTCAACTTTAATCTGTCCCATCTTCTCTATCTCCTCTTACTGCTCAATCTCTTTCAGGTAACGGCTCAGTGCATCCTGCCAGGTCGGAAGCGGAGTAAATCCAGCCTCCACCAGCTTGCTCTTATCCAAGCGGCTGTTGAACGGACGAGCAGCTTTGCTCAGACCATACTCTGCCGTGGTCACCGGCAGAACTTCCGTCTTATAGCCAGCCTGACGGTAGATTTCTTTCGTGAAATCATACCAGCTGATGTAGCCACCCTCGTTAGTCGCGTGGTAATAACCGTATTTCTCAGTTTCATTCATATCGACGAGCAGTCGAGCCAAATCGTATGTATAGGTCGGTGTGCCGATCTGGTCATTAACCACACGGACAGTGTCATGGGTCTTGCCAACATTCAGCATGGTCTTGATGAAATTCTTACCGTTCAGACCAAACACCCACGCAATGCGGACAATGAAATACTTCTCCAGCGTCTGGATAACTGCCAGCTCTCCCTCCAGCTTTGTCTGACCATACACATTCAAAGGCTTGTAATCCTTGCAGTCCGGCTTCCAAGGCTCCGTGCCCTGACCATCGAACACATAATCCGTGCTGATATAGGTCATCTTGCAGTCCAGCTTCTTGCAGACATCCGCAATGTTCTGGGTGCCGCCTGCATTGATTGCACGGACTTTCGATACTTTATCGTCATCCTCAGCCATATCAACAGCAGTCCATGCTGCGCAGTGAATCACAGCATCCGGATTCACTTCTGTAATTACTTTCTCAACAGCGTCTTTATTCGTAATATCCAGAGCCACATACGGTGCTTTTGTTACCGCAGAGCCATCTGCTACACCGCTATAATTTTCCTGAATATCAGAACCAACACCTTCATGGCCGCGCTTCAGCAGCTCATTCATCACATCATGGCCCAACTGACCGCCAACGCCTGTTACAAAAAACTTCATAACAATTTCCTCCTCTGGCTTCTTAGCGGTTGCTATACATTTTCTCGTAATAGTTCTGATACTCACCGCTGATGATGGTCTCCCACCACTCACGATTATCGAGAT
>OGUO01001662.1_pt1 | contig 14451 bp, 10 predicted proteins | sample 1553641 | NCBI WGS metagenome assembly OGUO01 (sample SAMEA2579980, study PRJEB22360) | human gut metagenome | biome: human gut; feature: human-associated habitat; material: faeces | place: Denmark | collected 2008/2010 | reverse complement strand
CGACGTGGCAACGCCGTGGTAATCATCGCCGCCGAGACCGGTGTTCACGCTCGTATTGGGCGTGTAGTTGGGGCTCTCGATCGCGTAGATCACGACAACGAGCACAACAAACACAACAGCGACAACCGAGGTGACTCTGGAGAGCACCTTGTCGATCGCTCTGCCCTTGGTCTTGCCGAAGAAAGTCTCTGCGCCGCCCGCAATCGTGCCGGACAGGTTCTTCGACTTGCCGTGCTGCATCAGAACGGCGACAACGAGGAACAGTGCGCCGATGAGAAGAATAATACCGAGTACAAGTTCAAGAGTCGTCATTTTATATTTCCTCCGATAGGTTGCTTTTTCACAATGCGGATTACATTTTACCATACCCGCTGCAAAAAAGCAATACATATTTCAAAAATATTTTTGGAAATCTTTCAAACATAACACACAAAGAAAGCGGCTTTTTTGTATTGCCATATTCTCCGTCCTGTGTTAAACTAACAGAGGATGAATTATATCTATCGTGAGGTAAATATGACCGAAACTTTCAGGAACCCGATCACCGAAAACGGCGCCGACCCGTTTGTCGTGCGCTTTGAGGATCGGTATTACTATGTCTACAGCGCCGACGGCGGTGTTGCCGTCAGTTCGGCGGACAATATTCACCACCTGAAGCAGGACGGCAAGTGCATTTTCCGTCCCGCGGCGGGCAAGCCCTATTCCAAGGAGCTGTGGGCGCCCGAGATCCATTATCTGGACGGCGGCTGGTACTGCTATGTTGCGGCGGATGACGGCGCCAACGTCAACCATCACATGTACGTGCTGAAATCAACAAACGGTCGCCCGGACGGCGACTATGAGCTTGTCGGTATGCTCGACGACGGCAGCGGCTGCTGGGCGATCGACGGCACGGTGCTGCCCTACGGCGGCAGGCTCTACTTTGTCTGGTCGGGGTGGGAGAGCCGTGAAAACACGCACCAGAATATCTATATAGCGCCGATGAAGTCTCCGACCGAGCTTTGCGGCGCGCGCGTGCTGCTCAGCACGCCGGAGTACGACTGGGAGAAGCGCGGCAGCGGTCCCACCAAGTCCGGCAAGTGCCTGCCTGCCGTCAATGAGGGGCCGCAGGTGCTCGAAAAGGACGGTACGGTGCACATCATCTACTCGGCAGCGGGCAGCTGGTGCCGCCATTACTGCCTCGGCAGACTGACCTTCCGCGGCGGCGATCCGCTGGATCCGAAGTGCTGGGAAAAATGTGCCGAGCCTGTCTTCACCGAGGGCGAGGGCGCACACGGTCCGGGGCATTGCTCGTTTGTCAAAGCGGCGGACGGCAAGACCGATTTCATCATCTATCATGCCCGCCGCGATGCGAAGGGCGGCTGGGTCGGCCGCGGCATGCGCGCACAGCCCTTCACCTGGGACGGCGATGTTCCCGTGTTTGGCAAGGCGGCATCGCCCGAGGACGACATCGAGATCCCCGTATAACCCCCGTATCCCCATTTTTGTCTTCCGTTCACAACTGAAAATATATTAAAAAAAGAAGGTTTGCATTTTGAAGTACATACTGGAAAACGATCGACTGACCGCGCGCGTTGCCACCAAGGGCGCGGAACTGCTCAGCATTTATTCCAAGGAGACCGAAAAGGAATACATCTGGCAGCCCGGCGCAGAGATCTGGAACGCGCATTCTATCCTGCTGTTCCCCAACCCCGGCAGAATCGCGCATGACCGCACGATCATCGGCGGCAAAGTTTACCCGGCTACGATGCACGGCTTTGCCAAGGATGCGGAGTTTGCAGTCGCCGAATACGACAGGACGCATCTCGTGCTTGAGCTTGCGGCAAACGAAGACACCCGCTTCTTCTTCCCCTACGAGTTCCTGTTCCGCGTGATCTTCACGCTGAAGGACGATGTGCTGGAGGAGCGCTTTGAGGTCGTCAACCGCGACGACAAGACGATGTATTTCTCGCTCGGCGCGCACCCGGGCTTCTATTGCCCGATCGAGCTCGGCGAGAGCGGCGAGGACTATGTCCTGCGCTTTGACCGCCCGCAGTCAATCGATCTGCTTGATGCCGAGGAGGGCACGCGCCTGCTCACCGGCAAAACCTCGAAGCTGCCGATGGACGGAAACGACATTCACGTCGGCGAGCATTTCTTCGATAACGGACCGATGCTGTACGGCAACGTACATGCGGACACCATCACGCTGCTCTCGAAGAAGTCGGGCAGATTTGTCGAGATGGGCATCCGCGACTTCCCGTTCATGTGCCTGTGGGGCGTCGGCGCAAAGATGCAGATTCTCTGCATCGAGCCGTGGTGCGGCACGAGCGACCCGACGGACACCGACCACGTCTGGGAGACCAAACTCGGCATTGAGAAAGCGGAAGTCGGCGAGACCTTTACGCGCGCCATCACCTTCCGCGTCGGCTGAGTTCCGGTTTTTGCCGTATGACCACACGGGAAGACGCGATTGCCGCCTGCATGCTGGACGATGCTTACGAGGACTATCCGTTTGACGATGCAAACTGGACGGTCATGCGGCATCGGCTCGGCGACAGGTGCTTTGCCATGATCTTTGAGCGGGAGGGGCATGTCTGGATGAACCTCAAACAGACGCCGGAGGACTGCTTCATCCTGCGCGAGCTGTATACGGCGGTGCTGCCGGCGTATCATATGAACAAGCGGCATTGGGTCAGCCTGGTGCTGGACGGCAGCATGACCGACGATGCGATCCTGCCGCTGATCCGGAAAAGCTATGACCTCACCGCAAAGAAACTCCGTCGCGTAAAAAATGCGTAAAACCTCTTGCATTCCGACATTTTCTGTGCTACAATCATGTCGGCGCAGATGAAGTTTGCCTCTTTTCGCTGTCGTGTCACACAGAGAGAACCGCCGCGGCTGCAAGCGGTTTTGCACGGGAAAGAGCGCGTTTCGCTTCGGAGCCTGCGAGGTGAACGCAAAGTAGCCCCGCACGGGTGCTCCCGTTACAGAGCGGTAAAGTGTCGGCTTTACAGTCGGAATGCGGGTGGTACCGCGGATACGAAACTATCCGTCCCGGAAAACGGTTTTGCCGTTTTTCGGGGCGGTTTTTGTTTGCAAAAAGGAAAAAATATATATAAGGAGGCGTTTCGATTTGAAAGAAATGCTGGAAAAGATCAAAGCCGAGGCGGCGGCAAGGCTCAGCGAGAAGAATGCTGACCTGGAAGCGCTGCGTGTGCAGTACCTCGGCAAGAAGGGTGAGCTGACAAGCGTGCTGCGCGGCATGGGGCAGCTTTCCGCCGAGGAAAGACCGAAGGTCGGTCAGATGGCGAACGAAGTCCGCGCCTACATCGAGCAGCTGATCGAGGAGAAAAAAGCAGCAGCACACGAAGCAGCGCTTGAAGCCAAGCTCGAGGCGGAGACGGTGGACGTCACCCTGCCCACAGAGCCGATGACCGTCGGCAGCCGTCACCCGCTCTCGCTCGTTCAGACCGAGCTTGAGGACATCTTCATCGGTCTCGGCTTTGAGATCGTCGAGGGACCCGAGGTGGAGTACGATTACTACAACTTCCAGGCGCTGAACATCCCGGAGAACCATCCGGCGCGCGATACGCAGGACACCTTCTACATCACGGACAAGATCCTGCTGCGCTCGCAGACCTCCCCCGTGCAGGTGCGCACGATGGAGAAGAAAAAGCCGCCGATCCGCATCATTTCGCCCGGCCGTGTATACCGTTCGGACGCCGTGGACGCGACGCATTCGCCGCTGTTCCACCAGCTCGAGGGTCTCGTTGTGGACAAGGGCATCACAATGGGCGACCTGAAAGGCACGCTGGAACTCTTCGCCAAGAAGATGTTCGGCGAGGACACGCGCATCCGCTTCCGTCCTCACCATTTTCCGTTCACCGAGCCGTCCGCCGAGGTTGACGTCTCCTGCTTTGTCTGCGGCGGCAAGGGATGCAGCCTCTGCAAGGGCGAGGGCTGGATCGAGATCCTCGGCGCGGGCATGGTGCATCCCAACGTCCTGCGCGGCTGCGACATTGACCCCGATGTGTACAGCGGCTTCGCTTTCGGTCTCGGCATCGAGCGCATCGTCATGCGCAAGTACAACATCGACGATATGCGCCTGCTTTATGAAAACGATGTTCGTTTCCTGAAGCAGTTCAACTGAGAAAGGGGAGAAATACAATGGATCTTTCAAGAAAATGGCTGACCGACTTCGTCGATGTCACCGATATTCCGGATAAGGAATTCTGCGACCGCATGACCGACACCGGCTCCAAGGTCGAGGGCTATACCGTCCTCGGCGCGGACATTGAAAATGTCGTCGTCGGACGCATCCTTTCCATCAAAAAGCATGAGAACTCCGACCACCTGCAGATCTGTGCGGTGGATGTCGGAGAGGGTGAGCCTGTCCAGATCGTGACCGGCGCACAGAATATTTTCGAGGGCGCGGTCATCCCCGTCGCAAAGGCGAATTCCACGCTGCCCGGCGGCGTGCACATCAAGCCCGGCAAGCTGCGCGGCGTGGAGTCCAACGGCATGCTCTGCTCGATCGGCGAGTTGGGGCTGACCACGCATGATATGCCCGAGGCGATCGAGGACGGCATCTGCATCCTCGGCGAGTCCTTTGCGGACAAGATCGGCACCGACATCCGCGAGGCGCTGCTGCTTTCGGACACGGTGGTCGAGTTTGAGATCACACCCAACCGCCCGGACTGTCTGTCGGTCATCGGACTTGCCCGTGAGGCATCTGCCACGTTCGGGCGCCCCGCGCACATTCCGACGCCGGTCGTGCGCGAGAGCGGCGACGATGTGAACAAGTACCTGAAGGTGACGATCGACGCGCCCGACCTCTGCCCGCGTTATACCGCGCGCGTGGTCAAAAATGTGAAGATCGAGCCTTCGCCGCTGTGGCTGCGGATGCGTCTGCGCGCGGCAGGCGTGCGCCCGATCAACAACATCGTCGATATCACCAACTATGTCATGCTCGAGTACGGTCAGCCGATGCACGCCTTTGACTATGCCTGCCTCGACGGCAGCGCCATCACGGTCCGCCGCGCCCGCGCAAATGAGGACTTCAAGTCGCTCGATGACAAGGATCATACGCTCGACGACAAGATGCTGGTCATTTCGGACGACAAGAAGGCGGTTGCCCTTGCCGGCGTGATGGGCGGCGCAAACTCAGAGATCACCGACGCAACCAAGGTCGTCGTCTTCGAGTCCGCCTGCTTCGACGGTCCGTCCGTCCGCATCACCTCGCGCAAGCTGGGTATGCGCACCGAGGCGTCCGGCAGATTTGAAAAGGGACTGGATCGCGAGAACACCTACGGCGCGCTGGAACGTGCCTGCGAGCTGATCAACCTGCTCGGCGCGGGTGAAGTTGTCACCGGTGTGGTCGATGTGTACCCCGGCAAGAAGGAGCAGACGGTCGTCCGTCTCGAACCCGAGCGCATCAACCGGTTCCTCGGCATCGACGTGTCCGCCGACTATATGCGCGGCGTACTCGAAAGTCTCTGCTTCAAGGTTGAGGGCGACAAGATCTATGTGCCGTCCTTCCGCGAGGACGTTCTCTGCATGAACGATATTGCCGAGGAAGTCGTCCGCATCTACGGCTACAACAAGATTGAGTCCACCGGAATTTCCGGCAATATGACGCAGGGGCAGAGAAGCATGTCACAGAGCTTTGAGGCGGGACTGCACCGCCTGCTTTGCGGGCTGGGGCTCGATGAGATCAACACCTTCTCGTTCATCTCCCCGAAGTATTACGATAAGATCGGACTGCCGAAGGACAGCGCAAAGCGGAAGTCGGTCACCATCCGCAACCCGCTCGGCGAGGACACCAGCGTGATGCGCACCACGGCGCTCCCCTCGATTCTCGAGGTGCTCGCGCGCAACGCCAACTTCTCGAACGAGAAGGTCGGGCTGTACGAGCTGGCGACTACCTATACGCCCACCGGTGAGGATACCCTGCCCGACGAGCGCAAGGTGCTGACCATCGGCTTCTACGGCAGAGGCGACTTCTTCACGTTGAAGTCGATCTGTGAGACGGTTGCCCGCTATGCGCGTATTCGCACGGATTATGTCCGCCAGAGCGAGAACCCGTCCTATCATCCCGGCAGATGCGCCGAGCTGTATACGCATGAGGGTGTTTACCTCGGCATTCTCGGGCAGATCCACCCGGTCGTCGCTGCCAACTACAGCATGACCCAGCCGGTCTATGTCGCCGAGATCGACGTGCCCGCCCTGTTTGCCAACCGCGGGGCAGAGCCGCAGTACAAGCCGCTGCCGAAGTTCCCGGCAACCACGCGCGACTTCTCGTTTGTCTGCGCGGAGGGGCTGGAAGTCGGCGCGATCGAGAAGGTCATGTACAAGAGCGGTGTGAAGCTGCTGGAGGACGTGAAGCTGCTCGACATCTATCGCGGCGTGCAGGTTGGCGAGGGCAGGAAGAGCGTCACCTTCCGCATCGTGCTGCGCAGCGCGGATCATACCTTGACCGTCGACGAGGCGGATAAGGCTGCAAAGAAGATCCTCGACGCCATGGAGCGTGAGCTCGGCATCACGATCAGACAGTAAAAAAGATAAGAAGAAGGAGCTGCATCGCAGCTCCTTCTTGCGTATAATGCGTATAATGAGTTTTAAGCATGGTGCATCGTATTGCAGGGCGGGGCTTACGCCCGCCATTTACATCTCGTCGGTGAACTGGCTCTTGTAGCCCTTGCCGAAAATTTCGGTGGCGCTGGAGACGATCACAAAGGCGTGCGGGTCGATCTCCTTGACCACATCGCGCACCTTGGGGAAGCTGTGCTTGCGCGCAACGCAGAGGATGACCTTCTTCGGCGTCTTCATATACGCGCCTTCGCCGTCGAGCAGCGTGATGCCAACGTGCATCGAGGAAAGCACGCGGTCGGTGATCTCCTGCGCATGGTCGCTGATGACGAAGACCAGCTTTGCGCTGTCGCCGCTGTAGAGCACCTTGTCGAGCACATAGCTTGCGACGATCATGGCGAGCGCCGAGTAGATCGTGATCTCAAAGTCGCGGAAGACGACAAAGGTCAGTGCAACAACGGCGGAATTGATGATGAGCGCCATGCCGCCAGTGCGGATGGCGCGGTAGCGCTGCCGCAGGGAATTGCTGATCTTTGATTTGATGATGATGTCCGAGCCGCCGGTACAGCCGCCCGCGCGGAAGACCAGCCCCAGTCCCAGCCCGTCGAGGGCGGCGCCGCAAAGGGCGATGACCGTCATATCGTCGGTCATGGGTGCAACCTGCGCGGCATAGGGCGCCAGCAGGTCCATGATCAGCGAGGAGAGCGCCGTGGTGTAGATGGTGAGGAAGACAAATTTCTTGCCGAAGCGGAGCAGCGCCAGAATCAGCAGCGGTATGTTCATCACAAAGATCAGCGTACCGGTGGGCAGCTTGGTCACATGGCTGATGATGACCGCGAGACCCGAAATGCCGCCGGGTGCGAGCTTGGCAGGATCATAAAAAAAGGCAACGGCTACGGCGAAAATGAGCGAGCCGAGCGTGGCAAGCGGGATCCCTTCGAGAATACTCCTGAAACTATCCTTTTTCATGTCTTTCATAGCAAACCTCGTGTATAGATGAATTGCGTACAAAAATATTATAGCCGACAAATGGAAAATAGTAAATAGGTTTCGGAAAACTTGTAAATTATCCGGTTTTATGGTATGATACATTCCGGGTGATAACATGGAAAAAATACTGATCTGGATCGCCGCGGCGATCCTTGTTCTCCTCGGCGCGGCGCTGTGGCTGGTCTGCCGCAGGCTGTTCGGCATGGCGATCCTGCGGGACGGCAATTTCACCGCCGACGTGGCCGAGGACTTCAAAAAACAGATGGATGAGAGCCGCGATCTCATCGAGCGCGGACGCGCGCTCTACGACAGTCTGCCGTATGAGAATCTGTACCTGACGAGCTTTGACGGGCTGCGGCTGCACGCGCGGTTCTACAAAAACGGAGACGGCAAGCGCGTGATCCTCCTGTCGCACGGCTTCCGCAGCTTGGGGCGGGGCGATTTCGCCGCGGTGTTTCCGCTCTATTATGAAACGCTCGGGTGCAGCCTTCTTGTACTTGACCACCGCGCGCACGGCGAGAGCGAGGGCAAATACATCACCTACGGCATCCACGAGCGCTTTGACATCCGCGACTGGGCGAAGCTGCTGACCGATCGCGCCGGGGGCGATGTGAAGATCGTGCTGGACGGCATCTCCATGGGCGCGACCGCTGTGCTGATGGCGAGCGGCACGGATTTGCCGGACACGGTCACGGGCGTGGTTGCCGACTGCGGCTTTACTTCGCCGTGGGACATCTTCAGCCACATTCTGCGCGGCACGTTTCATCTTGGCAATTTCCCGATTCTGTACCTTGTCGAGCATATGGCGCGCCGCCGGGCGCACTTCGGCTTCCGCGAGACGACCACCGTCCGCGCGGTGCAGAGCTGGACAAAGCCCGTGCTGTTTGTGCACGGTACGGCGGATGACTTTGTGCCGCATGAGATGACCGAGGCGGCGTATGCCGCATGCCCCGCCGCCGACAGGACGCTGATCCTCGTCGAGGGTGCGATGCACGGGTGCAGCTACCTCCGCGACCGCGCACGCTGCGAGTCGGCTTTACGGCAGTTCTTTGCAAAAGTGCTTAAAAAATGATGAAAATCCTGCAAAACAGGGCGGCGCGCAGAAAAAACGCCCTGAATTTGCAGGATTTTTGTTGACTTCCTGCAAAAAAAATGCTACAATGAGACGGATTGCGGTCTTCTGCCGCGACCACTCTAAGAAAACAACGGAGCAAAAAATGACGATGAGAAAAGATCTGATCCGCGAGATCGAGGAACTGCTTCCCACCTTCTCCAAAGGGCAGAAAACCATTGCAAATTACCTGCTTCACAATTATGATAAGGCGGCGTATCTGACCGCCGCGCGGCTCGGCAAGGAGGTCGGCGTGTCGGAATCGACGGTCGTCCGATTTGCAATTGAGCTCGGCTTTGACGGCTATCCCGGTCTCCAACAGAATCTGCGCGAGATCATCCGCACACGCCTCACGACCAAGCAGCGCATGGTCGTGACCAACACGCGCATCGGCAACGGCGATATTCTCAACAGCGTGCTGGAGTCGGACATTGACAACATCCGCCGCACGCTCGACGAGATCGACCACGATGCCTTCAACGAGGCGGTGCATAAGATCATCCACGCCAAAAGCATCTATATTATCGGCATGCGCTCGTCCGGCTCGCTCGCGAGCTTTCTTGCGCACTATTTCCGCCTGATGTTCGACGATGTGCGTCTGGTGCAGACCACCAGCGGCAGCGAGATGTTCGAGCATATTTTCCGCATCGGCAAGGACGACGTCATGGTGGCGATCAGCTTCCCGCGCTACAGCGCACGGTTGGTCAACGCCGTTGCCTATGCCAAGGAGCAGTCCTGCAACATCATTTCCATCACGGACAGCATGACCTCGCCGATCGCGCCTTATGCCAATCAGACGCTGGTCTGCCGCAGCGACATGGCGTCCATTGTCGACTCCTTCGTCGCGCCGCTCAGCATCCTGAATGCGCTGATCGTGGCGGTTGCCCGCGAGATGCAGCCGAATCTCGACGATGTGTTTGACAAGCTGGAGCGTATTTGGGACGAATACGACGTCTACGCGAAGGTGCAGGGCTGATGCCGCAGATCGCTGTGATCGGCGGCGGCGCTGCCGGTCTGATGGCGGCGGGACACGCCGCCGCGTGCGGCGCTGCCGTCACGCTTTATGAAAAAAATCCGTTTTGCGGCAAGAAGCTACGCATCACGGGCAAGGGGCGCTGCAATGTCTGCAACGACTGCGATGTGAACACGGTCATCGAGCATGTGCAGAGCGGCAATCCGCGGTTTTTGTACGCGGCGTTGAACGCCTTCCCGCCCGCCGACGTCAAGGCGTTTTTTGAAGAGAACGGCGTGCCGCTCAAGACCGAGCGGGGGAACCGCGTTTTCCCGGTCTCGGATAAGGCGGCGGACATTGCCGAGGCGCTTCGCCGCTATGCCGTCGATGCGGGTGTACACTTTGTGCACGCGGCTGTCCGCGCCGTGCGTCCCGAAGGGGACGGCTTCTTTGTGGAGGCAAACGGCATGCACCGCCATGACCGCGTCATTATAGCGACGGGCGGCGCTTCCTATCCGCTCACCGGCTCGACCGGCGACGGTTTCCGCTTTGCGAAGGAACTGGGGCTTTCCGTGACGGCGCTGCGCCCGTCGCTGGTCCCGCTTGAAACCGAGGAGAGCGATGTCGCCGAGATGCAGGGACTGTCGTTGAAGAACACGGCGCTGACCGTCACCGACCGCGAGAGCGGGAAGGTCGTTTACACCGATTTCGGTGAAATGCTGTTCACGCATTACGGCGTGTCGGGACCGATGATTCTCTCCGCGTCGGCGCATCTGCGCGATATGCAGCGCGGCAGATATGTGCTGCACCTGAATTTCAAGCCCGCGCTCGACGACGAAACATTGGACGCGCGGCTGCTCGCGGATTTTCACAAGTATGCCAACCGCGATTTTGCAAACGCGCTGTCCGACCTGCTGCCGCAGAAGCTGATTCCGGTTGTCGTGCGGCGCTCGGGCATCGACCCGCAGAAGAAGGTCAACGGCGTTACCCGCAGCGAGCGGCAGGCGCTCACCGCCGTTTTGCGCGACTTCACGCTGACCGTGAAGCGCGCGCGCCCGCTTGCCGAGGCGATCGTCACGGCGGGCGGCGTCGATCTTGCCGAGGTCTCGCCGAAGACCATGGAGTCGAGGAAGATCCCCGGCTTGTATTTCTGCGGCGAGGTGCTGGATCTCGACGCCTACACCGGCGGGTTCAACCTGCAGATCGCCTTTTCCACCGGCTATCTCGCCGGGGAGAGCGCGGCATGGAGTTAAAACAGTTCACAAGGAGTTATTATGATCGGAATTGCCATTGACGGTCCCGGCGGCGCGGGCAAAAGCACCATTGCAAAGACGCTTGCAAAAAAGCTTGGTTTTGTCTATGTGGACACCGGCGCAATCTACCGCACGGTCGGACTCTACATGTCGCGTATCGGCATTGCGCCCGAGGATGCGGCGGGGATCGAGCAGAACATCACCGGCGTGCATCTCGGCATCCGCTATGAAAACGGGGAACAGAAAATGCTGCTCGACGGCACGGACGTCAGCGATGCGATCCGCACGCCGCTCATCTCGAAGTACGCTTCCTGCGTTTCCGCCGTGCCCGCCGTGCGCGACTTTCTGTTTGTCACCCAGCGGGAACTGGCGAAGAAGAATAACGTCATCATGGACGGCAGAGACATCGGCACGGTGATCCTGCCGGATGCGGACGTGAAAATTTTCCTCACGGCGTCACCTGAGGCGCGTGCGCGCCGCCGCGCCGCACAGCTGGAAGAGAAGGGCGAGACGGTCTCCTTTGAAGAAATTCTTGCCGCCATCAACGAGCGCGATGCCAGAGACAGCGGCAGAACCGTGGCACCCCTCCGTGCGGCGGCGGATGCCGTGCTGCTCGACACCTCGGATATGACGCTGGACGAGAGCATCGCCGCGGCGGAACAGATCGTGCGTGACACGCTTGCAAAAAAGGAAAAATCCCTGCCGCATGCCGAAAATGATGCGGAAAAGCACCCCGAGATCTTTCACGACAACCGACCCGACCGCAACAACCACGGCTTCTATATGTGGGTGCGCAAATACGTTTCCTGGCTGATCCGCGCCTGCATGTGCGTCCGCACCTACGGCACGGAGAATGAACAGACCGAGGGACCGCTGATCGTCTGCGCCAACCATACGGCGATGTTGGATGTGCTCGCACTGGCGATCTCGTTCAAACGGCAGCTGCGCTATCTTGCGAAGAAAGAACTGTTCAAGGTGCCCCTTCTCGCCCCCCTGATCCGCGCGCTCGGCGCTTACGCCGTGGATCGCGGCACGGGTGACGTTGCGGCGATCAAGAAGACCCTGACTCTGCTCGATGAGGGCGAGGTCGTCGCCATGTTCCCGCAGGGCACACGCTATCGCGGCGTCGATCCCGCCGAAACGACGGTCAAGCCGGGCATCGGTATGCTGGTCTACCGCTCAAAGGCGGATGTGCAGCCGGTGTTCGTGCGTGTCAAGGGCTATCGCTATCGCCTCTTCCGCAAGAAAGAGGTCATCATCGGCAAGCCGATCCGCTATGAGGAGTTCGGCTTCACCACAGGCGGCAAGGAGGAGTACGCGCGCGCGGCACAGCTTGTCTTTGACCGCATCCTCGCGCTGCGGAACGAGTATCAGAGCAAATGAGAGTTATCGTTGCCAAAGAGGCGGGTTTCTGCTTCGGCGTGCGCCGCGCGACCGATTTCGTCGAGCAGGCGATCGGGCGCGGGGAGACCATCTGCACGCTCGGGCACCTGATCCACAACCGCCCGTATAACGAGCATCTTGCCGCTGCCGGCGTCCGCACGATCGGGATTGCCGATGTCGAGGAAATCGCAAAGACCGGCGCGCCGACCCGCATCGTCATCCGCACGCACGGCATTCCGCGCGGTGAGGAGAAGATGCTCCGCGCCCTCGCGGAAACATATCCGAATCTGCACATCGAGGACATGACCTGCCCGTTTGTCAAAAAGATCCACCGCATCGCGGCGGAGCATACTGCGGCGGACGTGACGCTCTTTGTGCTCGGCGACCCCACGCACCCCGAGGTGCTTTCCATTCTGAGCTATGCAAAGGGGGAGACCGCGGTGTTTGACAGCGAAGCGGAGCTGGAAAAACTGCTTGCAGCGGAAAAACACCCCGAAAAACCCATTGTTTTAGTTGCCCAGACCACGCAAAACACGACTCTTTGGAAAAAATGTGAGAAAAAATTAAAAAAACTATATACAAACGCGATTATTTTTGATACAATATGTAATGTTACGGAAAACAGACAAAGCGAGACGAAAGGTCTCGCGGCAATCAGCGACGGTATGATCGTTATCGGCGGCAGGGAAAGCTCAAACACAAAAAAACTGTTTGAGATCGCCTCCTCCGTCTGTAAGCGCTGCACACTCATCGAGCGCGCGGACGAACTCAACCCGGAGAGCTTTGCCGGCTGTGTAACAGTTGGTATTACCGCAGGCGCATCGACGCCGCGCGGTATCATTGAGGAGGTAAGCAAAACCATGAACACTGAAGCAGAAAACTTTCAACAGATGCTGGAGGATTCCTTCAAAACTTTAAATACAGGAGATATCGTCACCGGCACGGTCATGTCGGTCTCGCCCACCGAGATCCGACTCGATCTCGGCGCAAAGGCGACCGGCGTAATTACATACGACCAGATCACCGATGAGCCGAACGCAGATCTGACCAAGATGTTCAAAGTCGGCGACAGCGTTGAAGGCTTTGTGATTAAAGTCAGCGACATCGACGGTATCGCTGTTCTGTCCAAGAAGCGCGTAGACGCGGACAAAAACTGGAAGGATATCGTTGCAGCAAGCGAGAGCGGCGAGACGCTTGAGGGCAAGATCGTTGAGGCTGTCAAGGGCGGCGTCATCATCTCCATCAAGGGCAACCGCGTCTTCATCCCCGCATCCCTTTCGGGCGTTCCGCGCGGCGGCGACCTTTCCGTCCTCGTCGGCACCACCCAGAAGGTCAAAATCATCGAGATCAACGAGCAGCGCCACAGAGCGTTCGCATCCATCCGCGCCGTCCTCCGCGAGGAGCGCAAGGCGAAGGAAGATGCTTTCTGGGCAAACGTTGAAGTCGGCAAGCACTACATGGGCACGGTTAAGAACCTGGCGACCTACGGTGCGTTTGTCGATCTCGGCGGCGTAGACGGCATGGTGCACAACACCGAGCTGTCCTGGAAGCGCATCAAGCATCCGTCCCAGGTCGTCAAGGTCGGCGATGTCATCGACGTTTACGTCAAGGACTTCAACCGCGAGACCGGCAAGATCTCTCTCGGCTACAAGACCGATGAGATGAACTCCTGGTACGTCTTCAAGAACAAGTACAACGTCGGCGACGTTGCAACGGTCAAGATCGTCAGCTTCACGCCCTTCGGCGCATTTGCTGAGATCGTGCCCGGCACGGACGGTCTGATCCACATTTCGGACCTGAGTTGGACCAAGAAGGTGAAGCATCCCGGCGAATTCACGTCGGTAGGCGCCGACATCGAGGTCGTGGTGCTGGAGATCGACAAGGAAAACCGCCGTCTGTCGCTGGGACACAAGCAGCTGGAGGAGAATCCCTGGAATGAGTTCGAGAACCAGTACTCGGTGGACAGCATCCACGAGGGTACGATCACCGAGATGACCGACAAGGGCGCAGTGGTTGCCCTGGGCGAGAACATCGAGGGCTTCTGCCCCGCGCGTCAGCTCGTCAAAGAGGACGGCACGACCCCGAAGACGGGCGACAAGCTCAACTTCAAGATCCTGGAGTTCTCGAAGGCCACCAAGCGCATCACCCTTTCGCACCTGCGTACGTACGAGGAGGCGAAGCGTGCCGAAATC
>OGUO01001659.1_pt1 | contig 14456 bp, 16 predicted proteins | sample 1553641 | NCBI WGS metagenome assembly OGUO01 (sample SAMEA2579980, study PRJEB22360) | human gut metagenome | biome: human gut; feature: human-associated habitat; material: faeces | place: Denmark | collected 2008/2010 | reverse complement strand
AAACACTTGGATTATGGCTGCCGTTATGATCGGCGGTATGGTTCCTCCCATTGCAATTGCTCTTGCAACAACATTCTTTAAAAACAGATGGACTAAGGAAGAACTTAAAAGCGGCCCTGTAAACTATCTTATGGGCCTGTGCTTTATCACAGAGGGTGCAATTCCTTATGCAGCTTCGGATCCTCTTCGTGTAATTCCGTCTTGCATGGTTGGCTCGGCTGTTGCAGGTCTTATCACTTCACTCTTTGGTTGTGCTTGCCCTGCTCCTCACGGCGGTATATTCACCTTTATAGTTGTTGATCATCCGTTTGGATATATCATTGCATTGGTTGCAGGCTCAATAGTAGGCGCACTTATGCTTGCTTTGCTCAAAAAGAAAAGAGTAAATGCTTAATCAATAAATCAAATATGAAATAATAAACAGAGGTATAAATTATGGTAAAGAAAAATGTTACTGTTGTTGATAAAATGGGCTTTCATATGAGGCCGGCAAATGTGTTTGTAACCGAAATGGCAAAATTCAAGTCTGAGGTAACGCTTCTTGCGGGCGATAAATCGATAAACGGAAAAAGCATTATGAATATCATGGCGGCTTGCATTAAATACGGCACGGAATTAACCGTTGAATGCAGCGGCCCCGATGAAAACGAAATGCTTGAAAAGGCTGTTTCACTGATTGAAAACGGAATGGATTGATATGATTAAAGAAAAGCGCTTTAAAGGAATAGGCGTGTCTGAGGGATACGGAATCGGCAAGGCCGTTGTTATACAGGAGCTAAAGCTTGATTATTCCGGCAAAAGCTTCACGGATGCCGAAACGGAATCGGCTCGCCTTGATGCGGCGGTGGAAAAATTCACCGCCGAAACAAAGGCTCTTATTTCCGAGCTTTCCGCCAATGCCGGCGAAAAAAATGCGGAAATCTTGCAGGGGCATCTTGCAATGCTTGCAGATCCTTTTATGATTGGGCAAATGAAGGATGCAATCTCCGGTGGTGTAATTGCCGAGGAGGCGGTTGATAATGTTTGCAATATGTTTCATATGATTTTTTCATCGGCAGAAGATGAGCTTACCCGCCAAAGGGCAACAGATGTCAGCGATATTAAAACAGGGCTTTTGAAAATTCTGCTTGGTGTTGAGGAAATTGATATTGCAAAGGTTGAAAAGGGCAGCATTCTTGTTGCTTGCGATTTCACTCCAAGCATGACCTCAAAAATAAACCCCAAAAATGTTGAGGGCGTTATCGGCGAAATCGGCGGAGTAACTTCTCACAGCGCAATCATTGCCCGGGCTTTGGGCATTCCGTGCATATTAGGCGTTAAGGATGCCGCAAGCATTATCAAATCAGGCGATGAGCTTGTTGCAGATGCTGTTAAGGGCGAAATTATCATTTCTCCGTCTGCCGATGAAAAGGCAGAGTATTCGCTTCTTAAAGAGCAGGAGCAAAACGAAAGACTCATGCTTAAGGAGTATATAAATAAGCCCACCGTAACAAAGAGCGGCTTAAAAAAGGCAGTTTACGCCAATATCGCCAAGGCAGAGGATGTGCACGGTGCCGTTGTGAACGGCGCAGAGGGAATAGGCCTTTTCAGAACGGAATTTCTTTATATGGACAGAAATCAGGCTCCCGGCGAGGATGAGCAGTTTGAGGCCTACAGCTCAGTTGCAAAGGCAATGGGCGGCAGAGAAGTAATCATCCGCACTCTTGATGTAGGCGGAGACAAGCATATTCCTTATCTGGAAATCGAAAAAGAGGAAAATCCGTTTATGGGATTGCGTGCAATCAGGTATTGCTTAAAAAACACAGAACTGTTTAAAGTGCAGCTTCGTGCTTTGCTGCGTGCCGCTTGCTATGGCAATATTAAAATAATGCTTCCTCTTGTTTGCACGGAGGATGAGGTTATAAAAGCAAAATCTTTGCTTGAGGAATGTAAAGCGGAATTATCCGCAGAGGGCAAAGAATATAAAAAAGATATTAAGCTTGGCATTATGGTTGAAACACCTGCCGCAGTGCTTGTTGCAGAAAGGCTTGCTGCCGTTTCTGATTTCTTCAGCATAGGCACAAATGATTTAACGGGCTATACTATGGCGGCGGACAGAGGCAATAATGAGGTTTCTTATCTTTATAATTCCAATGACCCGGCGGTTTTAAAGGCAATTGAAATAACCGTTAAAAGCGCAAAAAGGGCAAATATCCCGGTCGGAATGTGCGGCGAGGCAGCTGCGGATCCAAAAATGATTCCGCGCCTCATCGATTGGGGGCTTGATGAATTCTCCGTTTCTTCATCAAGAATTCTTAAAACTCGCAAATTGATTTGCGATTGTGAATAATCTCTGTTTGTTATTTAAAATAAGCCTTTAAAGGCACAAAAAAGCGAGTCCCGCAGGGCTCGCTTTTTCTTTCATTTTTGTTATGTATTCTTTTTAATAGTAGTTTGCCAAAGATATTCCCAAAGCGGAAAAAATAACAGAGACAATAATCAACGCAACAATGCTGATAACCCAAAGAACAATGTTTGCAATAACATAATTTTTCTTGTTTTTGTTTGTGCTTTGGGAACAAAGCCAAACAATCCAGCAAATTATATTAACCACGGGAATGGAGCTTAAAATAAACATGCCCACATATTCGCCGACGCTCATAACCTGTGTTGTGGGGTCATATGGCGGGTAAAACGGCTGCTGCACCGGCGGCTGATTATATTGGTTGCCGAAAGGCGGCTGCTGTGCGGAATGTTGTTGAGCATTATATTGATTTTGTTGGTTTGCGTATTGACCGGGCTGCTGTGTGTATTTCGGCTCCGGTTGCGGGTTATATTGGTTGCCCTGCTGTTGGTTATAATTATTTTCGTCCATAAGTGCTCCTCCTTTTTAATCGGTTAAATTGCTTATCTTTGATTAAAAAATAGCATATTGTTAAATAAATGTCAATACTTGAAAATTACATTTAAGTGGAATTTTAATATTATCGCACATGCTTATATTTTATTTTGCGGCGGATTTTGCGAAGCAGCACAAAAATCAATGCTCCCAGCAAGCCGCCCAAGGTGTTATATAATAAATCAGACATTTGAAATGTGCCTATTTTAAAAATCAATTGAGTTGCTTCAATAAAAAGCGATGTTGCAAATGCCGCAAGCGTGCTTATCAAAATGCAGGCACGACTTCGCATTTTTGTGCCGCGCACATTTTTTGCATAAGAGTATATTACTGTGCCAAGCGGCATAAAGGCAATTGTGTTCCAGGTAGGGTTTAAATCGCTCACAAAAGGATTCCACCCAGCCCAAAGATATGCAAGCGGGTGGGTGATATGGTAAACGCCTATTCGGCTGAATAATGTGGCGTTGAGCACAATTGCAAAAAGCAAAAGCAGCGCCATAATGCTTAAATATTTTTTTTCGTTTTCGCGAGTGCCGGCAAACGAAAAAAATTTTAAAGATTCTGTTTTTCTTTTGCTAAAATCCCTTATCAGGATTATAAGCATAATCACACAAACGGCAAGCACGGGCCAAAACACAAATTCTTTAATCAGCACCTTGCCGCTGTTTACCAGGGTGTTTAAAAAAACTTTTATGTTCAAAATATAACCCCCGAAATATCGGAATGTTTTCAGCTGCTGTTATTCCTGCACAAAGGCAAATAAAATCCTAAATGCTCCTTTTGATTTTGTTTTTGATTTTATAAATCTGAAAATTTGAATAACAATAAGCTCAATCAATATAACCGCCAGCAAAATAATCAGGCTTGTAAAAAAGTTGCCCTGTAAAAAATCAATTGAAAGCGGCTTGCCAAGCTTTGTTGTTATTATTTCGGTCAGCTTCAGCAGCACCCTTTTAATCGGCTCATGCGTTGCAAAAAGAATAATGGTGTATCTGCCTAAATACTCGAGTGGCGCACTCTTTGTTAAAAGATATTTGCAAAGCATTATTAAAGCCACCGTGCCTAATGCATTTTCTGCTATATATAAAAGAATGCTTTTTCCGAAAAGAGAGCTGTAAAGCGAAACAGTGCCGTTATAAATGCTGCAAACGGTTGTAATTGCAAATAATGCGCAAACTGCAACTGCCGCATATTCCTTTTTAATTTTAAGATTTTTGCTTATGTATCCCGCCAAAACACCGAAGTTATACCAGGCAGAGGCGTTAATTGCAATCATTATGGATTTGCCTATTGCATAATTGTCAAACCTTGCATATTTAAGGCCTGCCAGTGCAGTAAAAAAGAGAATGAAGGCAATCGCATTAAGCAGCGGATTTTTCTTTTTGCAAATGAAATAAGAAATAATTTCCGCCGCAAAAAGAGCGGGCAAAAACCAAATCGGCCCCATATCAAGCTCTCGAAAGCGGCGCTCAACAAGCAGCCAGTAAACAACTAAAATAAGCCTAAACAGGATAAAAGGCACAATCAGCGATTTCAGCCTTTTAACAAGAAATTCTTTAAACGGTATGTTTTTCTTTATTTCAAAGGTTGAAAAAATAAAGCCGGAAAGGGCAAAGAAAAGCGCCACAGGTACCGAATAAATCCACGGCACGGATTTGGTTCGGCTGTTTATATGCCCCATCATTATTAAAATTATTCCAACTCCCTTGAGCACATCAATCCAATGCAGTCTCGGTTTTAACGCTGTGTTGTTTTCCATTTTTTCTCCAAAGCGTAATGCTTATTTTTTTAGCTTTCTTTTAATCATATTTTTTATGTTAAACATAATTTTTTGCGGCGTAAGCTTATGCCTGTTTGCCCAAATGCTTTTGGCATAATAAGCAACGGCAGGGTTTTTCGCAAGCCTTTTAACCGTTTTAACATCTATTTTGCCGTTAAAATCCTTAACACAATCCGGGTAAATTATGTATCTTGCATCCTCGTTATAATTCTTTTGCAAATATTTCATAGGTCGGCAAAAGAAATGAATATACATAAATTCTTCCGTAAAAAGCTTGCCATCGTGCACATAGTGCCTAAGCAAAGTTCCGTTTTTCCATTCAAAGATTTGGCATTTGTTTTTGTATTCTTCACTTTTTGGCACAAAGCCAACGGAAAGCCGGTATGCATATTTGCGCATGTGGGCAAAGGTTATTTCTTTATAATAGGGGATATTTAAGTGATTATAAATATCGTCCATTCCGTTTTCGTCAAACGAATATTTAATTTCGCCGCCGAAAACCTGCTTGTAGTTGATTTTTCCGTCAACGCAGATTTTGTATCTGGCGTTTACTTCGGGTGTGTTTTTATAAAGCAGGGAATGCCCTTGAAAGCCGATTTTTTCGTATTTATTCAAAACATCGTCTGTTATGAATTTGCGAATGTTGCCCCAAATAACATCCACATCGCAGTGGCCCCAAAAATCGTAGCCGGCAAGTTCTTCTGCAAAAATCTCGCCGTAAGCAGGCTTAAAAAGCGAAAGATTCCAGGCAGAGGATATCTGCACGGGAAAATCGTAGGCATTTTGAATACGCTCTTTAAGGCTTTCAAAAGAGCAGTATTTAACCTTAACATTTTCGGGATAATCATATTCTGTTTTATCGTCCGTAAGCAAAATCCAATCAATTGTGGGGTTTGCAGCGCAGCTTTTGAGCCACAGCTGCATATTCTTCGGCAGTGTTCCGAAATACGGCACCAAGTAGCCTATTGTTTTCATATCAGCCTCTTAAATTATCGAATGTTGATTTTTGAGCCCATAAATTCTTGAGCCTCTTCGGATAGATAGTTGTGGTTGCAGCCCATTGGGGTAAAGGTTAATTCCCCGAAAACAATGCCTGCTTCCGTTTCGTATAAATCAACTCTTACAAAAGGAAAATCCTCGCTCAGCGTTTTTGCGATTTCAAGCATTTTATCGTATTCCTTCGGCTTTTCGGCGTTAAAGGAGTCAACGCAATTATTTAAAATGGGTATGGAATCGAAATTTTTATCGGCGAAAAAGCACTTTTCATCGTCTTCGCCGCGCCCGCCGATTGCAAGGCAGCAAATAACATTGCCCCTTGAAGCAAAAAATTTGTAATCGGTCGGCAGGCTTCCGTGCCCGTCTGTTAAATATTTTTCTATTATTATTCTGTGCGGAATTGCGCGATATTGGTGCTGTGCGCTGATAATTCCGTAATCCTCTTCAAGCCAGTAATTCAATTTGGCAAACACTTCGTCTTTGTTGAAATCCGCTTTGTTTGCCACCACGATATTGTAGCCTGAGCCATGGGTGCATTTGATTGCAAACTGATTCGGCAGTGCGTTCCAATCAATTTTATCTGTGCCGTCATAAACCCCGATAAGCTCGTTTAAAATGCCGCCGAGCCCTTTTTCCTCTATGTATTCGCGAACGGCATATTTATCCGCGCATTTTGTTATAAGCGAATTGTTGTAATAATCCTTTGCACAAAGGGTAAGCAGCTTTTCATCAAGCAAGGTTGGATTTTTGTAATCAATTCTTCTGTGATGATTTTTTAAAAACACGATTTTGCCTGAGGCAGTGGGGCTTAAAAGGCTTTTGAAACAGCGCACCAAATCCTTGCTGTTTTTTGATTTTATACTGTGTTTGATTTCATTTATCATATTAGCCCCTTTTGCCGATGTGAAATTTGGCTTTAACCATTTCTATAATTTCAAAAATAAATTTATCTTTCATTATAATAAGCGCGGCAAAATAAATTGCGGCGCCGGCAATTATCATTAAGGCAAGCACGGCGGCATTTTTCGGTAGCTTGATTTCCGCCAAAGCAAGCATGGCAAGCATTATTGCGCCGGCAATTAAATATTTTGCGCTTGCCGTGAATATCGGCCGCATGGAAAAGGATTTATGCTTTATTATATAAATTGATTCAAATGCAAATATAACAAGCTCGCCCAAAACCGATGCCGTGCCTGCGCCGAGCGCGCCGAAATGCGGAATTAAAATCGCGTTAAACGCAATATTGAATATTCCGCCCGTTATAATTGCGGCGGTGTAATTGCTTTGCCTGCCGGTTGAAATAAAATAAAGTGTGCCGAGCGTTTGGTTAAGCCCCATTGTTATAAACAGCAGGCTCATAACATAAAGCATGTTTATAACAGGCTCCCACCCATCGCCGAAGAAAACAGGCACAAGCGTTTTTGCAACGCCTATAACACCGAGTGTGAGCGGAACGCCGAAAAACCAAACAAATCTTGCCGATTTATAAAGTGTTTCCTCTGCCTCTCTTTTATTGCCCTCGGCAAAAAGCTTTGAAATGCGCGGCATTGTAACGGTTATAAGCGCCGTTATCAGCATAAGGCACATTTTAATTATTTTTTCGGATTGCTCGTAATATCCGTTTTGCGCATTATCGTGCGTTATCCAGCCTATCATTGATTTATCCAGCATTGCATAAATCTGAACGGCAAGCGCGGGAATAAAGAGCTGAATAATAACTCTGAAATCGTTAAACGGCTTTGGCTTGTAGCCCTTAATGCGCACAAGATATTTTTTTAAAGAGGGAAGAAGGCTGGCATTTCCGATAAAGGTGAGCAATGCAAGCCCCAAAACATATTTCCAAAGATCGTTTTTATCTTTAACAAAAACAAAGATAAACGCAACATTTAAAAATTTAAAAAAATAATTTCTCAGCGCAATTCGTTTGAAATCCTCCATTCCCTGGAAAAACCAAGAGGTGTCAAACATAATGCCGAGGATATAAAAGCTTTGAATAAGAGCAATTGCTTTATATTGCGCAAAAAATATGCAATAGCAAAGGTAAATCACAAGCGCCGCGGATGTGGTGATAAGCCGCAATGAAAACACATCAAAAAATTTTTGTGTGCGCAAAGCGGGATTATCCTGCAAAATGCCTATTTGCTTGTTTGCATAGCTTACCGTGCCAAGCGCGGAGCAAAGCGTGAAATAGCTGACTATTGAAAATGTGAAGCTGTAAATTCCGATGCCGTCTGCATTCAGCACTCTGGATATATAGGGCGTTGTAACAAGCGGTACTATTATTGCCAAAAGCTGATAGCCGGCATTGAATAAATAGTTTTTAAAAACCTTGCTGCCCTTCATCACTTTTCCTCGTCTATATCAAATTTAACAGGCTTGATTTTCATTAAATCCTCAACCCATCTTCCGCCGCCGCTGTAATCAAAGCTTTCGCTGTATTCAAGGCGGCGCCTTTTAACATCGTCGTAGCTGCCGATAATCCTTGCAGGCACGCCCGCAACAACGCTGCCGGGCGGCACATCTTTTGTTACCACCGCGCCGGCGGCCACAATGCAGTTTTCGCCTATTGTAACTCCGTAATTTATAATTGCGTTTGCACCCACATAAACATTATCATGGATTTCGATTTTTCCGAATTTGCAAAGGTATTTATCGGTGTGTTCTTCGCCGTTAAAGATTGTGTTGCCCACATCGTGCGTTATAAGGCGCACTCCTGCCGAAATTACTATATTGTTGTGCAGGCAAACCAAAAAGGGTTCTGCCGGCAGCAGGTTTGAAGTGTAAAACACCTTGTCGCCTATGTGATAAAAAATATTGTGCTTTTTTAGATATGCGGCTTTTTTCCAACCGTCCCTTATGGTAAGAATTTTAAATTGCCTTATCATTCGCCTTGTTTTATCTATGTATTGGTGCAAAGTCATTATAAGCGGTCCTTAAAACTTAAATTTGATTGAGCGTATTTGGTGCCTTGTGTCGTTCAAAATAAATGATTCGTCCGTATCCTCGGATGCGATGCCGTAAATTATAAACATAATCGCGATTGCCGGGTTAAAAAACGAGGTTGAGGCGATTGAAGCTATAATTGAATAAAGCATAATCGAAAGCATGCACCAGCCGGCATAGGGGTGATTTTTTGCTTTTGATATCGAATCAAAGGTCATCAGCAGCACGGCAATAACAAATGCCGCCGAGCCGAGCCAGCCGCTTTCGGCGAAAATGCCGTGCCAAAAGGCGTCTGCCACAACCTGCTGGTCTATATACAGCTTTGAATAGTAGCCGAGGCTTTGGTAAAACGGTGAATTGTATTCGTATGAAACCGTTGTGCCGAAAGTTGCAAACCCGGAGCCAAACGGAAAATGCTGATTTGCAATTTTAACACCGTCTTGAATGAGTTTAAGCCTCATCGGCGTATAATCGTGAACTGTGAAGTATTTATCAAATTGATCTGATGAAAAATAAATCGCAAGACCCGCAATGGGAGCCAAAACCAAAGCGTTGCCCTGAAATTTATATTTAACAAACATTATATAAAGCAATAAGATAATCAAAACTGCCGCCATTTCCTTAGAGCGAAATGTAAGAATGGTTACAACGGACATCATGAATATGTATTTAAGATTGCTTTGGTCATATCGCATGTTAAGCGCAAGCACGCAAATAACCGTTAGGCAAACTATTGCAAGGTAAGCAGGGTGCTGGAAACCGAGCATAAGCGAGTTTGTAAAAAATCTATAGTCGTATTTTGCAAAGAAAGGCGGCAAAATAAGATCATGAATTGCCAAAATGAGCAAAATAACGCTAACCTGCTTGCAAGGCACATTAAGAATATCATAAGTTTTTTTCAGCGTAAGTGCCTTTGAAGCAATAAGTGATTTGCCGGCAAAGTAAAACACCATGAATTTGAGGCACACAAAGGCATCAAGCATAGAGGTGAATATACCCATATAGGAATTAACTATTGTTGAAACTGTGCAAAATGCAAAATAAATCGTGAAGGCAACGCCGATTGCAACCTCATATTTTGAAAGTTTCAGCTGCTTTTTTGCAAGTGCTCTGATGATTATTATAATGGCAACAATTTCTGTAACCTCATCAAGATAAGTTACGGCTTGAAAAAGTATTCCGGAAGATATAACTCTTTGCATTGCTTTTTGAAACACAAGCGCAAAAAACCAAACCGAAAGGAAATTAGTTTTTTTATATGCGCAATAGAGAATGCAAAGCCCGATAAGTGCACCGAGCAGTATATATTTAAGAGCTGTGCCGGCAAGAATTTGCCAAGCAAAAAAGCAAATAAATGCGGCAAGGCCCAATAAGTCGTTTGTTTTTAGTTTTATCATAAAAAATGTTCTCCGAAAACAGATGTGCAGATATTTTTTTGCGCTTATTGCATTTGGCGCCTGATATCCTCATCAACTATTTCTTCGCCTGTTTTGTTTTTAAGCTGCTCGCGTGATTTTGCGGATAAGCCGTCGTTTATAACGGCGTTCATATCACAGGTGGAAAGGGAGTCAAGCTCCTGCTTTGTCACTTTTCCGTCGCGATAATCGCGCACAATAGGCAGCTCGTACATGCTGTATTTTTTATCCTTGAAAAATCTTAGAAATTTGTGCTTTATAACCCATGCCGCGGGCACCCAAATATATTTGTGCATGGCGGGGGAAACAGAGCCTATCATCCAGCAATTTCTGTTGCACCCGCGCACTTTTGCACGCACTTTATCCGCTTGCTCGCTTGCCCAAAGCTCGTTCCAGCTTTGCTCGTTAAGATTGCCCATAACTTCTTTTTCTTTGGTGCCGTTGCAGGGCATAACATCGCCGTAGGGGTCAATAAAGAAAGTGTCAAAAGCCATATCGCAGGGCAGCAGGCGCTTTTGGCCGTATATGTAGTTTATAAGTCCGTGGTTAAAATATGCTCGAAACCATTTTTTCGGGCTGTTGCTTTTAAGAAGCTCATTGATAAGGTTTTCAAAATTCTGTGCCACCATGGGCCTGTCTTTAATAATGTTTTTAGCCTCAACAAAATAAAATGAATTATGCAGCGATGCCGTGGCAAATTCCATATTCATTTCGTTTGAAAGCTCATAAAGCGGCACCAAATCCTTTGCATTGGCATCCTGCACCGTCATTCCGAAGCCAACATCCGGGTGGTTCATTTCCACAAGCTTTTTCAGCGTGGTATAGCCTCTGTTGAAGCCGTTTTCAAGGCCGCGGATGGCGTTATTTGTGTCCTCAAGCCCTTCAATGGATATTCTGATGCCAACATTCGGAAATTCCTTGCATAAATCGATAATTCTGTCCGTAAAAAAGCCGTTTGTGGAGATAACGATTCTGTCGCTTTTTTTGTAAAGTTCGCGCACGATATCCTTTAAATCGTTTCTTATAAAGGGCTCGCCGCCGGTTATGTTTGTAAAATACATCTGCGGCAGCTTCTTTATCGTTTCAATGCTGATTTCCTCCTCGGGTTTTGAGGGCGCTTTGTATCTGTTGCACATTGTGCAGCGCGCATTGCAGCGGTATGTAACTATAACCGTTCCGTTTAATTTTTTTGCCATTTTAATCAACTCTGTTTAATTTTTTTGTTATATTTAACGGCTTGCCGAATGCTGTCGGCCGGTCGTTTATTTTCTGCTTTTAATGATTTTTGCCGGCACGCCGCCCGCAACCGAATAATCGGGAATATCGCAGTTTACCACCGCGCCTGCCGCAATAACGCAGCCCTTGCCTATGGTAACTCCGTCCAAAATAACGGCATTTGCGCCTATCCAGCAATCCTCGCCGATTGAAATGCCCTTGCGGCTTGCCCCCTGAAGATATATCGGGGTTTCGGTGCTTTCAAAAATATGGTTTTCGGAAAAAAGTTTAACTCCCGGGCCGAATATCGTTGAATCTCCGATAGAAACCTTGCCCCTTACGGAAATAAACGCACTTGGTGAAATGCCAACATCGTTGCCGATTTTAAGCGATTCGCCAAGCTCGCGTATAACGCCCGTGCATTCGATAACGCTGCCTCTTCCGAGCGAAAAATTGTTTCCTATTTCAACACCTCCGCGGCAAAGCGCGTTTATGCTGCAATCGTCGTTTATCGTAACTCCGCTGCCGCATTTGATGTGCCCTTTGGACTTTATGGAAACCCTTTTGCCTATAAACATCATTTTGCCGGCCTTTTTGAAGCCGATTTTTTTGAAGGCACCGCGTATAAGCATTGCAAGGCGCCCAGCCAAAATGCCGCAAAGATCGGCGGATGTTATGTTTTCATCCACCTTATATTCGCGGTGCTTGATTTTGCTGATTATAAAAGAAACAAGCTTAATCATTTTTTGAAATCAAATCGGAATAAATTTCCGAAAGCCTTTCCGTGTATTTTTCTATGTCGTTAAAGCTCTCGCCGCGGCAGTTTTGCGCCATTTCGGATGAAAGCTCTTTATCCGAATAAAGCTTTTGGATTGCCGCTTTAAGCGCTTCTTTGTTTCCCGCTTCAAACACAATGCCAGTTTTGCCGCTTTTGATAAGCTCGGGTATTCCGCCCAAATCGGAGCCGATAACGGGTGTGCCGAGCGAAACGGATTCTGCAACCGTCATCGGGCAGTTTTCGTGGCATTCGCTCGGGCAAATCGAAAATTCCGCATTTTCGATTAAATCAGAAAGCTCTTTGCCGCTTTTAAAGCCCGCATATTCAATGTTTGGAATATTTTTGCACAAATCCTCAAGCGGCCCCGTGCCGGCAAAAACAAATTTAATGCCCGGCAGTTCCTTTGCCGCCTGCACCAAGGTTCCTATTCCTTTTTCAACGCTGAGCCTGCCGAAATAAAGCGCATAAGGCTCGCTCGTGCTGCTTCGCTTTGAGGCAGAAGCTTTTTTATCCGAAAAATTGTGCAAAACGATTGTTTTGTTTTCGTCTATACCCGCTTTGTGAGCGGTGTTTGCCATAAAGCGGCTCGGGCAGATGAATTTATCTATGAGCGAATAAGTGCCCCTTGAATGATAATAATAGGATTCTATTGCCGCAGGAATGCTCTTGGCAAAGGAGTTATGCACGCATTTGTGCTTTATGCAGTTTAAATAATTGCCGCTTTGGCACAGCATGCAAATCTTTTTTTCATGCTCTATGTAAAATCTGTGGCAGGGGCAGGCAAGCTGCACATCGTGCAGGGTTTGCACCGCCGGTATGCCGCGCTTTTTAATCTCATATATAATCGCGGGGGTAAGCTGAAAGTTGATATTGTTTAAATGCACTATATCGGGCTTAAAATCATCAAGCACCGCGCCGATTTTGCGCCTTGCCTCTTTTGAATAAATCGATTTCAGCGAATATTCGATTTTTTTAAGTGCCGAGGCGTTTCTGAAGTCGATATTATCGGTGTAAATTCCCGCTTTATTGCCCACTTGGCGGTCGGCACTGTCCATTCCGAAAAACTGCACCTCGTGCCCTCGCTTTTCAAGCGCTTTGCCAAGCGTTATCATATATGTTTCCGCGCCGCCCACAGGGCCCAGAAATTTATTGACCATTAGAATTTTCATGTTGTTTGCTTCTTTTTGTTTTTGATTTTTTCGGTGTATTTAAGCGGATAAAGCAGAAAATCAAGGTGAAGCTTTTCCATTAACACCGTTGCTATAATCGGGCCGATGAATGTTATAATTAAGCCGAGCACAATGTGAATGGCTGAATTTGTTATTCCCAATTTGAAAAGAACACTTCTTATTCCCGCCGCAAAAATTGTGTGCATAAGAAAAATCGGCATTGTGTATTTTGCTAGAAAATCCATACCTCTAACGAACTTTTCCTCAAAACCTGCCCCACCATAAGGATTACAGCTACGCAAGCCAATAATCCCATTACAAAAGAGGCCAAACCTCCGCTAATTCCTGCCTTATACATCAAAATACTTAGAATTATAAACAACAATCCACATATCGTTCCTTATACTTTTCTGCCCTTCGGCTGCACATCAAATGCACAAATACTCATACCGAGCACAAACCAAATTTCGTTTGAGAGAACTGTTGATACTGCGTAAACGCCGTCCCCCCCAGTCAAAATTAGGCCTTTTGCAACTAATGCAACTACCAATCCAACCGCAGCCGCTTTCACACTGCTAAAAGTCGGTGTTACAAGAAAAACAAAGAACAATGCATATAAATACCAGTACGGAGCAGAGGAATTAACTACCAACGTACTAAACAAACCATCTGCTTGCTTATTTACACTATCTGCAAAAATAGTTTTAAGTAACCAAGTGGCGGTCGAAAATGTCAAATACGGAACACCAAGTGCCAACGCTTTTTTCGCCACATTCTTGCACCAGCTACCAACACTGTTTACCTTGCTGTATTTCTGATACAAGTATCCGCTACAAATAAAGAACAGCGGCACGTGGAAGTAATAGATTGTCGTGTTAAACCATCCATACAGATTATTTTCCGGCAGAATATTCGCCTTCGTCATGCTCTGGAAGAAATGGCCCAGTACAACCAATATACAGGCAATTTACATCATCGAGCCATTTTTCTCTTGTTCTTACCGCTGTCTTTTCACCCATTACTTCGTCTCCATCTGCTGTGCGATATCAGCATCCACGATTTCCTCGCCAGTCTTATTCTTCAGCTGTTCCTTGGATGCCTCACTCAAACCGTTATTGATTACACAGTTCATATCGCAGGTGCTGCACTTATCCAGATCCTCTTTGGTAACTTTACCGTCACGGTAGTCGCGGCAAATCTTCAGCTCGTACATGCTGTACGGATGCTTGGTGAACAGAGCCTTAAACTTGTGAAACAGAAACCAGGTAGCAGGCTTCCAGAT
>OGUO01001653.1_pt1 | contig 14499 bp, 15 predicted proteins | sample 1553641 | NCBI WGS metagenome assembly OGUO01 (sample SAMEA2579980, study PRJEB22360) | human gut metagenome | biome: human gut; feature: human-associated habitat; material: faeces | place: Denmark | collected 2008/2010 | reverse complement strand
CTTTTTTCAATTTTTTCAAAAAAATTTTTTAGTAGAAAAACAGCGAAATTTCGGGACTTTTTCTATTTTTCAGTGACTTTTTCAAAAAAACTGCAAAAAAATTTTTTTGCGTTGCATCTGAAAAATCAGCAAGAAACACTGGAAACCATTTCAACTTTGCAGAAAAGCAGCGGTAAGATTTACAGAAAATTAACAAATTGAATGGTTCATTTCTGCCTGATGGAACGCACAGAGCAGCTGTGCTAGTTGTTTTTGAATTTGAATGGGTTTCTCCGCCACCTGATAATATTGCTGCATGACCGTGCGAACGCCTTGTGCAACTCGCAGCATGCCCGTATAGGCTTTCATATTGTTTTGCAGCAGAGCAGCGGTCAGCTGCATTTGTACCATTTGTGCTTGCAGGGCATGTTCCGGATAGCAGTCTTGCAGGGAACAGGTGTCACATTCCGGAAACTGTTCGCCGAACAAGCTGCCCTGTAAAATATAAGCCTGCTTTCGCTCCGGCAGGAGCAATTGCACAGGCAATTCTAATTGCAGGGGATGGGTGCAGAGAATGGCATGATAGCCCTTTTGGATGGCTTCCATGGAAAGCTGCTCCAAGAAACTGCTTCCGGCAGCATACCAAGGGTCTAATAAAACGGTCGTGTTCCAGTCTGCGGGCAGGGGCTGCATGAGAACGCCCTCTGGTGTGCAGCCTTGCAGCTGCCGTAGTTCCAGCGTGCCGTGTTCGACAGCATGACGGGGAAGGGGATGTTTGGGGAGCTGTTCCGGTGACACTGCCGATTCTGTCAGGGAACAGAAATGAGCGAACGCCTGTTCTGCTGCCGATTGCAGGAGCAGAGCGTGTTCCTCATTCTCTTGTAATTCTGCATAGCTGTAGCGAATGGCTTCTGCATGGTTTTGCAGAATCTGACTGGAATAGCAGTCATGCAGAGAAATAGAATAAGTATCCAGTTCGGGACAGCCCAGACGAGGCAGTACGGTAAATCGGTCTGCATCGAAAAACACGAGATGAAGATTGGGAAAGAACAGACCGCAGAGTGCATTTGCATGGTAGAATTGTTGCTGAACTTGTTGCATTCCAGCTTTGGAAACGGCTTGCAGCAGGCGTTCTTTCAGGGCAGCCGTTCCGCCGGATAACAGAAGAAATTGTGGATGTTGTTCAGAAAGGCGGAGTGGAATGGTGTCGTCAAAGAAAAAAGAAAGCGGCTGCATGAAATAACTCCCCTCATCGTGTGATGTTGTTATTCTATGCAAAGCCGCTTCAAAAAGTGTTTGTCTGAATGAAAAATCAGATGGAATTTTTACAGGACTGCTGCAATTGCCAGAACCAAGTCTGCAACTCGTTTTGCAGCAATTTTTTCAAACTGGTCGAATGACATTGCCCCTTCATCGTCGGCGTTGTCGGAAATGCAGCGAATGCTAACGAACGGCATTTCGTTCAGATAGCAGCAGTGTCCGACCGCAGCACTTTCCATATCGACTGCCATTGGATGCAGGCGTTCCTGAATCTCCTGCTTGACAGCGTTGTCGGAAATAAATGCTTCGCCGGAAACAATGCTTCCGAAATGATGCTGCATGTTCAGCTGGTCGCAGGTTTTTGCAGCGACTTCCATCAGGTGTTTGTCTGCGGAGAAGATGCCGCAGTACGGCGGATAGTCTTTCAGGAAATGCAAATCCAAATCGTGCGGCAGAACAGCGTCTGAAATGACAATGTCACACACTTTGACATCTCTGTGCATACCGCCGGCAATCCCAGCGTTAATGATTGCATCCGGCTGGAAGTTGTCGATGAGGGCTTGTGTGCAGACAGCGGCGTTGACTTTTGCGATACCGCTGCAAACGTGAATGACTTCTGTTCCGTTTTCCAGCTGGTTGACATAGTAATCAAAGCCGGATTTCCGGATGATGTTGGAGTTTGGCAGTGCAGCTCGAATGTCCACCAATTCCGATGGCATTGCACCAATGATACCGATTCTTTTGCTCATGTTGATTTCTTCCTTTCTGTGAAGTACGGTTTTAGTATACCATATTTGAGAACGTGTTGCAAGTAGAAATTGAAATCACGAGCAAACAAAAAACCGTCTTGCCCGAAGACAAAACGGTTTCTTTGGAAAAGCAGCGTTATTTTTTTGCGGGATACGGCTGCTTTTCGTTGGTCATTCCAACCAGATAATCCAGACTGACGTGATAAAAGCGTGCTAATTGGATTGCAAGATGCAGCGGCAATTCTCGTTCCATGCGTTCGTATTTGGAATAGAGAGATTGGTCGCACATCAAATAGGCAGCAATCTGTTTTTGTGTCAGGTCGTGGTCTTCCCGCAAATCACGAATTCGCAGTTGCATAACAATCACCCTTTTTTATTATAGGGTTGTGAAAATCGTTCAATTGTAATATTGGACAAATAGTCCTAATTTATGCAGAGCAACTTTGTGGAATCTGCGAATTGCATTATAGGACTATTTGTCCTATAATAAGAGAAAAGAAAGAAGATAACATTTTTAGGAAAAACGAAATAAAAATTTGGAGGTATCAAAATGGAAGATTTGGGATTGATTCTTCTTGTCATTGTTGGGATTGGGATTTATCTTCTTCCAACTGTGATTGCATGTGCCCGGAAAAGAATAAATAAGGGAGCAATTTTTTGTTTGAATTTGTTCCTTGGATGGTCGCTGGTTGCATGGGTGATTGCGATGGTATGGGCAGTAAAGGAACCTGAAAATAGTGCAAAATAATCGACCATTACAAGTGGGAATTGTTTTTTCTGGTGGTATGGCAAAAGGCTCTTATGAGATCGGTGTGATGAAAGCCTTTCAAAAGCAGAAATCGTTGCAGGTTGCAGGAATTTCGGCTGCTTCCATCGGAACATTGAATGCATATGCATGGCTATGTGAAAAATTATCAGATGCAGAACAGATTTGGCAGAACATTTATGTTGAAACAAAAGGAAAAACCTATCGAACATTGATTAAAAATAGGGGCATTTACAATTATATTGATGTTATTTGTAAAGAAGCAGATGTTCTCTCTATTCCACTTTATACAGTTTGTACACCATCCAATGTATTTCATCCATGCTATGTTTTATTGAATGAATTGGACTATGAAAAAAGAAAAAAGTTTCTGAAAGCGAGTATTACAATGTTTCCAGTTATGCCAGCGTATAGAATTGGTTCTAATTCCTATTATGATGGTGCAATCATTGATAATACCCCCATTACACCGTTGAGCACATATGAATTAGATTGTGTTGTTGTTGTGCAATTTGATCATGATCAATCGTCAGAGTGGATACAGCAGTTTTCTTGTCCGCTCTTTTTTCTTAATCCACAAAAGGAACATCAGTGGAAAGACAGTTTTTGTCTGGAAACCGCTGCAATTACGGAGATGATTGCCTGTGGATTTGCTGCTGGAGAGCATTTGTTTTCTATGTTGGCTTCACAAGGAGTAAAAAAGAAAGATTTACAAATTCTGGCGAAACAGTATAATCTTAAACCAAGTAAAGAAGATTTTAGTGGGGATTATGTAATTCGGAAATTGAATCGGTTGTATCAAAGGAAACATAAAAAATAAAACCGGATTGTTCTAAAGATGACAAGAACAATCCGGTTTTTATTATTTTTTATTTTACGTGCAATTATTCTACGACTGCAATGACTTCTACTTCCACAAGAACGCCCTTTGGCAGTTCTGCAACACCAACACAGCTTCTTGCAGGCTTGTTATCGCCCATTGCTTCTGCATAGATTTCATTGAATGCAGCAAAGTCCTTTGCAACGTCCTTCAAAAAGCAGGTTGTCTTGACAACATTGTCAAAGCTTGCACCAGCTGCTTTCAGAACTTCTGCAAGGTTCTGCATGACCTGACGGGACTGTCCTTCAATGTCTGTTGCTTCTACCTTGCCGGTTGCCGGATTGATGGCAATCTGACCAGAGGAATAGAGGGTGTTGCCAACTTTAATTGCCTGAGAATACGGGCCGATGGCATCCGGTGCAGTTTTGGTGTAAATCGTTTCCATAAAAAACATCCTTTCACTTGTTTCAATCCACAGTCGGCAATTTCACAGAGCTTGACATGTCAGTAGAAGGCTGACTGTGTTTTACCTCGTGTCAGTGGGGGATAGCGATTTCTCTCCGTCCACCACTGATGGTTACTTCTTATTTGCAATTTCTCTCACCACCTGTAGCGGTGGGAGAATCCTTGCTGGTATTCGTTGAAAAATCAGAATGGGAACAGTCGACAGATCAGTCTACCAACTTTAAACCAGCCTTTGTAAGGGCATCACGGATTTGTTGAATGTGGTTGAAATCTCTTGTTTCCATGGTGATCCGCAGGAAGCAGCCGTTGACATCGCTACCCTCACTAGCACGTTCATGGTGAATGGAGATGACATTGCCGCCCATGTCTGCAATGATTTCCGAAACCAGTTTCAGCTGACCCGGCTTGTCGAGCAGTTCAATGTTCAGCATGCTGGTTCTGCCGGACATCAGCAAGCCACGCTTGATGACACGGGACAGAATCGTTACATCAATATTACCGCCGGATACCAGACAAACGGTCTTTTTGCCCTGAATCGGCACTTTGTTGAACATGGCAGCAGCAACGGAAGCAGCTCCAGCCCCTTCTGCAATCAGCTTCTGGCGTTCAATCAGAGCCAGAATTGCAGCAGAGATTTCGTCGTCTGTAACCGTTACGATTTCATCCACATACTGGCTGACATACTGGAAGGTATGTTCGCCCGGTTCTTTCACGGCAATGCCGTCTGCAATGGTGGAAACGTGGTCGAGGCATTCAATCTTGCCGTCCCGAATGGAGTTCCGCATACTCGGTGCACCGCTTGCCTGAACCCCATAAACCTTGATATTCGGGTTGAGGTTCTTGATGGCGAATGCAACGCCGGAAATCAGACCGCCGCCGCCGATTGGAACAATGACAGCTTCCACATCTGGCATTTGTTCTAAAATTTCCAGACCAATTGTACCCTGTCCGGCAATGACATCTTCATTATCGAACGGGTGTACAAATGTATAATTCTTTTCTTCTTTCAGTTCCAGAGCTTTCTTGTAAGCATCATCATAAACACCGTTGACCATGCAGACTTCTGCACCATAGCTCTTGGTTGCTTCCACCTTGGAAATCGGAGCACCGTCCGGCAGGCAAATCAAGGACTTGATATGATTCTTTGCAGCAGCCAGTGCAACGCCCTGTGCATGGTTGCCGGCAGAGCAGGCGATAACCCCTCTTGCCTTTTCTTCTTCCGTCAGCTGCGACATCATGTAATATGCCCCACGCACTTTGAAAGAACCCGTAATTTGCAGGTTTTCGGTTTTCAGATAGATTTCGCTGTCCGGATTGACCAGCGGTGCATGAATCAAGTCTGTTTTACGGATAACGCTCCGCAGCACATGACTTGCCTTATAAATTTTATCCAGTGTCAGCATGATGACTCTGCTCCTTCCGTCACTGTTGGCTCTTTGGTCAGCAGCGTATCAATAAATTGTCTTGCAGCACGGGCACTTCTTCCGCATTTTCCGAGTGCGAATTGTTCGGCTTCCATGTCCAGCTGCGATGCATCCATGTGCAAGCCAGCCTGTTCCGCCAAGCTGTGGACGATTTCCAGATACAGTTCTTTCTGCGGTCTGGTATAAGTAACGGTAATGCCGAACCGTTCCGAGAGGGAAATCCGTTCCTGAACGGTGTCGTTCTGGTGCTTGTCCGAACCATCGTCAAAGGTTTCCTTGACCAGATGACGGCGGTTACTGGTGGCATAGATTACCGTATTTTTCATACGAGCAGCAATGCTGCCCTCTAATGTTGCTTTGAGCGTGCCGAAGTTCGGGTCATTTTCCGAGAATGTCAGGTCATCAATAAAGAGGATGAATTTCAGCGGATTCCGGCAGAGATGTTCCATAATGCGAGGAATAAACCGCAGCTGGTCTTTGGTCAGTTCAATCAGACGCAGCCCTTCTTCCCGATAGGCATTGGCAATGGCCTTGACGGTTGCAGATTTTCCCGTACCAGCGTCGCCGGCAAGCAATACATTTGCAGCATATTTGCCGTTCAGCAGGGCTTTGGTGTTGTCGATGACAATATTCCGTTCCTGTTCGTAGCCGACCATGTGGTCTAAGTCAATCGGGTCTGGGTAACAGATTGGAATGATGTCGCCGGTTTCGTCCAGTGTAAACATATGATACTGGGCATATACGCCATAGCCATGCTTGCCGATGTCTGCAACACGTTTGTGGTAAGCGGCAGCCAAGTCGATTTTCCGGTTGTTCCAAGTTGGTAGGTCTGGGAAATACGGCATTTCTGCTTGCAACTGGGAAGAAGTCAGCATTGCAATTTTCTGGAGCAGGTGCAGTTCGGTTTCCAGACACTTTTTCATGGCATCGGAAACTGCTTCGCCCGCACCGATTCGCTGGACATAAACGGTTTCTTCTTCCAGTACGATTTTTTCCATGTAATCCGTGAGATTATCGGTTGCCGGATATAGAGCAGCCACAATGGAACTGTACGTCCGAATCTGGTTTGCCAGGTCGCTGGAATCTGCGTGACAAAATTCCATCAGGGCGTGAATGACTGGATTTTGCTGTAACCCCCGAAATAATACAAGGGCATCCAGTCCATATCCTAATTCTTCTTTTAAGGTCATAAAGGTTCATCCTCTTTTCGTTATTGCGAATGATGCCGAACAATCGGCAGGGAAAACATTACAGCAGTTCGATGATTTTTGCGGTGCATTCCGTGCAGGACAGCGGCGTAACGCCTTCCTTTGCGAGGTCAGCAGTCCGGTAGCCAGCTTCTAAGTACTTGTCAACGGCATTTTCAATTGCCTTTGCTTCATCCATCAGACCGAACGAATACCGCAGCATCATTGCAGCAGAAAGAATGGTGGCAATTGGGTTTGCCTTGTTCTGTCCGGCAATGTCCGGAGCAGAGCCGTGAATCGGTTCATATAGACCACGCTTGGTGCTGCCCAGAGAAGCAGACGGCAGCATGCCGATTGAACCAGTAATCTGAGAAGCTTCATCCGACAGAATGTCGCCGAACATATTAGAAGTAACAACAACGTCAAACTGTCTTGGGTTCTTGACCAGCTGCATTGCTGCATTGTCTACGAGCATATCGGTGCAAGTTACATCCGGATAATCCTTTGCAACTTCGTGCACCACTTCTCTCCACAGACGGGAGCTTTCCAGTACGTTTGCCTTGTCGATGGAGATGACATTCTTGTTCCGCTTCTGAGCGGTTTCAAAGGCAACCTTTGCAATCCGTTCAATTTCCATGCGGCTATAGCATTCGGTATCATAGGCTTCTTCGCCATACTTGCCGGTTCTTCTGCCCCGTTCGCCAAAGTAGATACCGCCAGTCAATTCCCGAACCATCATAATATCAAAGCCCTTGGCAACAATATCTTCCCGCAGCGGGCAGTCGCCCTTCAGAGCAGGATAGAGTTTCGCCGGACGCAGGTTGGTAAACAGTCCCAGAGCCTCCCGAATGCCGAGCAGAGCCTTTTCCGGACGCAGATGCGGCGGCATGGCATCCCACTTGGAATGACCAACCGCACCGCCAACCGCACCGAGCAGCACGCTGTCGCTTGCCAGACAGCCGTCTACGGTTTCCTTTGGCAGCGGAACGCCAGTTGCATCAATTGCACAGCCGCCAATTAAATACGGGGTGCAAGTAAAGGTATGGTGAAACTTTTCACCGATTTTCTGCAAAACAGCAACGGCACTATCGACGATTTCCGGGCCAATGCCATCGCCCTTGAGTAACGCAATGTTATAATTCATGGGAAGGACTCCTTTTGGTTGAAATTTTCAGAGAGAACCGGTGATTTGCCGGCAAATTCTCCAGATACCTCTTTATTATACATCATATTGGTGGGAATTACAAGGTTTTTGCAAAAATTCTGCCGTTTCTACAAAAAAGCCGATGCAGATTTCTGTTTTCTGCATCGGTTTTTTGAAATCGCAATTCAACATGGAAAAAGATTCATTCCGCTTGGAGATTTGAGCCAAAAACAGATTCAAATGCAAATAGAATTTGTTTCAGCGGTTCGTCCAGATAGGTAACTGCCGTGTCATACACATCTTTTGGAATGCCGTAATATGCTTCTGCAATGCTGCCCGTAATGGCAGCAAGGGTATCGCTGTCCCCACCGACAGAAATCGCTGTGCGAATGGCATCTTCAAAGGATTCAGATTCTAAAAAGGCTTCGATTGCCTGCGGAACAGTGTCCTGACAGGTTTCGTTAAAACCATAATCCGGACGAATGGCATCTATGGTGAAAGAAAGCGGATAATAGTTCTCTACAATATGGCTGCGGATGGCATCCTTAGAAGCACCGCTTTTCGCCAGAAAGATGGCAGCTGTCGTTGCATTTGCACCCTTTATGCCCTCTGGATGATTGTGCGTCACAGCGGTCACAGCCGTGCTCATCTGTAACGCTGCTTCCAGTGTCTTGGCAGATAGCCCACAGGCACTGACTCGCATGGCTGCTCCGTTGCCGAAACTGTTGTAGGGCTTGGGGTCGTCACTGTAAATCCAGTGATAAAAGTTTCCGCCGAATCCGCAATGGGGGTAAGGTCTGCCAACTTTCTGCATCCAGAATACCGCTGCTTTTGATAAATCAACCGCTTCGGTCTGATGTTGCAGCACTGCTCCAGCAATCGCAAGGGACATGATACTGTCATCCGTTGCAAAACAATCCTCTGTGAACAGGGTGAAATCTTTCTTTCGATAGTTGTTCCATTCAAACCGAGAACCGACAATATCGCCAATGATTGCTCCAATCATAATTCGTCATCCTTTCCGAATGTTCCGATTGCAATGGTTTACTTGACAGCACCCTTCTTGATGGATGCAATCAGTCCGCCGTTGGTGATGATGGTCTGAATGAATGGTGGGAATGGAGCAGTGTGGAACGACTTTCCGGTGGTCTGATCCAACAGAATGCCGTTGTCCAAATCTGCTTCTACTGTATGTCCTTCTTCAATGGCTTCTGCTGCTTCCGGACATTCCACAATCGCAAGACCAATATTGATGGAGTTGCGGTAGAAAATCCGGGCAAAGCTCTTTGCAATGACCAGAGAGATGCCGCTTTCCTTGATGGCAATCGGAGCGTGTTCTCTGGAAGAACCGCAGCCGAAGTTTTCGCCGGCAACCATAATATCACCCGGCTTTACCCGCTGGGTAAAGGTGGTGTCGAGGTCTTCCATGCAGTGAGAAGCGAGTTCCTTTTTGTCGATGGTGTTCAGGTATCTTGCCGGAATGATGACATCGGTGTCAACATTGTCGCCGTACTTGATGACAGTTCCTTTGAATTTCATTTTGCCAAAACCTCCTTCGGGTCTGTGATTCTGCCGGTGATGGCACTGGCAGCTGCAACAGCTGGGCTTGCCAGATAAACTTCAGAAGTTGGGTGTCCCATTCTGCCGACAAAGTTCCGGTTTGTGGTGGAAACTGCCCGTTCGCCTGCTGCAAGGATGCCCATATGACCGCCGAGGCAAGGCCCGCAAGTCGGTGTAGAAACAACGCAGCCAGCTTCAATAAAGGTTTTCAGCAAGCCGTTTTCCATTGCCTTGAGGTAGATCGCCTGGGTTGCCGGAATGATGATGGCACGTACATTCTTGGCAACTTTTTTGCCCTTGAGAATGGAAGCAGCTTCTTCCATATCCCGATAGAAGCCGTTGGTGCAAGAGCCAATGACAACCTGGTCAATCTTCACATCGCCCACTTCATCAATGGTTCTGGTGTTGCCCGGCAGATGCGGGAATGCAACAGTAGACTTGATTTCAGACAGGTCGATGACATACTTCTTTTCATAAACAGCGTCTTCGTCTGCGGTGTAGACAACCGGTTTCCGGTCGCTGTGTTCCGCAACATAAGCCAAGGTCTGGTCATCCACGGCAAAAATACCATTCTTTGCACCGGCTTCAATTGCCATGTTGGTCATGGTCAGCCGATCGCTCATGGACAGGCTAGCAACGCCTTCGCCAACAAATTCCATAGACTTGTACAGAGCACCATCTACGCCAATCATGCCGATGATGTGCAGGATGACATCCTTACCGGAGATATACGGGTTCAGCTTGCCCTTCAATTCAAACTGGATGGCAGACGGTACTTTAAACCAAGCCTTACCGATTGCCATGCCACATGCCATATCGGTCGAACCAACACCAGTGGAAAATGCACCCAATGCACCATAGGTACAGGTGTGAGAGTCTGCACCGATGACAACGTCACCGGAAACAACCAGTCCTTTTTCCGGCAGCAGAGCGTGTTCAATGCCCATCTGACCAACGTCATAGAAGTGGGTAACTTCCTTTTCGTTGCAGAAATCCCGGCACATTTTGCACTGAGTTGCAGCCTTAATATCTTTATTTGGGGCAAAGTGATCCATTACCATGGTAACTTTGTCCTTGTCGAAAACGTGATCCGTACCGAGTTTGTTGAATTCCCGGATGGCAACCGGAGAGGTAATGTCGTTACCGAGTACCCGATCCAAGTTGACCAGAATCAGTTGACCAGCTTCTACATGATCCAAGCCAGCGTGTGCAGCAAGGATTTTTTGTGTCATGGTCATACCCATAGGGAAAACTCCTCCTTTATTTTTTAAAATAGAGAACCTTGTGTTCTCAGATGATTAGTTGTTGTTGGTTGAATCCCATTCGCAGAGAAAACCAAATGAATCTAGCGGAACATCATCGTCCGCATCGCCAGCTCTGTTTGCAATATCATTCCAGCGTCCAGCATGTTCGACCCAAGTTTCATAGGTTTGATCGGACTTCCCGAAACGAATATACCATTCATTTCCGGTGTGGGGTTGTCCGGTTGGCTGAATTCTGTTTCGCCATTGTTCCAGGAATCCCAGTTTGTATAGGTGAATGGTGTTCCATCGACCCATTTCCAGATTTCCCGATTTCGGTCGTAGTAACCGCCAAGTCAGAAATTTGTGCGTTCAGAGCAAGTTTGTGCAAGCTGTTCGACAAATGTCTGTTCTTGTGCATCGGAAATAGTTGCCAGATGTCCGCCAAGAGATTCGCAAGCTGTTTTTGCATCGATTCAGCTTACAGAATCGGTATAGACAAAATAGGAATGTCCATTTTGCGGATTGACGAGAGCCGAATCCGGAATGTCGGAACGAACCGTCGTCTGACTGGGTTCACGGACTGCATCGTCGGTTGTATTTGTATGATGCAGCCAGAAAAGAGCCGTCAGACTTCCGGCGACCAGCAACAGACAAATGACAATGATGACGACGGCAATGAGCAAGGGCTTTTTGGATGATGGTTTCTGTGAGGACTGTATGGAATCGATTTGTTCTAAATTTTTAGAGAAAACAGGCTCATCGGATTTTTTGAAAAGGTTCATCGGTTGATGATTGCACCCTTATCCGCAGAAGAAACTAGCTTTGCATACCGTTTCAGATAGCCAGTCAGATGGTCTTTCTTCAGAATTGGCATGGTCTGCTTCCGCTTTTCGAGTTCTTCGTCCGAAACTTCCAGCGTGATGGTATAGTTCGGGATGTCGATGGAAATCATATCGCCGTCCTGTACATAAGCGATGTTACCGCCGCTGACGGCTTCCGGAGAAACGTGACCGATGGCAGCCCCACGGGTTGCACCGGAGAATCTGCCGTCTGTGATGAGGGCAACGTCCTTATCCAGTCCCATACCGGCAATGGCAGAAGTCGGAGAGAGCATTTCCCGCATACCAGGGCCGCCAGCAGGGCCTTCATACCGGATAACAACCACATCGCCTTTCTGAATACCGCCGCTGCGGATCACTGCAATGGCTTCTTCTTCGCTGTTGAATACCTTTGCAGGGCCTCTGTGCTGCATCATTTCTGCTGCAACTGCACTCCGCTTTACAACGCAACGGTCTGGAGCAAGATTGCCCTTGAGGACAGCAATACCGCCAGTCGGGCTATACGGGTTGTCAATCGGACGGATGATGTCCGGATTCTTGTTGATGCAGCCCTGAATATTTTCGCCCAGTGTCTTACCAGTAACAGTCATGGTGTCTGTGTGGATGAGGTTCTTCTTTGTCAGTTCGTTCAGAACTGCATAAACGCCGCCAGCTGCATTGAGGTCTTCCATGTAAGCGTGGCCAGCCGGAGCAAGATGACATAAGTTCGGTGTCTTTGCACTGATGGCATTTGCCATATCCAAATTGATGGAGATGCCGCATTCATTTGCGATTGCCGGAATGTGCAGCATACTGTTGGTGGAGCAGCCCAGAGCCATATCTGCCGTCAGAGCATTTTCAAATGCTTCAGCGGTCATGATGTCCCGTGGACGAATGTTTTTCCGGTACAAGTCCATAACTGCCATACCAGCCTTCTTTGCCAGAATGAGCCGTTCGGAATAAACTGCCGGAATCGTGCCATTGCCCTTTAAGCCCATGCCCAGAACTTCGGTCAGACAGTTCATGGAGTTTGCCGTATACATACCGGAGCAAGAACCGCAAGTCGGACAAGCGTTGTTTTCAAATTCTTCCACATCTTCGAGTGTGAACTTGCCAGCGTCATAAGAGCCGACAGCTTCAAACATGCTGGAAAGACTGGTTTTCTTGCCCTTGACGTGACCAGCCAGCATCGGACCACCGCTGACAAATACGGTCGGAACATTGACACGAGCAGCTGCCATCAGCAAGCCCGGTACGTTCTTGTCGCAGTTCGGAATCATAACCAGTGCATCGAAGTGATGTGCCAGAGCCATACATTCGGTAGAATCGGCAATCAAATCTCTGGTGACCAGAGAATATTTCATGCCAACATGACCCATGGCAATACCGTCACAAACTGCGATTGCCGGAAATACAACAGGAGTACCGCCAGCCATGGAAACGCCGGTTTTGACAGCTTCTACGATTTTATCAATGTTCATGTGACCCGGAACGATTTCGTTATAAGAGGAAACGATTCCGACCAGCGGCCGTTCCATTTCTTCTTTGGTCATGCCGAGTGCATGGAAAAGGGAACGCTGCGGGGCTTTTCCCACACCGTCACAATAAAAATTACCTGCCATTTTGATTACCTCTTATCCAAATTCAAATGAAAAAACTGCTTTCCCGATTGAACCATCAGGAAAGCAGCTTAAAAAGATTCTATGCTACGCTGTCCCGTTTCCAATAAGGGGATAGGTTGCTTGTTTCTCTTAGTTGTTGATCAGCTTGTCTTCGCCGTTCCAGCTGTACAGCTTCCGGATTTCTTCGCCGACCTTTTCAGACGGATGTTCAGAAGCCAGCTTCCGCATAGCCTTGAAGTGAACCTGTGCACCAGCATCAGACATATCCAGCAAGAATTCCTTTGCGAAAGAACCATCCTGGATGTCCTTCAGGATCTGCTTCATAGCCTTCTTGGTATCTTCTGTGATGATCTTCGGGCCAGTGATATAGTCGCCGTATTCAGCAGTGTTGGAGATGGAGTAACGCATACCAGCAAAACCGCTCTGATAAATCAGGTCAACGATCAGCTTCATTTCGTGAATGCATTCAAAGTAAGCGTTTCTCGGGTCATAACCAGCTTCGCACAGAGTTTCAAAACCAGCCTGCATCAAAGCACAAACACCGCCGCAGAGAACAGCCTGTTCACCGAACAAGTCGGTTTCAGTTTCTGTCCGGAATGTAGTTTCCAGAATACCAGCTCTTGCACCGCCGATTGCCAGACCATAAGCCAGAGCCAGATCCATAGCCTTGCCAGTTGCATCCTGTTCTACAGCAACCAAGCACGGAGTACCCTTGCCAGCCTGATATTCCGAACGAACGGTGTGACCCGGTGCCTTCGGAGCGATCATGGTAACATCAATGTCAGCCGGCGGCTTGATGCAGCCGAAGTGAATATTGAAGCCGTGAGCGAACATCAGCATATCGCCGGACTTGAGGTTCGGTTCGATATCCTTCTTATACATAGCAGCCTGCTTTTCATCGTTGATCAGGATCATGATGATGTCTGCCTGCTTTGCAGCTTCTGCGGTTGTAAATACTTCAAAGCCCTGCTTTTCAGCCTTTGCCCAGGACTTGCTGCCTTCGTACAGACCAATGATAACTCTTGCCTTGTCACCGAGCGATTCCTTTGCATTCAGGGCATGTGCATGACCCTGGCTGCCGTAGCCGATGACTGCAATGGTCTTGCCATACAGTAAAGACAGATCACAATCTTCCTGATAAAAAACTCTTGCTGTTTGTTTCATCGTAAAGACTCCTTTATAAAAAATATCGGATAATATATCGGCGGTTATGCGTTTTTCAGGCAATTGCCGCCTCTTTCAAGAGCAACCAGACCCGTCCGGCACATTTCCAAGATGCCGTATGGTTCAAGCAGCTCAATAAAAGCATTGATTTTTGTGGAAACACCACGGATTTCAATGACCAGAGCTTCCGGAGAATAGTCCGTGATTTTTGCACGGAAGACATCGACAACCGACATGATGTCCTGCCGTTCCACGGGATATGCCATGCTGTGCAGCGCCAATCCCCAGGAGGTCATG
>OGUO01001652.1_pt1 | contig 14500 bp, 12 predicted proteins | sample 1553641 | NCBI WGS metagenome assembly OGUO01 (sample SAMEA2579980, study PRJEB22360) | human gut metagenome | biome: human gut; feature: human-associated habitat; material: faeces | place: Denmark | collected 2008/2010 | reverse complement strand
ACGCTCGAATCGCCGTGCGGATGATATTTACCCATGCAGTCGCCCACGATACGCGCGCACTTCTTGTGCGGCTTATCGGGCGTCAGCCCCATTTCGTTCATCGTGTATAAAATACGCCGCTGAACGGGTTTCAAGCCGTCCTCCACGCGGGGCAGCGCACGGTCGAGAATAACGAATTCCGCATACGGCAACATAGAGGAATGCAGCACTTTTTCCAGCGGCTCAACAAAAAGTTGCCCTTTCGCTTCGATTTTTTCGGGTTCTTTTTTATTCGACTTAGCCATTGATCGCGCCCTCCTTGCCGTCTATCTTATCCATAAATTCGTCGTGTTTGTTGAAGTTCGCGTATTTGGCAAGAAATTCCTTTCTTCCTTCCACTTTGTCGCCCATCAGCGTGGTAATCATACGTTCCGCCTTGGCGGCGTCCTCAATCGTAACCTGCGTAAGATTTCTCGTGGCGGGGTTCATCGTGGTATCCCACAGCTGGTCCGCGCTCATTTCGCCAAGCCCTTTATAGCGCTGTAACTGATACCCTTTGCCCACTTTCGCAATTTTTTCCGCAAGTTCCTTGTCGTCGTAGGCGTACTCTACTTTGTCGCCCTTGTACACCTTATAAAGCGGCGGCATCCCGATGTATACGTGCCCGGCGTTCACAAGATCGCGCATGTAGCGGAAGAAGAACGTAAGCAGAATACAACGGATATGCATGCCGTCCTGGTCGGCATCGGAAAGAATAATCACTTTGTGATAATTGATTTTATCCAGATTGAACCCCGGATTGATGCCGTCGATGCCGGCGCCGATCAGAATGCTGACCTCGTCGAGTAGCCCCGCGGCGAGGAAGCCTGCGTTGATGTGTCCGCCGCCGACCGCGGCGGCTCTCTTGACGTCAAACTCCGCGGCGAGAATTTCGCACGCGCGCTTCAAGTCGACGTGTTCCTTGCCGCAGGCGATCCACGAGATGTGCTTGCCGTTGAGATACGCAAGGTACTCCTTGCTGACCTGCTCGCTCGTCAGGATGAGCAGCGGACGCTCGTCTTCGGCGCTCTCACCCCAGAGGAGCGTGCCGTGGGTGTCAACGACGATCTCGTAGCCCTCGGCGTCGGCGGCCTTGGAAAAGGCCTCCTTGCCAAGTGCTTCGGCGGTCTTGGCCTCAAACTTTCCGGGCAGCGCCATTTCGAGCTCCGCGGTCACGCGGCCGCTGATACGTGTGGGCGCGTCCAGCGCGTCGAGCGTGTCGTAATATTCCTGCACGCCGGGCAGGTGCTCGGTCATGGCGCAGTCGATACGTCCGTCGACCGAGGTCATCATGTGGCATACGATATAAGGCTTGTTCATGAGACATTCCTCCTGAAAAAACTTGTTGTTCTTAAAGTTCACTGATACTCTACAACTTAAAGTACACTTTCAGTCAAGAGGGTTTCGAAAATTTTTTCGATAGTCCGTTACAAAAGCTTGCACGCTTGACAGAAAGAAAATGGCACCATATAATATATAGAACATACGTTTTAGATGACGCGGCGGGGAGGAAGCTCAATGTATTTTGCCTACGGGGAAGAGGAGACCGACTATCTTAAAAAGAAGGATAAGCGCATGGCCGAGGTCATCGACCGCATCGGCCATGTCGAGAGAAAAGTGGATACTGACCTCTTTTCCGCCGTCGTGCACCACATCGTCGGCCAGCAGATCTCGACCAAGGCACAGGAGACGATCTGGCAGCGGATGCTGTCGGCACTCGGCGAGGGCAACGCCGAGACGGTCCTCGCCGCGGGTGTTTCCAAGCTCCAATCACTCGGCATGACGTTCAGAAAGGCGGAGTACATCACGGATTTTGCCGAAAAGGTCCACACCGGCGCATTCGATTTAGAAGGTATCTGGCAAAAAAGCGACGAGGAGGCTATCCGGGAGCTTTCGTCCCTCAAGGGCATCGGCGTGTGGACGGCGGAGATGATCCTGCTCTTCTGCATGCAGCGGCCGGACGTGCTGAGCTGCGACGACCTTGCCATCCAGCGGGGGCTGCGCATGGTGTACCACCACCGAAAGATCGACCGCAGGCTGTTTGAAAAGTACCGCCGCCGGTTCAGCCCCTATTGCAGCGTGGCCAGCCTCTACCTCTGGGCGGCAGCAGGCGGCGCGGTGCCGGGCCTCAAGGACTACGCGCCGGCCCAAAAGCCGAAAAGGAAGGGATGAACCATCATGACCGATACGATGCATTACGATTCGCCGCTGGGAAAGATACTGCTGGCAGCGGACGAAGAAGGGCTGACCGGAGTATGGCTCGAAACACAGAAGCATTTTGCGGCGAAGCTTCCTCCAGAGCATGAAGAGGGGACAACACCGGTGCTGGGAGACGCCTGCCGCTGGCTGGACGTCTATTTTTCAGGCCGGGAGCCGGACTTTACTCCGAAACTCCATCTTATCGGCTCCGATTTCCGACAGGCGGTGTGGGCGCTGCTGCTGCAAATTCCCTACGGGCAGACCGTGACCTACGGTGAGCTCGCGCGGCAGCTTGTGGAAAAGCAGGGAAGGCCCCGAATGTCCGCGCAGGCCGTGGGCGGCGCTGTCGGGCATAACAAAATTTCTATTATCATTCCGTGCCATCGCGTGGTCGGCACCGGCGGCAGCCTGACCGGATATGCCGGAGGCATTGACAGAAAGGTAAAGCTGCTGGCGCTGGAGCAGGCCGACATGACCCGCTTATTTGTGCCCAAAACGGGCACGGCACTGCTATAATTTGTACAGTTGATTACAAAATGTCATACCATGATAAAGGAAGGTACAAATTATGAAGCACCGCATTGTGACCGCTGCGCAGATGAAGGAGATCGAGCGTGCAGGCAACGCCCACGGCCTGCCCTATCTGCAAATGATGGAAAACGCCGGGCTGGCCGCCTACACTCAGCTGCGGGCGCGCCTTCCGCTGGGCGGGGCGTTGCTCATCGTCTGCGGCAAGGGCAACAACGGCGGAGACGGCCTTGTGATGGCCCGCGCCGCCGCCCAAGATGGCTGGCGCGTGGTCGTCCTGCTGGCCGAGGGCGACCCCAAAACGCCCGATGCCATGACGAACTATGCACGCCTGGCAGACCTGCCGGTCACCAAATGCCGCGATGCGGCAGCGCTGGCAGCACAGCCCTTTGACGCCGTCGTGGATGCTTTGTATGGCACCGGGTTTCACGGCAGCCTTCGCCCGGCCGGGCTGGCTGCCTGTGCGCTGATGAATCGTCAGCGGGAAAGCGGCGCATTCGTGCTGGCCGTCGATCTGCCCAGCGGCATCAACACCGATACGGGTGAGGCCGCCGAGGGAGCCGTCCGCGCAGACCTGACCGTGACGTTTGACAGCTGCAAGCCCCTGCACACAGCCCCAAGCTCCGCACCCTTCTGCGGTGAGATCGTCTGTGCCGACATCGGCATCCGGGACGAATGGCACCCGGCAGGTCTTGCACAGCTTTAAACGCGGAATTTTGCCCTTACAAAAAAGCACTTTCCCTTATATTTGCATTGCAAATAAGGGAAAGTGCTTTTGTCTTGCTCACTATGAGGGTACTATCGCAAAGGATACGGTCAACTCCCAATAGCGAAAAGATAATACGGAAGCCTTCACTTTTTCAGCACCACGCACTCATAGGGGCGCAGCGTGTCGGCGGTGTCGGGGTAGTTACCCAGCAGTTTTTCGGCATCGGTCCAGCCTACGGGCAGGGGCTTGGAAATTTCCCGCTCCCGCAGGTTGCAGAGAACCAGCAGCTCCGTCTCGCCGTCGTACCGGCGATAGGCTAACAAATCCGCGTTGTCGGGGTACAAGAACTCGATTTTTCCCGCACTGATGACCGGCATTTTCTTGCGCAGGGCCACCAGCGTTTTGTAAAAGCTGCGGATGGAATCCGGGGCGTCCATTTGGGCAGCGGCGTTGATGGCCTTGTAGTTGTCGGCAATGCCGATCCACGGCGTACCGGTGGTAAATCCGGCGTTCTCGCTCGCGTCCCACTGCATCGGGGTGCGGCTGTCGTCGCGGCTGCGCTGGGCGATAATGTCCAGCGTCTCGGCCTCGGTCTTGCCCTGCTCCCGCAGGATCCTGTAGTAGTTGAGGCTCTCGACGTCGCGGTACTGCTCGATTTTCGTGAAGTGCGGGTTCGTCATGCCCAGCTCCTCACCCTGATAAATGTACGGTGTGCCGCGCATAAAGTGGATGGCCACCGCCAGCATCTCGGCGCTTTCCTTCCAGTAGGTCGTGTCGCTGCCAAAGCGGCTGACCGCACGGGGCTGGTCGTGGTTGCACCAGAACAGCGCATTCCAGCCGCCGTGGGCCTGCATCCCCTCTTGCCAGGTCTGGAACAGTTTCTTCATGGCGAGGTAATCAGGCTCCCTCAATTCCCACTTTTGCCCGTCCTTGTAGTCGACCTTCAGGTGGTGGAAATTGAAGCACATCGTCAGCTCGTGGTTGCCCTCAGCGGTGTAGCCGATGCAGTTTTCCAGCGTGGTGGAAGACATTTCGCCAACGGTTATCATACCGTCGATGCCGCCCGCGGCGACCAGCTCCTTCAGGTACTTGTGGACGTTTCGGCCATCGGTGTAGAAGCGGCGGCCGTCGCCCTCGTAGTCATTCTCGTAAAATTTGGGCTTGGAGATGACGTTGATGACGTCGAAACGGAAACCCTTGATGCCCTTCGCCTTCCAGAAGCGCAGGATGTCGGCCATTTCCTCCCGCACGGCGGGGTTCTCCCAGTTCAGGTCGGCTTGCATGACGTCGTAAAGATGCAGATACCATTTGCCAAGGCACGGCACGTATTCCCACGCGGGGCCGCCAAATTTCGACACCCAGTTTGTCGGGTAACGGTCGGGCGTGCCGTCCTTGAAGATGTAATAGTCCTGGTACTTTTTGTCGCCCGCCAGTGCCTTTTTGAACCACTCATGCTCGGTGGAGGTGTGGTTGAACACCATGTCCAGCATCAGGCCGATGCCGCGCCTGTCCGCCTCGCGGATAAGCTCCTCCAGATCTTCCATCGTGCCGTAGCGCGGGTCGACGGCGCGGTAGTCGGCCACATCGTAGCCGTTGTCGCGCTGGGGCGAGGGGAAGAACGGCGTCAGCCAGAGGTAATCAACACCGAGGTCGGCGAGGTAGTCCAGTTTCGCGGTGACGCCCTTCAAATCGCCGAAGCCGTCACCGTTCGAGTCCATGAAGGATTTCGGGTAAATTTGGTAGACAACTTTATCTTTAAAATCATTCATGGTAGACACCTCACAAAATCAGGCAATGCCTTTCTTTTTGCCGACGCTGACGGTCAGCACAAAGGGCACAACGATGGCAATGACCATGCACAGCGCAAAGCTGAGCATATAGGCAGGCTGGATGGACAGAATGCCGGGGATGCCGCCGACGCCGATGGCGTTGGCCGTGGTGGAAGTAGCCACGCAGACAGCTGCCGCGATGGCCGAGCCGATCATGCCGCAGATGAACGGGAAGTGGAATTTCAGGTTGACGCCGAACATAGCGGGCTCGGTAACGCCGAGGTAGCAGGAGATGCAGGAGGGTACGTTGACCTCCTGGGCGTCAGCATTTTTGCGCTGTAAGTAGATCATGCCAAGGACGGCAGAGCCCTGTGCAATGTTGGACAGCGCGATCATCGGCCACAGCATCGTGCCGCCGAAGTCGGCAATCAGCTGCATATCAATGGCGTTGGACATGTGGTGCAGGCCGGTGATGACGAGCGGGGCGTAGACAAAGCCGAAGATAGCACCAAAGACCACGCGGAAGGAGCCGGAAATGCCGGCGTAGACAACATCAGAGATGACGGAGCCGATCTTCCAGCCGATGGGGCCAAGGATGGTATGAGCGACGATGACAGACAGGACCAGCGAGCAGAACGGTACAACGATCATCGAGATGACCGGCGGGCAGATCTTGCGGAAGAATTTTTCCAGATAGACCAGCGTGAACGCGGCCAGCATGGCGGGAATAACCTGTGCCTGGTAGCCGATCATGTTGATGGTGAAGAAGCCGAAATCCCATTTCGGGATGTCCGCCGCTGCCGTGAACGCGACGGCGTAGGCGTTCAGCAGCTGGCCGGAAACAAGCGTCAGGCCGAGGACGATGCCCAGGCTCTGGGTCGTGCCCATCTTTTTCGTGACGGACCAGCAGATGCAGACCGGCAGCATGTGGAAAACGGCTTCACCGATCAGCCAGAGGAAGCTGTCCACGCCCGACCAGAACTGGCTGATGTCGCACAAGGTCTGAGTGCCGTTATTGAAGAAATAGATGCTGTCGATGCAGTTGCGGAAGCCCAAAATCAGACCGCCCGTAATGATGGCAGGGATCAGCGGGGCGAAGATCTCGGCCAGCACGCTCATAACTTTTTGCAGGGCGTTCTGGTTCTGCTTGGCCGCGCTCTTGACAGCCTCCTTGGAGACACCGTCGATGCCGGAGACCGCGATGAAATCATTGTAGAAATCGTTGACCGTGTTGCCGATGATGACCTGGAACTGACCCGCCTGGGTGAAGGTGCCCTTGGCGGATTTCAGTGCTTCAATTTTGGCAACGTCCGCCTTGGCGGGGTCGTTGAGGACAAAGCGCATACGCGATACGCAGTGAGATACCGCCGCAATGTTCTCCTTGCCGCCGACGTACTCAAGCAGCAGCCGCGCGTCCTGTTCGTATTTACCCATAGTGTTTTCCTCCTTTTGCCCGGTAGAGCGGGCATCTTTGAACTTGTTCATACAAGTTCTCCTTACAGCCACAGAATACCAAACTTGTTCATACAAGTCAATATGCTTTTGCAAAAAAGCAGTGCAGTACGCCTATTTTCGGCACTGCTCACAAGTTGCCCACTTGAAATTTAGCCGAAAAGACGGTATACTAAAGTAAATGTTTGAACAAGCTGCGAGGTACACACCATGCCAAAGGCAAAATATGAAGGCATTTATCACAGCATCCAAAAACGTATCGAGGCGCAGGATTACCCCTATCAATCGCTGCTGCCCAGCGAGAATACCTTAATAGAGGAATACGCCTGCTCACGCAACACAGTTCGACGCGCATTGGCGGAGCTGGTAGCCGACGGCTATGTGCAGACCATGCAGGGGCGCGGCGTGCGGGTCATCTACCAGCCGGTGGGCAAAACGACGTTTACCATCGGCGGCATCGAGACGTTTCAAGAAACCGCCCGCCGCAACCGCCTTCACGCCGTGACGAAGGTCACGAAGTTTGAGACTGTCATCGCCGATGAGTGCTTTGCCGCCAAGAGCGGTTTCTCGGTTGGGGATGAGCTGTGGAGCATTGAGCGCGTGCGGTATCTCGACGGCAAAGCGCTGATTCTCGACGTCAACTACTTTTTAAAGGAGTTTGTCCCCGGCCTGACGCCGCAGATCGCGGCCAGCTCAATCTACGATTACATTGAGAACACACTGGGAATGCAGATCATCACCAGCAAGCGCCGCATGACGGTGGAACACGCCACCGCCCGCGACGAAAAGCTGCTGGACATGGGCACCTATGGCTGCGTGGCCGTCGTCGTGAACCAGACCTTCAACGCCGCCGGTCTGCTGTTTGAGTACACCCAGTCCCGCCACCAACCGGACTATTTCTGCTTTCAGGACATTGCCACGCGGAAAAAGTGAGCGGCAGACACCCGGCGCAGGGGTATCCACCTGGGATTTTGCGCTGGGCCGGGGCTCCGGCAAAATGGGTTTTAGGGTGTCCCTGCATCAGAATCTGTTTTACAGATGCAATGCTTGCTAACCATCGCTTACGCTCTGGTTACCCCCAGCTGATTGGTGCATGATTCTATTCAGCAAAGAACAAGAAGGATGGCCACAACGGTCATCCTTCTTGTTCTTTGCTGAATCTATTTTGCGTAAAAAAATGCAAGTGACAATAGGCGCATAGCAAAAGCGATAGGGTAAAATCCGTCCCCACACAACTTCGCTAAATCAAAGTTTAGCGAAGGACAGGGGAGGCTCCACACTTTTCCGCAATTTTGCGAGTTTTTATTATACCTCTTTCGGATAAATTTCTTTACACCTTCAGCATCCTGTATCCAATGCCGATATGCGTCTGGATATACTGCGGCGAATCCGGCTCGGATTCCAGCTTTTTGCGCAGCGTAGCCATAAAAACACGCAGCGAGGCCACGTCATTGTCCCAGGAACTGCCCCAGACTTCGTGGGTGATATAAGTATGGGTCAGCACTTTGCCGCAATTCTTGGCCATGACGCAGAGCAGCCTGTACTCGATGGGCGTCAGGTGCAGTTCCTGCCCTTTCAAGGTGGCACAGCCAGCCGCAAAATCAATTTGCAGATCACCGTTGGTAAAAACCGAACAACCGGCGGCGTTTTGCAGCATCGAGATGCGGCGGAACGTTACCCGCAGCCGCGCCAGCAGCTCCTCTACCGAGAACGGTTTCGTCAGGTAGTCGTCGGCGCCGCTGTCCAAGGCTTCGATTTTATCGCTGTCCTCGCTGCGGGCACTGATAACGATGATGGGCATCGCAGACCAACTGCGAATACGGCGAATCACCTCGATACCGTCCAGATCAGGCAGACCAAGATCCAACAGCATCACATCCGGTGCATGGATCGTTGCCTGTTGGAGTGCTTCGGACGCAGTAGCCGCCGCAATGTACTTGTAATCCTGCGTTTTCAGTGTCGTGGTAATCAGGTTGCGGATAGGTGCATCGTCCTCCACAACCAGAATCAAGGGTTTATTCATGCAAAGAAACCTCCCCAAGGGGCAGTGTAAAAGTAAAGATGCAGCCGTGCGGCTTATTGTCGGACAGTGTAATGGTGCCGCCGTGGGCTGCGATGATCGTGCGGCATAAGGCCAGTCCCAGCCCAAGGCTGCGGCGGCTGTCCGAAATGCGTTTTTCCCCGGTGGAGAACATTTCAAAGACCTTTTCTTTTGCTTCGTCGGGAATACCGGGGCCGTCATCACTTACCCGAATTACGGCGCTTTCCCCCTGCGCCGCAGCGGAAAGGACAATGTGCGACCCGGCAGGTGTGTATTTGATGGCATTATCCACCAGATTGATCAGGACCTGCACAACCAGCTTGGCATCCATGTGCGCCAGCAGCAGATCATCGTCCATCTGTACAGTAATCGTGTGCTGCGCACTGTGCCGGTTGGTATGGCGCAGGGCTTCTTCAAACACTTCACTTACTAACTCTGTAGAGATGGACAGATTCATCCGCCCATCCTCAATGCGGGAGATGGAAAGAATGTTCTCCACCAGATTGATGAGCCACATAGAGTCGTCGTAGATGTCCAGAAACGTTTGCTTGCGGGCGGGGGCGTCCATCTTCTCATAGTTGCTGATGAGGTTGGAGGCATTGCCGGAAATGGATGTCAGCGGGGTACGCAGGTCGTGGGAAATCGTGCGCAGCAAATCGGCGCGCAGCTGTTCATTCTTGGCACGGACGGCAGCGCGCTCTTTCTCCTCGGCATTGCGGATATTCTGGATCGCCAATGTGACCGTAATGATGGAAACGATCAGCATAATGGCAAAGGTGACAGGGTAGCCGCGCTCGTATGCGTGCAGCGTCAGGCGGGGCTCTGTAAAGCAAAAATTGAAAAGAAGCACGCTGGAAAACGAGCTTAAAAAGCCGCAGAAATAGCTTTTGGTAAAAAGCGAGGTCAGCAATGTCCCCAGAATATACACCGATATGATATTTCTGGTAAAAGAGAAATACCAGAAAATATTGCCGATGCCGGTTGCAGCGGTCAGAATCAGCACCGTGATCAAAAGATCCTTTGCCTGTCGGACGGCCTGTTCTTTCATTGTATCGGGAGAAGGCTTTTTAATATTCACAGCAAATCCTCCCTTCTGAAGGGTATCATACCATATTTCGGGCGGCATTACCAGCGCCGGAAGCCTTCACGCCGCTCAAATTGTGCGCGGCGAACGCTGCGCCAGAACGCATCACACCGGACACCGATAAAAACAAGAAAAAGTCCTGCGGCCAGAAACAGCAAAATCAGCAGTGCCGTTCTCAAATGAACCACTTCCCTTGCAAACGATCAGATATGAAAGCACCGACTCAGGGCCTTGCCCTCGCCCAGCACCAGCAATGTGCCGTCACCGGGCAGAACCGTGTCCGAGTCAATGTTGACGTCGGCAATCCCGTTGCGCTTGATGCCCAGAATGTTGATGCTGTATTTCTTGCGGATATTGATGTCGCCAACGGTCTTTCCGATCCACGCGGACGGCACAGATACTTCCAGAATGGCGTGGTCGTGGTCCAGCTCGATATAATCCAGCACATGGTCGGACCCGTAGCGGATGGCCGCCCACTTGGCCAGCTGCTTTTCCGGGTAAAGCACCTCATCCGCACCGTTGCGCAGCAGAAATTTAGCCTGCACATCCCGTTCCGCACGGGAGACGACCATTTTTGCGCCCAGCTCCTTCAGCAGGGAAGTGGTTTCGAGCGAGCTCTGAAAATTTCCGCTGATCGCCACAATACAGACATCAAAATTGCGGACGCCCAACGCCTCCAAGAATTCCGCGTTGGTGCTGTCGCCGATTTGGGCGTTGGTCACAATGCTCAGAACGGCGTTGACGCGGTCCTCGTTTTCGTCCACCGCCATGACCTCATGGCCGAGCTTGTTCAGCTCCTCTGCGATGTGGCGGCCAAATCGACCCAACCCGATCAGTAAAATAGATTTCATGGTATGTACCTTTCTTTATCCTACGGTGATGCGCTCCTGCGGCAGCCGTGCCACGCTGCTTTTGCTGCCGGAGAGCGCTGCATAAATCATAGTCAGTCCGCCGACGCGCCCAATGAACATCAAGAAAATTAAAATCCCCTGTGAGACGATTCCAAGATGCGGTGTCAACCCCAGAGACAGCCCTACGGTAGCAATGGCCGAGGTCGTTTCAAACAGACATTCGGACAGCGGCAGCGTCTCCACCGTGCTGATGACAAACGCTCCCGTCAACGAAAGGACGAGATACAGTGTAAAAATAGCTGCGGCATCATGGACCGCTTTTTCTTCCATCCGCCGCCCGAACATTTCGGGGCTTTTCTGCCTGCGGAATACAGCAAACGCATTGGCGACAAGCACTGCCGCCGTTGTTGTCTTGATGCCGCCCGCCGTAGAACCCGGTGAACCGCCGATGAACATCAGCAGAATGGTAAGGCCGCGCCCGCTGCTGGACAGTGACGTATAGTCTGCCGTATTGAATCCCGCTGTTCGGGGTGTTACGGACTGGAACAGCGAGAGCAGCAGCCGCTCCCGCAGGGTGCTACCTTTGAATTCAAAGCAGAAAAAGTATAGCGTTGGCAGCAAAATTAAGAGCGCTGTCGACGTCAGAATAACTTTGCTCTGCAGCCGATAGCGATGAAAGCAAAGCCGATTGGTCCGCACGTCATCCCATGTCAGAAAGCCGATGCCGCCCACAACGATCAGGACGGAAATCGTCAGGCTGATAACCGGGTCTGCGCGATATGCGGTCAGCGAGACAAAAGGCATGTCGGGGGTACCCATTAAATCAAAGCCCGCATTGCAGAAAGCGGAGACGGAATGAAAAACGGCTTTCCATATCCCGGAAACGCCGAAATCCCGGCAGAAAACCGGGAGCATACAAAGCGCGCCGATTCCTTCTATTATCAAAGAGGTACGGATCACAAAGCCTGTCAGCCGCACAATGCCGCCCACTTTGGGGGCGGACATAGCTTCCTGCATCCGCCCGCGCTGGGACAGGGAAATGCGCCGACCTGATAAAAGCGAGAAAGACGCGCCGACTGTGATCACACCCAAGCCGCCGATTTGGATCAGCACCATCAACACGGCCTGACCGAACGCTGACCAGTGAGAAGCCGTATCCCGCACAACCAGCCCTGTGACACAGACGGCGGAGGTTGCTGTGAATAATGCCTCATGGAAAGGGGTGACGGTGCGCTCCTGCGCAGAAATCGGCAGCATCAGAAGGGCCGCCCCGATAAGGATAACCGCTGCAAACATCAGAATTATGGACTGAAAGTAATTGAGCTTACAGGCTAAACGCCGATGAGATGGCAAAAGGAATCACACTCCAGCAGAATTTTCGTACAATACAGTATAGCGCCGCCCGTTTAAAGATGGTGTTAAGCTTTTCTGCCGGAATATTAAGATTGCGTTAAGATTGCATTGCACCCGATACTTCGGAGATGATCGTGCATTGGCTGTTTCGTCTTTGCACGAAAAATTCGCCGTTTCCTTGTGGAAACGGCGAACGATAAACGAATACTGTTTTTCTGTCTGCTTGACGGTGTAAACCTCAAAGCATTTTATGGCTTTATTTCGGTCTTTTTGGGGTCTTTTTGGGAGGAATGTGCAGCAGCCTCTCAAAACCCACTTATTTTCCAAGCACAACGGACAGCTTGATTTCCTTTTCCGTTTCGCTCAGGTCGAAATCGCCGCCGTCGGCGACGGTCACGCGCAGCTCATAGAGCACGCCGTCCGTCAGCTCGGTCACAGCCGCGCCGGTCTCGTCGGTGATCGACCACAGCTCGGGGGCAACCTTTACCAGCTTGCCGTCTGGGCCATAGGCGTAGAGCGTCAAATCGGAGGCGCTGCCGGACAGGTTGTTCATGCGGAAGGCCACCGTGGTGTTGGGATGCACATTGCGGATGGTTGCGGTGTTGCGCCAGCTTGCGACTGTACCTTCGCCGCCGTCCTGTGCAAACTGGTCCTGCGCAAGCACATTTCTTGCCGCCTGATCGAGATCGACCTCGCGGTACGGAAGCTCGGGCAGGTAGACAAAGCGGTCCTGCAGGCGGAGCAGCTCCAGATAGCCGGTCGGGCAGTAGAGTGCATTTCCGCTGTTGCCGGTGTACATGCCAATGGCCATATTATTGTAGCCGTACTTGTTGGATACATCCATCGTAAAGACAGTCTCGCCGGTTGCAAAGTCGAGAATGATGTACTGCCACATACCCGTGGTCAGATCCTGCACATAGCCGTAGATATAGCCCGTTGCGGTGGAGAGCTTCATGATCGCGGTGTCGCTCAGATCGTTTCGGGTCCAGATGCTCTTCATCTCGTAGCCGCTGTCGGTTTTCACGGTGTCCACGCGCTCGACGCCGGGGGCGATCATGGCATTGCCCTTCATCAGCCAGTTCTGGTCATAAATGTTGGCGTAGCTCTGGATCGAAGAATCGTTGTTGGGGTCGGCAAGGCCTGCGTTGCCCGCGCCGAACCAGTTGCAGACGATCGTACTGACCGTTCCTGCTCCGTCGTCATACACAATCGCAGAATTTTCAACAGATACCTGCGTTCCCTCCGGAAGTTCATCAAGCACCGGCAGACTGGCCACCTTTTCCCCTGTTTTCATATCAAGCGCGATCAGATTGACGATTTCCTGATTGTCGGTAAACATCACAAGATCTTTTGTCAGCGACGGTGAGCATCCGCTGCCCCAGGCAAGGCCGCCTCCCGTCGTCTCATCTCCTTCTTTGCTGTCTTTCGCACCTGCACTCTCATATGGCGTCTCCCATACCTTCTTTACACCGCTGTCTGCCTGAAGCAGATAACAATTCTGATTCGTTAAAATAACCGCACCTTCCTTTGACGCTGCGATTCCGTTTTCCGCACCCTCGCCCGGTTCCAGTTCATACACAAATACCACATCTGACAGATCTGCTTCTTCTCCATTTAAGACCGCATCAATCGCCTCACGGGAAATATAGCCAAACGCTCCCTGCTGTTTCCGCTCCGGATAAATTCGAAATCCTCCGGTCGCAAACCACAGATTCCCATCGTAATCAAACACTACGGACAGCAGGTTCTGATCCAGTGTTTTCCCAAGCTTTTCCTCTGCTGCCGCCTTAATATCAATATCCAGCACCTTTTCAAATTCCGAAAGTACATTTCCATCCTCATCCATCGTCCGCAGCATCAGAACATGATTATTGCTCGTCGGGCACACCAGGCGGTCACTCTCATCCACAAAAGAATACGAACTCTGGATCATATAGCCCCCGCCGTCATGCTGTGCCGGTGAGAAATATCCAAGCGTCTGCGTCTCATCAGCGTTAATGTCACGAATCGCAAGTCCGCCCTGCAGCGGCACCACCGCATGTCCGCGTGAGTCAAAAAAGATTGCAGGAGACGCATTGGCATTTACTTTTTCATATGAAACATTGATTTCCGGATAAATACCGAGCGGCAGTACCGCATCCGTCGTATCCGTATTGTAGCAGTCATGGTGAATATTCGTATCTCCTTTTGCCATATATGGATTTTCGTCAACTGACTTTTTTGTGAGTTCCTTTACAGGAAGCACATATGTTCCCGCTTTCTCTGCTTCTCCTGAGCCGCTCTACATTTCCTGCGCAGCCCTGGTTTCCTCTGTACCGGCCTGTATTTCCTGAGCGCCTGCAGTCAGTGCAGTTGCTGTTGTAAATACAGAAAACATCATTGCAATCATCATTACATTCTTTTTCTTCATTTTGAATCCTCCTGATATAAGCAGGCTCCACCTCATTACTCCTCACAGTTGAAGCAGGTTTCCTGACTATGTTTGATATCGATTAG
>OGUO01001650.1_pt1 | contig 14512 bp, 9 predicted proteins | sample 1553641 | NCBI WGS metagenome assembly OGUO01 (sample SAMEA2579980, study PRJEB22360) | human gut metagenome | biome: human gut; feature: human-associated habitat; material: faeces | place: Denmark | collected 2008/2010 | reverse complement strand
TGGAAGTATCGATACAGAGAAGACAACGACAACAGTAAGTGAAGAAGGAGTCTTACTTGTAGAAGATACAATCACATCAGTTAAGATCAGCAAGGTAGATATCGCTGATGGAGAGGAACTTGAAGGAGCAACTATTCAGCTCATCGATAAGGAGACAGGAGAAGTTGTAGAAGAGTGGACATCGACAAATGAAGCCCACGAAGTAACAGGTCTTACAACAGGAAAGACATACATCTTGAGAGAGACAGTGGCACCGGAAGGTTATGGCATTACATCAGATACCACCTTTGAACTTAAGGAAGATGGAAGTATCGATACAGAGAAGACAACGACAACAGTAAGTGAAGAAGGAGTCTTATTAGTAGAAGATACCCGTCGCATCGACTTTATTGTAAATAAGGTAAGTGCAACAGATGATCATGAATTGTATGATACCATTCTGAGTGTATATGAAATTACAGATGAAGGTGAGGTTCTTGTAGATAGCTGGACATCCAGATGGAAGGAAGTTCATAACTTTGGATTAAAGCTCTCTTGCGGAAAGTTATACATCTTAAGAGAAGACAAGGCGACTGGTGGTTATCATAAGATTCCGGGAGACATTCTGTTTAATGTGACTGCCGATGGAAAGATTCAAATTACAGAAGGTCAGGATTGGAAATATGAGAATGGCAAGAATGTAATTGAAGAAGTAGTAGATGAGGCAGGCAATGTGATTTACCTTATTCGCGATGTCAGAAACCCTGAAGAGGAAGAAGAAACAGAACCTGATGGACCGACAGATCCTCATCAGTCTGAGACAACAACACCAGAGGAGACAACAATTTCTGAGGAAGAAACAACACCGGAGGAAACAACGACTTCTGAGGAAGAAACATCTCCAGAAGAAACGACTGTTTCTGAGGAAGAGACAACTGTTTCAGAAGAAGAAACAACATTGCCTTCACCAGATGATGAAGAATCAACACCAGAAGTTACCACTCCAGCAGCCAATACAACAACAACTGCTGCGGAAACAACGGTTAGTGAAACGCCGACAACACCGCCTTCATCTGAAAGAGTAATTCTTGGTATTGAAGATATGAGCAGAACCATTGGTATGGCACTAGCTGGATTCGGAGCAATTATGCTTACAGCACTGATCTGGCTGTATCTGCGCAGCAAAAAGGCATAACAAATCACGCAGTAAAGAAAGTTTGCTAATAATCAGGACACCGCCTCGGCAATGACAAATGCAGGGGCGGTGCCCTTCGTTTGTAACACAATTGACATATATTTGCATTTGCTTTATCATGGTATTGTATGTGAAAAGTCGCATGCAGAAAGGAAATGTATCAATGAGTGAGAATGTAAATGTATGTGAGTATATAGAATCAAAATGTGTTCATGTTGAGGCAGATTGCTTTGACCTTGAACAGATTATGGAGAGTGGACAATGCTTCAGAATTTATAAACTTTCTTTGCAGGAGCAGGAAAAGCTTTGCAAAAGCATGGGTTTGGAGAATTGTGAAAGCATGGCATGGTATCGAGTCATGGCTGCAGATAAAAAAGTTTTTGTTTGCCAGAATGGTGTCCATCTGATATTCTTTTGCAGCAAAGAGGAATACAAGCAGTTCTGGTGTCATTACTTTGATTTGGATTTTGATTACCGCAGTTATGAAAAGGCAATTGATGCGGATGACAATTATCTAAAGTCTGCATTTGCATATGGAAAAGGTATCCGTATTTTGAACCAGGATCCATGGGAGATGCTCATCACCTTTATAATTTCACAAAGAAAAAATATTCCAGCAATACGTCAGGCAGTAGAAAGCTTATCGACGACATGCGGAACATGTATAGATAAGGAAAATGAGTTTTTTGCATTTCCAACGCCAACGCAGCTAGCAGGATTAAGCTTGTCTGATCTGCAGGATCTTTCTTTGGGATATCGGGCAAAATATGTGTATGAAGCTGCCCAAAAGGTAGCATCCGGGGAATTAGACATAAAAAAATGGGCTATGCTTGGTGATGACGACTTGCATAAAGCACTTCTTTCATGTTATGGCGTTGGTGAAAAGGTTGCAAATTGTGTGGCGTTGTTTGGATATCATCGTATAGGTGCATTTCCAGTAGATGTATGGATTGATCGAATCCAGAAAACATATTATAACGGAAGCTTCCCAGTAGAAAAATACGAAGGATTTGCCGGTGTCATGCAGCAATATATGTTTTATTACGAAAGAAAAATGGCCACAGATCATTCAAAAAAAGCACGTAAACAGTCGGAAAAATAGAATAATTCATATTTATTTCACACAAAATTTAGCACTCTCACCTTGACAGTGCTAATGAAAAGGGGTATGATACGAATAGGCTAGAATATGCCAAAAGCTTTGGAAATCCAAGGCAGAATGTGAGGTGCTTATGGAAGTAGATGACAGGCCGAACAGGCCCAAAAAACCGATGCTGACCTATTGGGTCATTGCCATCATTGTGTTTTTGCTTTTAAATACATTTGTATTTCCGAATCTGTTTAGACGACAGGTAGAGCAGACGGATTACAGCACATTTCTCCAAATGATCGAGGAAAAGAACATTGGAGAAGTCAGCGTAGAAGATACGCAGATTACCTTCTCAGACAAGAGTGGTGAGCATATTTACAAGACAGGAACAATGAACGATCCTGATCTTGTAAATCGTCTTGAGGAAGCTGGTGCTGTATTTAGTAAGCCAATTGTTCAGCAGATGGGCATGCTTGAATATATGTTGATAAGTTATATTCTTCCAATTGCGCTTTTTGCTCTTTTGGGATGGTTTCTTTCCAGAAAAATGATGAGCAAGATGGGCGATGGAGAGAGCATGATGACCTTTGGCATGGGCGGCGGCTCCAAGAGCAATGCCAAAGTTTATGTAAAATCCGTTGATGGTATTAAATTTAAAGATGTTGCTGGAGAGGAGGAAGCCAAAGAACTTCTTCAGGAGATCGTTGATTTCCTTCATAATCCGGAAAAGTATCGCGAGATCGGTGCGAAAATGCCAAAAGGTGCGCTTCTTGTAGGCCCTCCTGGAACTGGTAAGACAATGCTTGCCAAAGCAGTAGCTGGTGAAGCAGATGTTCCGTTCTTCTCCATTTCAGGTTCCGAATTTGTTGAGATGTTTGTTGGTATGGGTGCCGCAAAAGTAAGAGATCTGTTTAAACAGGCCAATGAAAAGGCTCCATGTATTGTTTTTATCGACGAGATTGATGCAGTTGGAAAGAAAAGAGAGAGTGGTCAAATCGGCGGCAATGATGAGCGTGAGCAGACGTTAAATCAGCTGCTGTCAGAGATGGATGGTTTTGATGGTTCTAAGGGTGTTGTCATTTTGGCAGCGACAAACCGTCCGGAGTCTTTAGACCCTGCACTTCTTCGTCCAGGTCGTTTTGACCGCCGTATTCCGGTTGAACTGCCTGATCTTAAGGGTCGTGAGGATATTTTGAAGGTACATGCTGCAAAGATTAAGATTGCAGATAATGTTGACTTTAACGCAATTGCGCGAACAGCAGCAGGTGCATCTGGTGCTGAGCTTGCCAACATTGTTAATGAGGCAGCACTTCGTGCCGTCCGTGATGGAAGAAAATTTGCAACACAGACTGATTTAATGGAAAGTGTTGAAGTAGTTATTGCTGGTTATCAGAAAAAGAACCGTATTCTTTCAACGAAAGAAAAACTGATCGTTTCGTATCACGAGGTCGGACATGCGCTTGTAGCAGCGCTACAGACAAATTCCGCACCGGTGCAGAAGATTACTATTATCCCGCGTACATCAGGTGCGCTTGGCTTCACAATGCAGGTTGATGAAGGCGAAAAGTATTTGATGACAAAAGAAGAACTTGAAAACAAGATTGCAACCTTTACCGGAGGACGCGTGGCAGAGGAGCTTGTGTTCGGTGATGTGACAACAGGTGCATCAAACGATATTGAGCAGGCAACTAAGCTTGCACGTGCAATTATCACCAGATATGGCATGAGTGAGTTCGGTATGGTAGCAATGGAAAGCTTAAATAATGTTTACTTAGGTGGAGACACCAGTATGAGCTGTTCACAGGAGACAGCTGCAAAGATCGATGATCTTGTAGTGGCACTTGTGCAGAAGCAGTATGAAAAGGCAAAGAATCTTTTAAATAGTCATATGGACAAGCTTCATGAGATTTCAAAGTTCCTTTATGAGCACGAGACAATTACGGGTGAGGAATTTATGGAAATCTTAAATCGTCCACAGATTGTGGCACAGGATTAAGCACAGATTTTGTCACAAAATAAATGAATTTGACGATGATTGCAAAAGAAATTAAATTTACCGTCATATTTTTGATCAAAAAAATACAAAAAGTTAATAAAATGCTAATTTTATTCATTGTAATTATTAAGAAAATGCGGTAATATAATCTCGTTGCCTTAGAAAAAAAGTATTGCCCACATGGCAGGATTTATTCTGGGAGCAAAAAAACAGCTGTAAAAACAGAAGATACTGTTGTCTAAATTAAGGTACAGAAAGGGATATCGTGATGTTAGAATTAACAAACACAGAACAAGTGATCATGAAATGTATCTGGGAAATTGGTGACAATGTAGCTGTAGCAGACTTATTAGAGCGTCTGAAGACAGAGTATGGTAAAGAGTATGCTAGAACAACAATTAGCGTATTTATGTCCTACCTGCGTGACAAAGGCTATGTAACATATGAAAAGAGAAGTCATGCATATGTTTATAAACCATTAATCTCAGAACAAGATTATCAGAAAGAGTTGATGAAGCGCTATCAGAAGACTAGCTTTAGTGGTTCTGCGGTAGAGTTCATCCGTGCTTATCTTGACAGTCAGGAATTGACAGCCGAAGATCTTAAGGCTATTCGTGAACTGGTTGAGAAGAAGCAGCAGGAAGTAAAGTAAAATACAAAATGAGTAATAAGCAATAAGAAAGGGAATCACCGCAAGGTGGTTCCTTTTTATGTGGCGGGATTGTCAAAAGTGTGGTAAACTGGTATGGTAGAAAAAAACCAGATACACTCGTGATATAGATCTGGATAAAAAATAGACAAAGCAGTACAGGCAAGGGAGGACATGCAATATGGCGAATCGTATCAATAAGATTATTTCGACAAAGGCAAATACATTGTATGCGATGAAAAACCTGATCAAAAAGGCAAGCATTGAGGAAATGTATATCCTTAGAGTTGAAGACTTCTGGCGCAATAAAAATCAAGTCTGCACAGAGATTATGGAAAAATTTGGTGGCTGCAGAATCGTTGTGCGAAGCTCCTCTACGCAGGAAGACTGTATGAAGTCCTCTAATGCAGGACATTATAAAAGTATTCTTGATGTAGATTCAGCGAGTCGTGCGCAGATCGTAGAATCAATCGAGGCTGTAATTCAGTCATATGAAAAAGATATAAAGGGTATTTCAAATGAGCAGGTACTGATCCAGCGCCAGGCAATAGACGTGTGTGTCAGCGGTGTTGTCTTTTCACGTGACTTAAAAGGAAAGCGACCATATTATCTTGTTAATTACGATGACTTGGGGTCAACAGACAGTGTAACAAGCGGTCGTGGCGGCAAAACGCTTTGGATTGCGAGAAATGTTTCACTTTATCAGCTTGAGGAGCGCTGGCGCAATTTGATTACAGCAGTAACAGAAGTAGAGAGCATCATAGAGGATATTCCGCTTGATATTGAATTTGCCATAGACAGCCACAATCAGGTGATTCTATTTCAGGTTCGTCCGCTTGCAGCAGGCTATCGTGAAGGACGTTATATTGATGATTATTCTTTCTTTGCAAGAAAGGGTCAGATTCGCCGGGAGTATGAGGAGCACCTTGATGCAATTACAGGAAAGCCGATGAAGCTTTCTGATATGGCTTTTTGGAATCCATCTGAGATCATTGGAAGCAATCCAAGGGCGTTAGATTATTCACTGTACCGCGAGATCATAACGCATCATGCATGGAATGAAGGAATCCGTACATTAGGCTATCGTGCATTTAATGAGGATCTTATGTATCAGGTTGGAAATAAGCCATATATTAACTTGACATATTCCTATTATTCACTGATTCCAGCAAGTATTCCGGAACCGCTCGCACTTCGTCTTGTTCAGTATTATCAGACAAGGCTTGAGGAAGACCTTTCTGCACACGATAAAATTGAGTTTGAGATCATTTTCAGCAGCTATGATTTTATGACGGAAGAAAATTCAAAGAGATTGCTTCGTTATGGTTTTACCGAGGAAGAACGTAAACTTCTTGTGCGCGAAGTAAAAAAGCTTACGATTGATGCTGTAATGAATCAGGAAAAGATTTTAAAAGAAGATCTTGAAGCACTAAAGCGTCTTGAAAATTGCCGTGAGGAAATTGAAAAGTTGTTGTACCAAGATGTGTCAATTGACAGAATCATCGACAGTATTTTGACTTTGTTAAAAGAAATTCGCACAAATGGTACTCCGCAATTTGCCCGCCAAGCAAGACTTGCCTTTATCGCAAGAGCATTTCTTCGCACGCTTGTAGATGCTGGCTATTATACAAGTGAAAATGTGGATACTTTCATGCAGGGAATTTCTACAGTATCATCAGAATTTAACGATGATTTTGAGCGCTTTTCTGAGGGTCTTATAAGCCGCGAGGAGTTTAACTTTAAGTATGGACATCTTCGAAGCGGCACATATGATATTCGTTCAGACCGATACGATGCGATGAATTTTCGCCCTGCGCCATCGCGTATTAAAAAAGATAAGGTAAAGATTCAAAAAGATCTTGATATCAGTATTTTAACGCAGGCTCTGGAAGATACACAGCTTGATGTGCCTGCAGAGCGTATGGCAAAATTTTGGATCAGCGCAATTGAACAGCGAGAGTATTTTAAATTTGAATTTACAAAATCGCTTAGTATGGTATTAGAACTGATTCGTAAGCTTGGCTCAATTTTGGAGATTCGTACTATGGATTTGTCTTGGCTGTGTGTAGATGATTTTAAGCTATATGAGTCAGGCTGTGATCCAGAAAATTTAAAAAAGCTTTGGATGAAGCTAATCACAAAGCGGCGCCGTTTAAATCATGACAGCCGATTAATTCTTCTTCCAGAAGTTATTTTGTCAGGTGCGAGCGTAGATGTGATTCCTGTGTATGAGGCACGCCCTAATTTCATAACGGCAAAGACAGTCGAGGGCGAGGTAGTGTTGCTTGATGAGGAGCCGGATGCTGATATCACTGGAAAAATTGTTGTAGTGCCAAAGGCTGACCCAGGCTACGAATGGATTTTTACAAAAAATATCAAAGGATTTATCACAAAGTACGGTGGTGCAGCTTCTCATATGGCAATTCGATGCGCAGAATTTAATATTCCGGCAGCAATCGGCTGCGGCGAGAAAATTTACGATACAGTATCACAGCTTGACTATTTGGAAATGGACTGCAGAAATGGTCTGATCAAGGAAGGCATTCAATATACAAATCTCCATGCACTTATCACGCAGAGAGAGGGTGTCAACGATTACGGAGATCCAACTGATATACTAGAGGCTGGATATGTTGAATTTTATGAGTCTATTGGTTTTATTCCGCGTCCTGTTGCAAACCATACTAAAAACTTCGAGCGTCTGTTTGATGAAAAAATAGATCTTTTGATTGTAGTTGGCGGCGGTGCACTTGGACCGCAGTGGTATGACCGTAAACATGAGGAAACGGTACAGCCATATCGTGATAAGATGGAAGAAAAGCTTATTCACTATTGTGTTAATCATGGAATACCGATTATAGGTACATGCCGAGGCATGCAGTATGTGAATGTTCTATTCGGTGGAAAACTGGCATATCATCCTGATCTGCCGTGTCCTAGAGAGCGCGGTGAGGATCATAAGGTACGTTTGCTAAAAGAAAATCGAAGCATTTACGTTAACAATTATCATAAGGATGTCATTTTCGAGGATGCACTTGCAGACTGCTTTGAGCCGCTTGCAATAGATGAAGATAATCACACCATCGAGGCATATCAGTCTGAACAGATGAAGATTTTAGGTGTTCAGTGGCATCCAGAGCGAAAATTTGGCCATGCGGATGGAATTGATGAGACGCGCCGTCTGGTAAGAGATTTTATCTCGAAATTTATTCATTAAGCTAGAGGATATATACCATTTATTAACTAAGAAAAGAGGAAATAAGAGAATATGTACGATATGATTATAGTAGGGGCTGGAACAGCGGGTCTGACAGCAGGAATTTATGCGCTCAGATCTGGCGTTAAGCCGCTTATTCTGGAGTGTGAGGCTATGGGCGGACAGATTACATTGTCTCCATGTGTGGAAAATTATCCAGGTATTGCAAAGATCAGCGGAATGGAGTTTGCAGATGGACTGATGGCACAGTTGACAAATCTTGGCGGTGAGGTTACTTATGGCAAGGTGATTTCGGCACAGAAAATAGATAATGGCTTTGAAGTTTGCACTGAGGATGGTGAGACATATGAGGGCAAAAATCTTATTATTGCGTCAGGTGCGGCACATCGTCATCTAGGAATTGAACGAGAGCAGGAGCTGATTGGAAGAGGAGTTTCTTACTGTGCTGTATGTGACGGACCGTTTTTTAAGGAGAAAACAGCGGCTGTTGTAGGAGGAGGAAGCGCAGCTCTTCAGGATGCGCTGTATCTGGCAGGCATTTGCAGCAAGGTGTATTTGATTCACAGAAGAGATACATTCCGCGCTGAGAAGAGTCTTATTGATCAGGTAATGGCTGCAGAGAATATTGAGTGTGTGATGGAAAGTCGTGTGACTGCACTTATTGGCGAAAAGAAGCTGACAGAACTTGAAGTTACAAATCTTTCAGGTGAAAAGAAGACACTTGTGGCAGATGGCTTATTTGTTGCAATAGGAATGGAGCCTCACAATGAAGTATTTAGAGATCTCGTAGATCTTGACGAGGCTGGATATGTAATTGCCGGTGAAAATTGTAAAACAAGGACACCTGGAGTTTACGCTGCAGGAGACTGCCGTACTAAGACGGTGCGTCAGCTGACAACAGCAGCAGCCGACGGAACAGTATGCGGACTTGTTTGTAAAGCAGTATAAAAATAAAACCTTCAAATACATTCGATAAAAAATGTATTTGAAGGTTTTTTGTTTGTATTATGCTTCCTCAGAGATATTATTCTTGGCAGCTTTTTGTGCCTGTGCAGCACGATGCTTTTCAAGAATACGGTTGATTCTGTCAGTCGGATTTAATAGACCATGAATTGATACATTGTGATTTAAGTTATCAATCAAAAGTGCAATATACTTGCTCAGATCAACATTTACATAGTACGGACGAGATAGCAGCTCTGGTCTCTGGTAAACAAGGTTAGTGGTCAGGATATGATCAATGATACCCTGCTCATAAGCAGCATCAAACTTTGCCAGGCCATTTGTAAACAGACCAAAAGTAGCAGCAGCGTAAACCTTGCGTGCCTTACGACGTTTTAATTCGCGTGCAACATCAAGAATGCTGTCACCAGAAGAAATCATGTCGTCGATAATGATGACATCCTTTCCTTCTACATTGGTGCCTAAAAACTCGTGAGCAACGATAGGGTTCTTTCCGTCTACAATGCGGGTGTAATCGCGGCGCTTGTAGAACATACCCATATCAACACCAAGATAGTTAGTCAGCTGGATTGCACGGCCCATGCCGCCCTCATCTGGGCTGATGACCATAAGATGCTCATTGTCAACCTGCAGATCTGGCTCTGCACGAAGCAGTGCTTTGATAAATTGGTATACACACGGAACGCTCTCAAATCCATCACGTGGAATTGCGTTCTGAACACGTGCATCATGAGCATCAAAAGTAATGATGTTGGATACACCCATTTTTGTAAGTTCCTGAAGAGCCATAGCGCAGTCAAGAGACTCGCGGGAAGTACGCTTGTGCTGGCGGCTTTCATACAGGAATGGCATGATTACATTGATACGGCGTGCCTTGCCTTCAACAGCAGCAATGATACGCTTTAAATCCTGGTAATGATCGTCTGGAGACATGTGATTCACATATCCGCACAGAGAATACGTTTGGCTATAGTTACAAACATCCACCATAAGATACAGATCGCAGCCGCGGACGGATTCCTCGATAACGCCCTTTGCTTCACCGGAACCGAAGCGAGGATTCTTTGCTTTGACAATATAGCTGTCCTTGCTGTATTCAGAGAAGTGAAGCGCAGTAGATTGTGCATGACTTCTCTCAGCGCGCCACTCAGTCAGGTATTGATTAACCTTCTGTCCAAGGGTTGCGCAGCTTTCAAGTGGGATAAGACCCAGTGTGCCCACTGGTATCGTGTTCAGATTCTTTTCGTTTGGCATGATGACCTCCATGATTATAATATGCAGCTTACCTGCGTCCAAAAGTACGAACCTTAACTAATCATAACATGAAGATGTCGAAGATTCAAGCCTTACGTCGAAATGGATAAAAAAGAAATTTACGTAAAAAGAAAGAAAAATTTGTGCAACATGACCCCAGAGAATCAAAGTCATAAGCGAATTAGCAGTGGTCATGTTATTTTTTAGAAAAAAATATGTCTACGAATTTCTTAAATCTTCTCCAAAAACAGGGATAGGCGTATATTGCCCCATAAGTCGTGAGGAGATTCGCTCAGTGTAGGTACTTTGAAGCTCTTCTGGGCTTAGATTTGTTGAGATAATAGTTGTTTTCCTTGACAGATCACGCGAATTGATCACATGAAACAGCTGACTGATTACAAAAGGAGTCAGATTCTCAGTTCCAAGATCATCAATAATCAACAGGCTGCATGTGAGTGCATATGAATCATTTTCTGATGAATCATCGTTGTTAGAATGAAAACGCTGCATAGCTGATTCAAAAAATTCAGGAGCAGTCATATATAAGACAGAAAAGCCTTTGTCAAGAACAACCTTTGCAATACAGTTACAAAGAAATGTCTTGCCAACGCCTGGATTTCCAAAGATTAAAAGACTAGGGTTTCCATCCTTGAACTGATAAGCATATTTTTCATAAATAAGTTTGAGCCGCTGCATATGGGCGCGATTACTCATTCCGCCAAGAAGTGGATTTGGTGCATCTGAATAGCGGTTTATATCAAATGTGTTAAAATTCTCACGTTCCAAACGGTCTCTAATGCCAGATTGTTCATAGAGTAAGCTTATGCCAGCCTGCTCAAAGCAGTGACATTTACGGTTTCCGTCAAGATATCCAGTATCTTTACAGTCCGGGCAGCTATACTTTGGCTGAAGATCATCAAGTGTATAGTGAAGAGAAGAAAGAAGCGCACCGCGCTCACGTCTAAGTGCATCAATCTGCATCTGCGCATTTAGAGCCTGCGCTTTATTGCCAGTGATTTTAGCCTTTGCAAGAGCAGCGCTAGATGTCGGAAGAAGCTTTGAAATCTCAAGAAGTCGTGGGCACTGCGCATAGATATGGCGCAGACGTTCTTCCATCTCATGCTGGTGTTGGAAACGGATGCGGCTGTAGCGGCGCATCAGTTCATTATATTGTGAATTGGTCAGAGCCATAAAAAGTCAATCCTTTCTGTGATAATCATTCATTTGAATCTTGACTATACTGCTTTAAAATCTTTTCCATGTAATTATTATTTTTGCGCTCAGTAAAATTACGAAACTGCTGTGTACCCTTTGCGACAGAAGAAGCACGGTTTGAACTGGTGCGCTTTGCAGCATCACTTTTTACCTTTTGATCGCGCTGATTTTCAGCAGCCTGTGCATCAGCAAGTGAATGCACATTTTTTTCCTTCCAGCGCTTTAAGATGCTTTCTGTAAAATTAACATTTGGGCGCTGACATTTTTTCATCGTGATATTGCAGGCATAAACATAGACATCTGTAGGAAAACTGTAATCCTTGATCCATTTATTGATATATTCAAGCTGAGCCGGAGCAGGAGTCTGATTGTATAAGCCATATGCCTTCATGATAGCATAGACAGTATCATTATGAAGCAGGTTGTACTGACGAATAGCATCAAGTGTATGAAGACCCTTTTGATGCCAGGACTGGGCAACAGAATCAATAAATTTCATATTAAGCTTGCCCTTGCAGTGATTAGCGCAGTAATCAACAAGATAATCAATGACATCTGGTGAGCGGTTAAACTGAAGATACCAATAGCCAAATGATTCTGTGTCTGCATAATTAAGCGGATGCGAAAAATACTGCTGCCATGCCGACATATACATGTTAAACTCTGGATCGTTCTCAAGAAGAATCAGCTCCTCTTGGGAAAGATGAAGTGACTGTATAGAAGGGGTCGCATTTGCAGCAGAATGTGTAGTAGTTTGTGTGGAAGCCATTGAGCCAGAAGCATTTGCAATGGTTGTATTTGCAGGAGAAACTAAAGCAGGAGTGGGCGTAGGAATTACAGATTGTACGCTTGGAGCAGGTGCAGCTGTCTGTGTAGGTGCAGTCTGTGCAGAAGCCTCTGTCTCTGCCTGAATAGATGGATCTGTAAATGCAACTCCTGACAATTCGTGACCCGATGTAAAGCTAAGGCGCATCAAACCAACAGATTCCCAATAACTAAGAGAACGAAGTACCTCGCGCTCTGAAATATCAAGCCTGTCACTAATTGAAGCACTGCTTAAACCAGTGGCTGATGTCGAGACAGCGCGAAGCAAATATAGGTAAACCTTTACATCCGTACCGGAGGCGGCAGGAAGAAAACGGTCTATAAAATAGCCGGGAACAACAAGGGTATCTATGCTGAGCCGGTTCTCCAGTAAAAGAAAGGACATAAAAAACCTCCAAAATCCAAGTATCATCTTTGTAAAGTATAGCACAAGTTATTTCTTTTGAAAAGCGATAAAAAATCCCCAATTATTTCCCTTAGGATCAGGGCAAGCAATTGGGGATTTTGCGAATACCTTATTTAGAAATTAAGTCTTCTCCGATTTTTACAACATCACCGGCGCCCATAGTGATCACCAGATCACCAGAGGCTGCGTGCTGCAAAATAAATTTTTCAATTTCTTCAAAGGTTTCAAAGTAATGAGCACTTGTACCAGCCTGCTCTAACAAAACGCGGATATTGTCGGAGCTTATGCCAAGATCATCAGTTTCTCTTGCCGGATAAATTTTTGCAAGAACGACCTCATCTGCTAAGGACAGAGCTTTTGCAAAATCAGTAAGCAAAGCTTTTGTTCTTGTATAGGTGTGCGGCTGGAAGATGCACCAGATCTTTTTGTGAGGATACTTCTTTGCAGCAGTAAGTGTCGCTGTGATTTCCTGCGGATGATGTGCGTAATCGTCAATAATAGTAATTCCATTTACGACACCCTTCTTTTCAAAGCGTCGCTGTGTGCCATGGAAATTCAAAAGACCGGAAACAATGGCATCCATTGAAAGATTCAGCTTTTTGCAAAGGGCAACGGCAGCAAGTGCATTGTAAACATTATGCTCTCCAGGAACACTTAGCTGAATGTGACCAAGTGTAGTGTTGCTTGCATCTGTGACGTCAAAGGAAGCCTGAGCAAATTCATTATATGAGATATTAGAAGCACGATAATCGCAGGATTCTCCGTGTCCAACAGTGATAATCTCGCAGTCAAGTCCATTGATCAACTCAGAAAGATTATGAATATCACCGTTAATTACAAGTATTCCATCCTTTGGAAGCTTTTCCATAAATAAGCGGAAAGAATGACGGATATCGTCAATGTCCTTAAAGAAGTCAAGATGGTCTGCTTCAATATTCAGGATAACTTCCATAGTAGGATAGAAGGATAAAAAGCTGTTTGTGTATTCGCAGGCCTCAGTGACAAAAAGATTTGAGCCACCTACGCGAATATTTCCTCCGATTGTTGGAAGAATGCCTCCGACAGAGATTGTCGGATCAGTATCAGCAGCCAAAAGAATTTCAGTAACCATAGAGGTCGTAGTTGTCTTTCCATGAGTTCCAGCAATGTTAATTGCCGTTTTATAGTTTCTCATCAGCTGTCCAAGAAGCTCAGCTCTTGTTAACAGCGGGATATTGCGCTTTGTTGCATCAACAATCTCTGGATGTTCAGGATGGATCGCTGCTGTGTAGACAACGACATCTGTTCCCTGCGGAATGTGAGAGATGGACTGATCATAAAAGATAACAGCGCCAAGTGAGGACAGATGGTCAGTCAGAGGTGATTCCTTAGAATCAGAGCCGCTGACGGTAAAGCCCTCCTTCATTAAAACCTCAGCAAGTCCGCTCATGCTGATGCCGCCAATTCCAATAAAATAGACATGGCATGGATTTTCAAAATTAATATGGTACATGGTACTTCCTCCGAATAATCAAGTTAAATAAGCAAAGTCAATACTGAAAAACAGTTGTTTCTTAACACAAATTCTGCTTGATTTAAGTATACTCGATTTTGGAGGAATGTAAAGCGTAAATGTTATTATGCTGTGCGAATGAACGCCTATTCACAAAATTGCAATATTTACAGTATGCCCGAAGGTGAATGGATTTCACGAGCCGGACACTTGAAGCAGGTCTTTCAAAGT
>OGUO01001645.1_pt1 | contig 14551 bp, 11 predicted proteins | sample 1553641 | NCBI WGS metagenome assembly OGUO01 (sample SAMEA2579980, study PRJEB22360) | human gut metagenome | biome: human gut; feature: human-associated habitat; material: faeces | place: Denmark | collected 2008/2010 | reverse complement strand
ATGATATCACTGTTCTCATCAAATGGCTTAAGATCTCGTTTTGTGTTCTTAAATCCTTTCTTGAACAAATTGTTATATGCATTCTCAAACTCTTCAATCTCATCATCAGTGCTGTTGGCAGTGATGTATTTGCCAATGTTTGCATTCTCTGACACAAATGCAATAATCTCTTCCTTATTCTCCAGTTTGAATTGTCCCATTTCATTTCCAGTCAACTTATCAACCTCTTCTCTATTATTGTCACAAGCAAATACAAGAGAATCGGTCTTAGTAAACAATAATCTGCAATTTGTTAAAGATTCTTTCAGTTCATACCATTTGTTCCACATTTCATATTTGGCATAGATCATGATGAAATCATACAGTTGATATGGATACTTGACATCTTTCTTCTCTCGCATAACAACATGTGAACCATCTTCTCGAGTACTAACTGTAAGAGGATTATACTTATTAGATTTGCTAATTCGTGTATCATCCTTCTTTCTGAAAGTGCCAGTGAGTGCATTGGATATTAGCTTAACAGTTAAAGCATCATCTGTATTAAGATTCTTTCGAAGTTGAGTCAATTTCGTGAACAATCCATGAAAGATATCGGATTGTGAGTATTTGAGTATGCGAATGGGTTTGACTGTGTATCCATATTTGATCATCAAATTGATATGAAGTGGGATAGTAATGATCTTTCCATGTTTACCACCTGCAATAGTAACAATTCTACCATTTTGTTTCACTTTGTGTAAGGTTAGTGGGAAATCATCAATTAGTGAATGATCATCAGGAGCAGTGAATTCCACTTCAATCAGATATCCATAATCATCTTGTGGAGTTTGAACATCGTTAAAACAGTTGTAAGCTGTGTTTAAAGCATGATCAAATTGATCATTTGGTACAAATTGGATGTATTGAAGATCAGGAAATTTGTATTTAGTGCAACATGCAGGATACATGGAATTGCCATCAAGATAATAGACATTTGTATGATGATCTGTCATACAAAAGTGAACATTGGTCTGAGAATATCCACCATGCCATGCTGCTTCAATGAAATGATAATAATCTTCTTCACCTTGTTTGAATACCCTAATTGGTGTTCCTTTCTCATGATTCATCTTCAGAAACACATCATAAATGTATTCAGGATTGGAGTAATAGTATGCAGGATCAAGTCCAAATAAGTGAATCAATGATTGTCGAACATTCATACTAATATCAGTTCTTTGTTGTATTGGTTTGGGTCCTTTAGGAACAAGATAGGATGCAATCTCAGGAGGAAATATGAGTTGTGGACCATTTTGTAACACTTGTTTGGCTATGTTCTTCTTCTCAGCTTGTTTCTTGGTTAGTTTCTTACGATTGTTGTAATCATAATCCTTTGAACCACTATACAAGATAGTAGATGGTTTTGTGGTAACAGCAACATAATGGAAGTGATTTTGTTCATAATCAACAATCCTGATAATGCTAATGCCTTCTTGATCTTTATCCATCTCAAAGTCGTTAGGATAGATGATAGCAGTATGATGTTTCTGTGGAAATGCCTTATCAACTTGAAAGACAATGAATGGAAGATGTTTGTAGGGTTGAAATGTGTGTAGATAATGTTCAATCTGTTCAAATGACATGTTATCAATGGATGTTTGTATAGGAATTTGTTGACCTCTGCATGTACCAGTGATGTACTTGTTGTAGCATGATTTCTTGCTTGCCTGAGATGGTGTAAACTGAAATATGTTTTCATCAGGTTTGGCATAATATGTAGCAGCAATAACAGATGCCATTAAGCTATGTTCATTCATGTTAGGATTTCTTATTCTGCCAGCGTTAGAATAAGCTGAGCCAAGACTAATATATGCTTCAGTAAGAGGTTTTAGTTCGTTTGAGTTGTGGTTAAACTCCATTTCTTGTTTTAAAATAATTTGAAATGATTATTTAACTATGGTTTAAGTAAGTTTGAAATTGCTGAGCAATTGTTTTTAATCGTAGATTTAAAATGAATCATCTAACCCAGAGCGAAGTGTTTGGCCGGCATGTAGGTAAAGTAATAAGAACTGCTCATCGGCAACTTCCACTTGTTCCAAATAACAAACATTTGTATGCAACAATCGATATCGTGTTTGAATTGAAGAATGATAAGAATCATAAAGTTGAGCATGTAATACGTGATAATACATTACAAAGTGATCGTCGTGTAGTAGCTGGCGATATATCAGGGTCAATAATGAATCATGTGAAGAAGGTATTGAATCAACATGATCGTATAGCAGGATCAAATACACATGGAAGAACATACAAAACAATCAAAGTGAAATTCTATTGGGAATGATTGCACAGCAATTAATCAGAGTTCCTCTGATTGTTTGTCTATTCACTTTGATACTTTACTCTTCATCATTTGAACCTCTTGATCAATATCCTGCAAGTATTGATTCTTGAATTGTTGAACTGCTTCCTTATCCTGAGATACATTAGGAATAGATACTCTACTAAATCTGTTGTTAATGTTGTTATCATTATTATCCCACAATGCTCTCACTATTCTCTGACAATCTTGAACAGCAATACAGACATTTTCAATGAATGATAGTGTATTATCATATGAAGTTAACACTCTTTCCAATAGAGACCATGCAGCTTGTTTGAATGTTGTGAGAGTATTGGCCATTTGCAGTTCCTTTTGTACTGATTGATCAAGAAGATTCTGTATACCATTTGTAGCATTTGATCTTGCTTTCTGTAATTCTCCTAGGGTTTGATTAAGATGTTCTTGTAATGCCACAATCTGTTTATCTTTCTCATTCAATTCATTCATATGTACCTCTTTATCATGGACTGATTCTTTCATATGTTTCTGTTTTTGTTGCATCAGTTCGATGTCTTTGTCCCATATCACTTGTTGTTGTTGACGTTTTGCATCCATTCTATCATTATCGATTACCATTTTTGCTTGATTGAGCATTCCTCGTAACTGTTCTATCTCCATATTCTTTTGATATAATGCTTGAAGTATTTCTGGATTATTGTTGATGTTACTGTAGTATGCTTCAGCAGAAGCAAACATTTCCTTCATTGCAATCAATTCTTTAGACAACCCATCAGCATTCTTCCTAGATGCAACAGCATCTGCTTGAGTACTAATAAGCTCATTCTGAATCTTTTTCAGTTCTTCATTATTGTCCCTATTCTCTTTTCCATATGTTGCATAAGCAAGAAGAAACATATCAAATGGATTATCTGGATTATAGTGATATTGAGAACCCAGTTCTACAATTTGTTTGTAATCAGGTGCATTCGTATAGAAATCGTAGTAAGCAATGTATCTGCGGTTTTCATTATCATTATCATTTGCTGGAAGCCATTTACCATTGTATTTAAAGCATTTCCTGTTATTGATAATCATTGTTGTTGTCTCTTCACTAGTATTCTGAGTATGATTTGACTCTTCTTCAGACATCCTTTTCTTAATGGAAGAAAACAATCATTTAGATTGGATGTGGATGAAGATCCATCATCTGAACTGGTGGTGGTTCATGTGGATGTAAATCCATCAGATTATCAGACTTATCATACTCAACTCGAGTTGTGCCTTTAATATCATTAAAGCAGTGTTTCCAAAATGCTTTATGTAGTTGATCTCCTCTTCTATCTTCAATCTTTTCTAATATGTTATTGATACTCGATTCATTGAATTCACGTACACCAGATGAGAATCGAGAATAATTATCACTTACCACTGTTTGTGACATTTCATTCTCAAGACTTGTGATGAGTTTCCGAATAAACCGGGTCTTATTGCTATCTCTGCTATTTATGAAGATAGTTGTGTTCTCGGAGAATTCATTATGTCCTTGGATAGTTCTATTCTGGATTTCCACCATCTAATTGTACACCCACCTACAGAAATGAAGAACATCCAGATTTGTTAGAGTTGACTCTTGAATAGCTACTTGATTCGGTTGTATTTGTGTTGAATCTGGATCTTCTACACTATATATTGATTCAACTGGATTGTTTTCAACACTGTTTGATGTATCTGTTGTAGGTTGTGCTGAACTTGTATTAGAATTCTCATTCATATCATTTACAGAAGGCATTATAAAACCAGGAACTACTGGATTGAGAACAGGCCTGGGGACTATAGTCTGATTGTTCTCGACATTTCCTTTATCAACATCATTCCAGTTGATTGGTTTGTATACCGATTTCTGTATCCAAATGGTTCTTGCTTGAATAGATCCCATAACAAGGGGTGATCCATAAGCATAATTGATTCTGTATCTCTCATTCAGTTCCAAATGAGAAGGATCTTGATTGAGAACAGGATATTGCATCCACAAATCGAAATTGTAGATCACTTGTTCTTTAGCTCCTGTTCGACCAATTCGTGTACCGAAATAGTTCTCTGGAGGAGTATCCTTGAGTTGAGATTCAGTCATACCAAGAATCTTCAATACCTTATCTTGTTCTTCAGAAGGTATATTCGACATATCAACAGCTCGATTCACTTTCACATCTCCAACCATTTTCCTCATCCTATCAGCGATTCTTAATCGTTTGTTAGTAGAATTGTTCACATACTTGTCAACGAGTTTTGGTCTTTCGGTGTTCATCTTTGTGTATGTAAGATCAAAGGAGAATGGTTTCATGTAATTGACAGATGCTGGATTCTTTGTAACAACATTTGTGTCATACTTGAAGATTCTATCAAATGGAACAGATTTGTTATATCGTGGTGTATATCCTTTCAATTTCGCATTCTTCTTGTTCAATTCTCTTGTCATCCAATCTAAAGGATTGTTTTGCCATGGACTAAACTCTAATGGATCATTCATTTGCATCTTTTTCTCTTACTATAGTAAAGAAATGTCGCTTGTTCATCTATTTGAGAACAGAACACTCACTACTACTCCACATCCTTTCAACAGTGTTAATCAATACACTGTCCAACTATCCAGCACACAGGATGATCATCTCTATGATCTCTACAACAGCTACTTCACATTCAAAGTGCGTGTGAAATTCACTGCTTCTCAGTCCAGTAAGGCTTCAATTGTTGCATATGCAGCTCAACAACCTGCAGGCATTGTGAAGAACAGTACAGTGAACTATCAGTACATCAATGAGAATAATGAGGTTATGAATGTTGTATTACAGGATGAATCTCAGTACATTGGTCAAGCACGAAATGTGTTGACCCAATTGTTCACAACCAAGAATGCTCATGATCAGGCTGTTGGTCTGACCGAATTTGGGTACAATAGTAGTGGATCAAGTATCTTTACTGGAGATATCCCATTGACAAAACATAGTGATACTGAATGGGATTTCGATCTGAATGTTCCTTTAAGTCAAGTTTTGGCAGGATGTAACAGTCCATCTTTCATCAATCTGAAGATGTTGAAAGCAGATTTGACATTCGTTGAACCAGATGAGTTCTTCCAGATGGCATCGGATGGTTCAGGAATCTATACTATATCTGGTGGAACTTCTTCTAATCTGGCTATCAATAAGGATGAATGTTCGATTGTTCGATGTGATCTAACTCTTCATACATACTCAGGTGATGTATCGAGTGTAACTCCTGATTTGCGTATTTTGAAGAACACTCAGCTTAAGCATGATATTATCAAGATGAAGAATGGAGATCAGGAGTATGTGAACCAGATCACAGTTCCATTCAAATCGAGTTACTTGATCATGTATATGACAGATGAGAAAGGTAATCATAAGACTTTATCGACGGATTTGAAGATCAAACAATGGCGTGTAGGATTGACTGGAGTTGCAGACAGTTATAAGACCACATTTATGGATTCTACAGTAAAGGATCCTTATTGGTACTTCATCATGAACTATTGTGCGAATGTTGGTAGAGATGATGCAACATTGATCAACTACACTTCATGGCATGATGCTTATCATTATTACTGTTTACCACTCAATGAGATGCTTCCTCAACAGGCAAACAATCTGTTCAACTTTTCATTGAAGTTGCAAACTGCTATATCAGCTGCAAATGGAAGATTGTTGCATTTGATTTGGGTGAAGAGTGGTGCTGATGAATAAGCCAAAGTAAAATGATCGATTCAAAGTAAATGATCCAAATGTGGATTGTAACTTCACTTTGCTACTGCCTTCTTCTTTCTATTCTCCACAATCTTATTCTTAACTTCTATCATTTTGGGTTTACAAACCTCTGTTTTCGTAGGTTGTACTACTGGATGAGCTGGTGGTTGTTCTTCATTCGAAAACTCACAATCATCTGAATCATCATCTTCTGTATCTACTGTAAGTTCAGTCTCTAACCATTCACCTTTAGCATTGTACACATTAACACCATGAACACCATCTTCTGCAAATGGTACTTTTGTTGTTGAACTAATGTTTAACTTGTGTTCACAATTGCCTTGCATTGTGTTTAACCAACGATTAAACTCTTGTTCCCTATCTTTGCAATATAGAAGCAGGATATCTAATGGATCAGCATTCCTGGCGAATTGTTTGTTGTCAAGAAAACCAATATCAACACCCATCTGTTCCAACTTCAAGATCTTGGTGATCTTCCTCATATCATATTTGTAGGTCTTGAATATGTTCTGATATTTGGGATTGTTTGCAAGCTCTTCAAATTTGTTAATTGTTTCCATCTTAATTAATGATATTTGAAAGAGATATTATTATGACTTTTATCTAATTAGTTTAGCTTCTTAATCAACCATTTATTATCGCCTCCATATTACAAGGCGTTAAATATTGATTATTCTTTATCAACTGCAAGAGCAACATGAATACGATAAGGATCTGTGATTTGTAGGGAATGTTGATATCCATCTTTCCATACTGAAGGACCTAAACTTACACTACATACACAATTTGATTCAGGTAATGTGATAATGTAGTGATAACTATTGGAATGTGTAAAAGGAGCATATGTAGAGTCAATTACTCGTTGTCCACTACGCAGAATCATATGATAAAGCACAGGATCTTGTATGAAAACATCATCAGGTAGTCCTAAATCATTTGTGCAATGTGGTAGTTCTAAATCCTTGTAATAATGTTCTTTCAAGTTGTTCAAATGATATTCCAACAATTCGGATAAACATTTTCGTTCATATTCAGTTGACCAGGGCATTCTTTACTGTACAAAGTAAAAGAACAACATCATTTGTAATAATTAAAGCTTTAAGTATTATGGCTCTTCATCAATATCACAACGCCAACACAAATCATTACGTACTTGCTTAAGAGCCATTCTGATACTATAATCAAAATCTGAATCATTATCATCCCAATTACAAATAGGAATAACAAACTCTGAACGTTGTGTACCCATAGCATGTCCACCATAGCGTTCAACAATCTCCTTTACACGATCAAATGCATTGTATCTGAATGTATATCCATTAGGAAGATTCTTAACGTAGTAGATTCTATTCTTTTGATTTACATAGTTTCGAAGTTTCTTACGATTATAGCTGGACATTAGATGTACAAAATGATCATCTCTTTTGACAATCTTCAAAACATATGTCCATTGCTGCTCTTTTGTATCTTCAATGTAACGATTCTTGTATATGGCAGTTTCTGCTAAGGCAGTCTTAAGACCATCCTGTAATGTTTCGATTTGATGATTCTTATCATTTAGTACACGAACCATCATATCATTATCCACAGCACGAAGATTGGTCAAGAATGTTAGCACTTTGTTGGCAAATACACGATCAGCCCACATCAAACAATCAATTAGTAGTTGTTCACAAACAACATATCTATTGTTATGTCCTCTTGATACATTCGAAATGATAACATACTGGATGACATGAGGAATATCCCATAATACTGCTTTATCATCAGCGTTTTCAACTGTAGTACGTTGATCTACGACCAAATCATCTACGTTTTCAACCGTGTTACATTGATGGCTCGGATCCGAGCCATCAGTATCATTTGGCCAATTCATGAGTAATTCCTTGGTTTGTTCGTTACGAAGATAGTTTTTGAATTTCTTGTTGGTATTATGTTTCTGATTGTACTGATTTAGCAAATCTGATACAACAAACATCTTCACACCATCTATCAGTAGAGTAGCAATCTTGTAATCATAGAAATCAATATAATTCAACTTAAAACTTTGGAACTTCATTATTGATAGTTTGTTTCTTACTAATCCATTATTATCATTTTAAATGGAATTAGTACTTTTCACTTTGAATACATAGTTTTGCTACTTCAAAACAACTTCTTGAGGAGTGATAACAATATCTGAACCAGAGTCATCATCTGACTTTTCATCATAGGCAATAAGACAGCTTTTGCAACAACAACATTTGTCCTTACAATCTCCTTTAATAACAAGTTTTCGTTTCTTTGAATGACAACAATCAAACCCATCAAACAGTTTTGATAAGCTTGTAAACCATGCTTTCACTTTCTCCATTTACTCTTAAGCTACAAAAACACTTTCAACTATCATATCAATACATACATTGCTTAATCCATTGTAGTTCGTATTTGTAACCATCTTACATGCTTCATCCACCTCTATGTATCTACAGAAACTGAACTTGATCAATGGATTGGCTGTATCAAGCAAGATTGTTGTATCAACATCAATGAGATCAGTAGGATCTGATAGATGGATTAGTGTTTGGATGAGATAGGGTTGTTGAAACACTTCCTCAATGTTGTTGAAATGATCTAGAAAGCATAGATCTGTGTTAATGGCTTTGATTGTACCATGAATGATGTATTTGCCAGGATTAAGATTGATTTCATTATCAAATGATGTGTATGTGTATGTGTTGACAATCCCATTACTCTTAACAATAATCTGATCTGCATTCTTGTATACAATTCCTGAAGCAGCTGTATCAACTGCTCGTATCTTTCCATCCTGATTTAAGTAGAGGATGCTCATTTTACTTATTCGAAGAATAAGGAAACATGTTTCTACGTAATAAAAGGAAAGATTATTGTTGTTTGAAAGAAATGATAATAATCACTTAGAAAGTGATCTTTGGTGTATCAACAATCTGATTGACTTGTTCTGGAGTCATATCTGATTTCTTGAGTTCATGATAATAGAACAATCGTTTGTTCGCATTGTTAATCTCTTGTTTGTGTTGTGGGAAATCTCTAGGTTGTGATCGTCTTGTTAATCGAGTAAGTCTGTATCCATATGGAAGTGGTTGATTTGATGTGTCATTCACTTTGAATAGATCTTTGGACCAGTTTGGCATTAAGGATTTCTTCTGAAGTGGCATTAATGATTTGTTATACTTGAATCGAACAATGTCTCCTTCATGGAATACCTCTCTCTTGTCCTTTGGTTTCAGTTTCTTCGGTTCATCACTCTCATCATACTTCCTTTCTGAAGTGTATATCTCAAATGGACTTTGTTTCACAATACGATCATTAATCTTCTTTGAAAGAGCAGTGTGTGGACGATCATTGTACTCATCAACAATCTTCTTATAATGATTCATCCAATAGTTGTTCTTCTCTTTCGTCACATAATAAGATAGATCTTCTTTGAATGTTTTGATGAATGATTCTGCAATTGCAGCACCATACTTGCCTTCTGCGATATAATGAATGATATTCTTGCTTTCAAGCCATCTATCAAGTGCTTTCAATCCCATTTCTTCATCACTTGCAATTCGATTTGGTTTTGCTTCACTTGCTGGATGTGTTATCACTTCATTTGCTTGTTTGAATGTTTCTTCTAAAGCATCTTTGATGGCTGCTGTATTCTTCGATTTCATGGGTACAGTGAATGCATATCTACTGTAGACATCAACAGCAACCAGAATGTAGGAGAAGTGACGATTGATGGTTTTGTCTTTGTGAAAATCGATTAGATCAACAGCCCATACATTGTTAGGAAAGTCACCAATCCATTTTCGTGTAGTGAGATGTTTAGCAGTTCTTCGTTGTGTTCTTTCTCTTGCATCTTGTTTGATAAGATGTCTCACAGTTTCTGTATGTTCTTGATCTTGCTCTTCTGGCATATTCTTACATAGTAAGAAAAGAAATGCCTATGACATTTATTCAAACAAGAAAGAATGATGCATTTGTTTTTGATCATCTTAACTATGGGATTGTTGGAGTAGTTTTGGAGTAGGTTCAAAAATACAACCTACTCCGAAATTCCTTTAAAAAGGCTCATTAAATGGCTTGATTATAGGGATTAATTCATTTTGGAGTAGGAGGAGTAGGAAGAGTAGGTTGAAATTTCAATTAGACAAAAAGTTTTGGTAGAATTCTTGTTAAGAAATAGAAAACCCAACCTACTCCACCTACTCCACCTACTCCAACATCAAATAATCCTCATAATGAATCTAATTTATGGGCTATTTGTAAGGAATTTGGAGTAGGTTTGATATTTGAGACTACTCCTGAAACCTACTCCAACCTACTCCTATCAAAGTGAATATCAGTTGTTCTGCAACAATCAATTCTCATCCATTAATCAATCGAATACCACCATTTCGACTACGTTTTCCTTTGTTAATGATTTGACTAACAATATCATTCTTCTTAACACTATCAAGTTCACGACGAATTGGATCAACACTTCCAGACTTCAATTCATCTGCATCTTGTTCCTTCACTTCTGGTTTTCCATTCTTATCATTTCGAGCTCGTTCAGCATTCTTCAATGATTTCTCATACTCTTCAACAATCCGTTTTCGTTCAAGATATTTGGCACGACGCTCTTCATCTAAAATACATGCAGGCAATTTGCTCTTCAATTTGGCTATTACTGTTGTCAGATTACTGAATGATAGATTGTTGTATGGAATTAGCATATCATCATCTACTATGTAAAATCGAGGAGGATCAGGATCTTCAACACATTCTTGAATATTGGATGGTGGAGCACGCTTGAGTTTCTTCCAAATGTCTTCTCGACCTATCAATGATTTGCTAATGAAGAGTTTCTCACAATTATCAAGCAATTTGGAGTTCAATCGTATTGCAGATTGGAAACATGCAATCCAATTGATGAGTTTGTGTCGACCAGCTATACTACATTCTTCCATCAATTTGTATACAGGAGATTGAACTGATTTGTTCTGAAGATCATCAAAGATGAATACACTTCCATATGGTGATAGATACAATGATTTGATAGTACCATCACCATTCATCTCCTTCTTACGATATTCATCGATATCTGGAATTGATGACCATGTTATCGGTTTGTCATCATCTGTCACAAAGTGGAAGAAGTGCATCAACTGCTTCTTATTCCCTTTGTCTACCACTCGTTTACACAATTCCTTGAATTGTTGAACATGTTGATTCTCAGCTGAACTACGAGGAGCAAAGTATACTACTTGATTGAATGGATTCACTATCTCGAATATCAATGATCCTAATGTAGTTACAGTTTTGCCTGATGCTGTACTAGCTACGAATATAGCAGAGTTTGATTTCCTAAATCCATTTCCTACTCCCATATCGAAATTCAATGCACCCATCTGATTTCGCTTACGTTGCATTCCAGCTAGTTGACTTTCAATGTCTTCACAAGGAATATTCAACTCAAACAATTCCCTTTTCAATCGTTGAATATCCTCTTCACACAATTTGTTGTGTGTGAAGTTGATTTGATGATTCTTACTGATTGCAGATTCGATGAAATTCTTTGTGTTCTTACTCACATGAGATGTCACTTTGTTTGTATATGGATTTACATGAACTCCTTTGTACATTGCTGTTATCTGTCGATTGAATGAAGGACTATTTCCTTCTTGCATTTTCTTACTTTGTAATAAAAATGAAAGTCATCAACAACTTTGTACTTCAAGGACAACAAACAATCAAAGACAGTAAGATTCATTTAGACAAAGTCTACAACTTTCCAAACAATTCATTCATCACAGATATCACTATCACTCTACAACCACTAACAGATGGATTACCCATATTTCAAAACATCAATACAGGCAATACAATCCTTGTTCAATCTCTTGGAGGTTCAACCAGTGATTACACATCAATTCCTATTCCTAATGGTGCATACACTATTGATCAATTATCTGCTCAAATCAACAATTCACTAGCACTCTACAATGTCACTCTAGACATCATCATCAAAGGAAACAACTTCGGTAAAGCCAAACTCACCACTAACAGAAACATACAATTTCACAAGGCTCCTGACCTCATCAAAGTCTTCAAATTCAAACAATTCTATTCTAAAGGCACATATGTTTCAGATGGAATCATCGATATCACAACTGGTTGTCAAACACTCAATGTCTACAGCTCAATCATCAAATCAGCACCTCAATCTGTATCTCATTCTGCTAACAATCTACTATGTTCTTTCTCTATCAAGGACCTAACAAAACCAAACACACAACACTTCACCAATGTATTCATACCAGTTCATCAGTATAACAACTTCGTTGATTTCATTCTCACATCTGTAGAAACCAATCAAAAGGTCAATTTCAATGCTATTCTCAATGTATACATCAACATATCCACTATTCAAACACATATCAAAACAGATACAATTGAAGATGCCATTCAACTCAATCTCATCAATACCACAAACATCACCATTCCTATTAACAATCCACATACTACAATCAATTTCAATAATGATATTCAACTCCCTAACAACAGTTATATCACTCGATTATCTCTTCTTGCAGATGCCAAAATACACAATATCACATCCACTCAGATTGTTGTTATTGATGGTGCTCAAATCATATTCAATCCAGGAACATGGGATATCAATCAATTGATGGATAAACTCAATACTGGAAATGCGATATTCAATCTAGTGATATCAGGGAAAGATACTTACAAAGTTCATATCACTGATTTCCAATCCATTGATTTCTCAAATGCTCATCAAATCAAGAACATTCTAGGAATCGAAGATGATCAAATGAGTGGTATTAACATTGTCAAACAATATCCAGTCAATGATACGAATAACAAGGTAGTAGTGAGTGATGGTGATAGTGCAATTAGCAATGTGGTTATACCAAATGGAAACTACAGTTTCGATGATTATCTATCAATGCTTGAATCCAAATTGAGACTATCAACACCACTTGTATCTATTGATCAACGATCTGACAAATATGTTCAATTCAACTTTTCACAATACATCAAGTTTGTTCGTGATCAATCCAATCTCAATGGTTGGTTCAATGACTTCAATCAATACTTCGATTCATGTGTACAAAAGACTGTTGGTTTGGATGAAGAGTTCTATATACCACAAGATACTACATTCACTATTGAACTACTCAATAGTTCTGAAAGCTATTCTGGAACTGTTTCAAAGGGATATCACAAGCCAATTGACATTCTGAACAGATTATGTAATCTGATCAATACAACTGGATACAAATGGTTAGTTCGTGATGGAAATCTGATTGCTAGAAACAATGATGTACCAAGAGTGAATGTGACATGGTCTCATGATATTGGATATAAGGTTGTAAACACATCTGTACACAGATTTGAAGTGTATTATCAACGTGTTTGTAGAAAGGGTGTTCGATATTGTGATGGAACAACCAACTACACATTCAATAGTACAGAGAACTTTGTACATTTAGATTCTCCAATCTCTATCAGAACCAATATCAACATTGAATCAACACAACAAGTATTCTCAAATGATTATTCAATTGCTGCTGGTGATTATTCATTTGATGTTCTTGCTAAAGGAATCATAGATAATGTGAATTCATTGTATGGCAAAACAATGTTGTCTGGTACTGCAAACAAGATGTTATACAAAGTGGATTTGGTTGTATCAGAAGCAGTGATACAGTTTAATGATGGATGTGGTGGATCATTCTTGAACTTCATCAATCTACCTCAAGTGGTTACAGAAGGGTTTATCATGGGAGTATTTGTAGGAAATGGATGGTTAACTGGTTCATTAACAGTTCCTGCAGGAACTCAATTCACATTCATCAGACAAGAAGAAGAAGAATCAGGTGTTGAACCACATGTGTTTACCTTAACTCAAAGTTCTACGTGTACAAATGGTGGAGCTTCCTCTGGATTACTTAGTCAAATCAGAGGGTTGATTGGTAGTTACTATAATAACATTGGTGGTGATTTTGCATTCACTTCATTTCTGATTTATGGTAAAGCTCATTGTTCATCTATTCGAGCTGGAGGATCATATGGTGTTTTCAAGTTTGGAAGAGCAGGAGAAGGAAGTCCTGAATTGTTGGATTATGTAACACTACCAGAAACATTCCTTTCTTCAGAATGGTATGTATTCAACAAAGTGAATCCCACATTCACACTTCCTAAAGGATACTATACTCAAGAAGAGGAATGTTCATATGTCAAATCAAGTGTTGAATCTTTGAATGTGTGGGATAAAGTGATTGATAAACCATGTTGGAGTACTGTATTAGAAAGAAGGATTCAAAGGATTACAGGTGCTACATGCTGTTCATTGACATCTCATAATCCATTGTGGTTAGTATGTAAACCTAATGGATCAGTATTCAATACTGGATTGTATACAAATGTGAATCTTCATTTCATA
>OGUO01001643.1_pt1 | contig 14572 bp, 8 predicted proteins | sample 1553641 | NCBI WGS metagenome assembly OGUO01 (sample SAMEA2579980, study PRJEB22360) | human gut metagenome | biome: human gut; feature: human-associated habitat; material: faeces | place: Denmark | collected 2008/2010 | reverse complement strand
AAGAAGCGGATGTTCCTGATGCTGCCGCCGTTTACCGTGACGTCAAACCGGGAGCCGGGCGCGCATGCGCCTGCACCGCAGATCTGCAGAAATTCGGTGATGCTGCCTCCGTTTATGACGACACTGCCGATTTGCAGGACAGCGCCGGTGCCGGCGTTGCCGCCGCGCACGCGCTGCCAGGTACCGCCGTCGATGGTCAGGCTGCCGCCCGTGAAAGCGGCGTTGCCGGCGTAGCCCGTCATGATGCTGGGATAAGCCAGCCCGGCTTTGCTGCAGGCGACCGTGTCCCAAAAGTGCACATCATGCCCGCCGCAGAAAACAGAGATGTAATCTCCGGTGGTCCAGGTGTTTCTTTCGTTGTAGAAGAGGATGTTTGTAAAGTCCATGTCGCCGTTCAGCGTCAGACTGCCGTGCATACCGAGCGTATATCCGCCGCCGTCGATCGTGATGCGGGCTCTGTTTACGGGCAGCGTTACGGCGCCGGATGTAGAGATGTCGCCCGCAAAACGGATCGTGCCGCCGGTTTTGGCAAGCGTTGTGACTGCATTTTGCAGATCGGTCTCCGATGAGACGGTGATGGTGTCCGCTGCGGCGGTGAGCAGCGTGCAGAAGACGCAGAGAAATGCGAGAATCGCGAGAGCAGGAAGGATTTTTCTGACCTGTTTCATGTTTTTCTCCTCATAAATTCGGTTTGAATGATTCTGCCTGTTTTATTCTGCTTTTATTCGGTGATCACGCCTTCGGTAAGACGCAGAAAGGATACGGTATCTGCAGGTCGGTCTTCTGATTGTGACTGTATTTCGGTCAGCCGGTGATGAAGCGCAGCAGGTCCATCACGTCGGAAAGCGTGCCGCCTTTGCCGAACAGCATGTTGCGCAGCAGGATCAGCACATCAACGATATTGCAGCTGCCGTCGCCGTTGTAGTCATAGGCGGCGTCATAAGAGAAGTAGGCGGTATTCAGTCCGTCCTCGCCGATCAGATCGGTGAAGGCAAACTGCGACGACTCGATCGTAAAGGAGACCTCGGTGTCGACCGGCGCGGGTTTCTTACCATTGGTAAAGGTGAGAACGCCCATGTTGACGCCGTTGGACACGGTGTAGTCGATCATGCAGGGCTCAATGTAAGCGTTGCGTGCCTTTGCTTTGCCGGCGCCGCTTGCCCCCTGCGTCGGGTAGGCATGGTATACGGCGAAGAGGTTCTGCTTGGCATCCTTGACGAAGAATGCGTGACCGGCGCCCTGCATATAGACGCCGAGATAGTGTTTGCCGTCTTTGTCATTGGCGCCGAAGATCGGGTTGTCCTCATACTTGACCCAGGAATTGATGTCCTGCGGGTCGCCGCCGTTCCAAGTGATCTGTCCGAGACCGTACTTCGTCCAGTAGCCGCTGCCGCAGTAAATGACATAGACCTGACCGTCCTTGCCGTAGAGCGCGGTTGCGCCTTCAACAACGGCAGGGTAATACTTACTGCCGGATTTGCCGGAACCGAACTTCTCCCAGCACTGCGTCGGGTGCAGGATCGCGGTGGGCTCGGAGGCGAGTTCCCACGGGCTCTTCATCTTTGCAATCATGATCTTCTGCGCAAAGTCGATTGTGCCGCGGTTCTCCTCGGCGACCCACATGGCATAGATGCCCTTGTATTCGCCTTCTTCAATGCGGAGAACGCTCATGCCGCAGCCCCATTCGGCGATGATTTCGCCGTCCTTGTCCAGAATCGGCTGCGAGTTGTTGATGACTTGGGTCTTGGGGTTGACGAAGGGACTTTCGGGTGCATTGCTGTTGGCGGAGCGGAGCGTGACCATGCGGATCTCGGAGGAGTCGCCGCTGTTATTGCGCAGGGCGAGGTACATATACCAGCCGCTCTGCCCGGGGAAGTCGTCCTCGGAGAAATAGTGCAGCTCGGGCGACCAAGTACCGCTCAGATCATCATAGCCGAAGGTCTGGACCGCGGTTGCATCCGAGGCGGACCGATAAGCAATGTTTGAGCCGAGCGTGAGCTGGCTGAGCTTCGAGAGACGATCCGCCTTGAGGAGCGCGATGTTCTTGGAGCCGGTCATCGTCAGATAATAGAAGCCGTTGACATAGACCAGGCAGGGATCGGCAACGCCGGTACGCAGGAGCGTGGTGTCCAGCGTATCGTCGGCGTAGAGGGTGAACATGGACTCGGAAAGTGCGTGGCTGACGTTCAGGTTCGCCTTGAGGTTACCGTTCCCGGTCCAGCCTTCAATGCCGGTGCAGTTGGAGAATTCGCCGCCGACCATGCGGAGGTTGCAGCTGCCGTTCAGCGTGCCTGCCTCGTCGGAAACGCGGATTTTGCCCGCAAAGTTGCCGCCGGAGACCAGAAGCGAGAGATTGGCGGTTGCGGTCTCTTTCGTGGAGAAGAAGACGATGCCGTCCTTGAAGCTGCCGTCGGTGATGTGCATCGTGATCTTCGAGCCGGACGCCATCTGACCTGCGCCGCCGACCTGAACGGCTTCTTCAAAGCTGCCGCCGGTGATGCTGACTTTGCCCGACTGTGCGGAAGCGCCGGTTCCGGCGTTGCCGCTGAGGACGCGCTGCCAGGTACCGCCGCCGATCGTCAGTTCACCGCCCGAATACGCGGTTGAATCTGCGTTGCCGCCGGCAATCGTGGGGTAGAACAGATCGGTCGCCGTGCAGCTGACCGTCGCGTCAAAACGGACGGTATGACCGCCGCAGGAAATCAGACGGGAATCGCCGTCGTTGCAGATCGTGATGTTCTGCAGCTCGGTGTTGCCGTTCAGCGCGAGATCACCGCTGAGCGTGAGCGTGTGCCCGTCGCCGTTCAGGGTGACCGCTTTTTTCACGACGGGCAGCGAAACTGCGCCGTCAAGCGTGATATCCGCGCCGAGCGTGATTGTTCCGCCCGATGCGGCAAGCGTGGAAAATGCGTTGGTCAATTCGCTCTGTGAATGGACGGTGACCGACGCTGCTGCGTCCGCCGCGTGCGGCATGAGCATACAGGAAAGGCAAAGTGACAATACGAGGATGAGGGTCAGAAGGTTTTGTGCGCGTTTCTTCATTTGATTTTCTCTTTCTCTTTTTTTCGGGGTTGTTTGATTTTCTTTTCTTTTTTGTTATGTGGTTATTCTACGGTCACGCTCTTGGCAAGGTTGCGGGGTTTGTCAATGTCACAGCCGCGTGCCGCCGCCACATGGTAGGCAAGCAGCTGGAGCACGGTGGCAAGCGGGATCGCCGCAAACAGCGGATCGCAGTCCGGGATGTAGAGCACACGTTCCGCCTCGTCTACGGCATGCTCGGCGTCGCGGCGCGTGATGAGCAGCACCTTGGCGCCGCGCGCCTTGACCTCGCGGATGTTGCTGATCATCTTTTCATAGAGCGCCTCGTCGGTCGCGAGCGCGATGACCGGCATTTTGTCGGTGATCAGCGAGATCGTGCCGTGCTTGAGTTCGCCTGCGGCATACGCCTCGCTGTGGATGTAGGAGATCTCTTTCAACTTGAGCGAGCCCTCCATCGAGAGGAAGTAGTCGATGCCGCGCCCGATGAAGAAAAGGTCTTCGTAGTTTGCAAAGTCGACAGCCGCCGCTTTGATCGCGTCCTCGGTTTTGAGGGTCTCCTCGATCACGCGGGGCATATCGCAGTAGAGCTTTTCGGTGTAGGCGCGTGCCTCCGCCTCGTTGAGCCTGCCGCAGAGCAGCGCCATGCGGATGGAGAGCAGGTAGATCAGCGAGATCTGCACGGTGTATGCCTTGGTGGAGGCAACCGAGATCTCGGGACCTGCCCAGGTGTAGATCACATTGTCCGCCTCACGCGCGATGGACGACCCGATGACATTGACAATGCCGAGCGTATAGGCGCCGCGCGATTTTGCCAGGCGGAGCGCCGCCAATGAGTCGGCGGTCTCGCCGGACTGGGAGATGATGATGACGAGATCGTCGGGCGTAAGGATCGGGTCGTTGTAGCGGAACTCGGACGCGATCTCCACCTTGACCGGGATGCGGCAGAGGCGTTCGATCGCCGCCTTGCCGACGAGCCCGGCATGCATCGCCGTGCCGCAGGCGACAAAGGTGACGCTCTTTGCGCGGCGCAGCCGCTCGTCCGAGAGGTGCTCCCCCTCAAAGTCGGGCAGCATCCCTGCGATTCGCGGGTGCAGTGTCTTTTCGACGGCGGCGGGCTCCTCGTTGATCTCCTTGAGCATGAAGTGCGGGTAGCCGCCGCGCTCCGCCGCCTCGACCGACCAGTCGGCGGTCATCATCTCGGGGTGCAGCGGGCGCTTGTCGATGTCCATAATTTCGATGCTGTGCGCCGTGACGACCGCCATTTGCAGGTCGCCGAGCGGATAGTAGTTTTTCGTGTGCCGCAGCACCGCCGCGATGTCCGAGGCGATGAAGTTCTCTCCCTCGCCCACGCCGACAATCAGCGGATTATCCTTCTTGATGGCATAGAGCCGGTCGGGTGTGTCGGCAAACAGCACGGCGATGGCGTAGGAGCCGACCATCTCCCGCATGACGGCGGCAAGGGCATCCAGATGATCGCCGCATTCACGGTAGTGCAGGTCGATCAGTTTTGCCGCGACCTCGGTGTCGGTCTCGGATTCAAAGGTGTAGCCTTTTTCGAGCAGCATTTTGCGGAGCACGGCATAGTTTTCGATGATGCCGTTGTGCACGATCTGCACGCGCGCATTGCCGTGCGGGTGAGAGTTTTTATCCGACGGTGCGCCGTGCGTAGCCCAGCGGGTGTGACCGATGCCGACATGCGCGCCGGCAAAATTGCCGACGGCGGCGAGTTTTGCTTCAAGAGCGGCAACCTTGCCGACCGATTTCAGAACGGACATGCCGCCGTTTTCAAGGACGGCGATGCCCGCGGAGTCGTAACCGCGGTATTCGAGCGCGTGCAGCCCCTCCAGGATGATCTCTGTTGCTTCCTTCTGACCGATGTAACCGGTGATTCCGCACATGATATAAACACAATACGGCATGCGGGCGCTCATCCCCCGCTGCCGTCTCAATTCTTAAGTATTCTGCGTATCTTCCGTGTTGTCGGACGGTTGCCCGTCGGTTTTGCCGGAAGACGCGGCGGCAGTCCGCCGTCGGAGCATCCGCCGAATGGGCAGAGAAATCTGCCGCTCTCGATCACTCCGAACCCTCGTTAACCGCGCGTTGCGCGGTCTGGCGCTAAAGGCGCGGCACGCATGCCGACGCCCCTTTTGTGAGCGTATATTTTCAGCGGCTTCGCCGCAGAAAAACAAAATATGAAATCCCGTAAAAAAGACGGCTGTGCCGGCTTTTTTACGCCTTAAAGGGCGGCGCGGCTGAGCGCGTGATGTTTGTCGGTTTCGCGAATGCGAAATCGTCGGTGTTCAGCCGACGAAGACAAACACACGACGAACCGCAGGTTCGTAAAGGAGTATGCACGCCCTTGCAACACATCAAAAACTCGTTTTTGATGTGATTTATTACAAACGAGAGAAAAAAGATGCAGAACCGTCGAGGGGCGCTTCGTCCGCCGTACTCTGTACGGCAGAAACGCACATCGGCGGGAGAAAAGGGGAAATCCTTCCCCTTTTCGGTCTGCGCTTTTTTCGCCGTTTGTCATCCTTTGACGGCGCCTGCCATGATTCCCTTGATAATGTGCTTCTGGCAGGTAAAATAGAAGATGACGATCGGGATGATCGACAGGACGATCAATGCCATGATCGCGCCGAGGTCAACCTGCCCGTAGCTGCCGTTGAGATACTGGATGTGGATCGGGATGGTGCGGTACTTCTTGATGTCCAGCACAAGATAGGGCAGCAGATAGTCGTTCCAGATCCACATGGTCTCAAGGATGCAGACCGAGATAAGCGTGGGCTTCATGATCGGCAGAACGATGCCGAAGAAGGTACGCAAAGGTCCGCAGCCGTCGATATTGGCTGCCTCCTCGATCTCCAGCGGTATGCTCTTGACAAAGCCGCAGAACATGAAGACCGCAAGCCCCGCGCCGAAGCCGAGATAGACCACCACGATGCCGAGCGGGTTGCTCAGATGCAGGGTATCTGCCGTCTTCGACAGCGTATACATGACCATCTGGAACGGGACGATCATCGAAAAGACACACAGATAGTATATAACTTTGCAGACCACATTGTCAACACGCGAAACAAACCACGCCGTCATGGAGGTGAACAGCAGGATGACCGCCGTGGACAGCACCGTGATCACAAGGCTGTAGAGCGCCGACTTCCAAAACGGAAAGTCGCCGTAGGTCATGCCGCGGATATAGTTGTCAAACCCGCAGAAGCTGTCCGCATTGGGAAAGACAAAAGGCGTCGCACTGATGGTGGTCTTCAGCTTGAAGGCGTTCATCAGCACGATGAAAAGCGGGGACAGATAAACCACGGAGATCAGGGTCATGATGATCGTGCCGAGGGGAAAACGCTTTTTCGTCATTACTGCTGAACCTCCTTTCTCCGCGTTGCATAGAGCTGCGCAAGCGCGATCACGGCAACCAGGAGGAAGAAGATGACCGCCTTCGCCTGCCCGACGCCGCGCGTGTTGGCATTCTGATAGAACGTGTTGTAAATGTTGAGCGCGAGCATCTCGGTGGAATAGATCGTGTTGCCTGCCGACTGAATGCCGGGTTCGCCCGCGGTGAGCGCGAGGTTCTGGTCAAACAGCTTGAAGGAGTTGGTCAGCGTCAGGAAGGTGCAGATGGTGATGGACGGCATCATCATCGGCAGCGTGATGCGGCGCAGGATCTGCCCGCGCGTCGCGCCGTCCACGCGCGCCGCCTCATAGAGCGAATCCGGGATGCTGTTCAGCCCCGAGATATAAATGATCATCATATAGCCGACCTGCTGCCAGCAGAGCAGGATGATCAGCCCCCAGAAGCCGAAGGTTGCATTCAACTTGATGTTGGTGCCGTAATTCTGCAGAATGCCGTTGAAAATCAGCTGCCAGATATAGCCGAGAATGACGCCGCCGATCAGGTTTGGCATGAAGAATACCGTGCGGAACGCATTGGCGCCGCGGATGCCGCTGGTCAGCACATAGGCGACGAGAAACGCCAGCACATTGATGGCAATGACCGACACCACGGTGAACAGCGCCGTAAACCAGAAGGCGTGCAGAAAACCGGGGTCGGCAAATGCCTTGATATAGTTGGAGATGCCGACAAACTTCGCGTCGCTGGTCGTCTTGAACGTGCAAAACGACAGATAGATACCGTGCAGAAACGGATAGATGAATCCGATGCAGAAGGCGACGAATGTCGGGAGAACGAAAATCGGGAAATACCGATTGAGTTGCCGTTTGTTCATACCCTGCCTCCGTTTGAGGATAAATTTGTCACAAATCGAGCCCGATTCCGAAAATGGTGCTGTAAAAAACAGTCGTTTTTTACAGCACCTTTCGAATCAGTTAGCCGGACGCGGGAAAAAAGATGTCTGTGCTTTTTTTCACAGTCCGTTTTACGGATTTGCAGACTTGTATTCGGTTGCCCAGCCGTTGACAAACGCGCTGACAACGTTGTCCCACGAGCCGGTGCCTGCCGCGTACTGCGTCAGCGCCGTGCCAACGCCGTTCTTCCAGTTCTCGGACGGGATGGACGAGAAGTTCCAGCTGACGGACGTCTTGCCCTCGGCGATATATTCGTTGGAGATGGCGACCAGCGGGTTGCTTGCAGCCTTGGCTGCCTTAAAGGGCGCTACAAAGCCCATTTCGTCTGCCAGTGCCGTCGTGCCCTCTTCACTGGTCACAACCCAGTAGAGGAAGTCAAGCGTTGCCTTGATGTCCGCTTCGCTTGCCTTGGAGTTGATGCACCAGTAGTTCTCGGAGCCTGTGCAGAGACCCTGGTTCTCTTCGCCCTTGACGCCGATATAGATCGGCAGCATACCGAACTCGTCATCGGTGAGACCTACGCCTTTCTCATCCTTCTTGACAGAGCCGTATGCCCAGGTACCGTTCTGATAGAAGACAGCCTTGCCGGTCTTGAATTCGGTCTCGGCATCGGTACCGGTCTTGCCGGCAAGCGTCGTGGGATCACAGGTTGCGTTGTGGATATACAGATCCCAGATTGCCTTGTAGTTGTCGAGATAGGTTCCCTTGATCGCAGCGGTCGAACCGATGCCTTCATCCTTGTACTCATAGTAGATCGGCATATTGGCAAGGTGGGTCTTGAAGCGCCAGTCGGACGAGCCGTCCATGCCCGCCGAGGTGAACGCACCGTCCACGCCCAGCTCCGCCTTGTGCGCCTGAATCTCCTCGGCGACTGTCTTCAGTGCCGTGAAGTTGTTCAGCGCATCGATCGACTTCACGGTTGCGAAACCGGAGGCGAAATACTTGTTCAGCAATGCCTTGTTGTAGATGATACCGTAAGTCTCCAAAACGTATGCGATGCCGTAGACCTTGCCGTCCTTCGTCAGTGCGAAGTCGTTCGAGGTCAGCTCGCCGAGCACCTTGCTGCCGGTGAAGTCATAGCAGTAGTCGATCCAGTTGGCAAGACCGACGGGACCGTTGACCTGGAACAGCGTGGGCGCCTCGGTCTTGTCCATCTCAGACGTGAGCGTCTGCTCATACTTGCCGGACGCGGCGGTCACGACATTGACCGGAATACCGGTCTTCTCGGTATAGGTCTTCGCCAGTGCTTTCCACTGGGTGTCCTGTTCGGGTTTGAAGTTCAGATAATAGACCGACGGTGTGTCGTCTTTCTTCCCGCAGGCGGCGAAACAAAGCAGGATCGCCAGTGCGGCAAGAACCAATGCAAGTGTCTTTTTCATAAAAATGCCCTCCTGAAAAAAACTGAAACTGACTGTAGTATAGACCGTGCGGCACGCGCCCATACACGCATCGCACTTTGTTGTTTTCATTTTCGCATATGAGGCTCGTTAAGTCAATATCATTATTGTACAAATTTTATAAAATTATTTGTGCAGATTCCTAAATCGTAGGCGCAGTTCAACAAATCTTGCAAAATTTCGCGCGATCGCAAATCCGCAGAAGCGCGACGCATCACACAACTTGAGAGAGACTTCCCCCTTGGGGGAAACATCCTGTGACAAATGAAGGGCAGCCATTCGTCAGAATGACGTCTCGGCAGCACAGAATGTGGCTGCACAGACGGATGCTAACGCATCCTACCCCTCATCAGGCGTGTACCACGCCAGCTTCCCCCAAGGGGGAAGCCTAAGATGCGTACACATCTGTAGAGGCCATGGCGATTCTCCGCATGGCAATTTGCCTGTCGGCGAAAGAAAAGCAGCCCCGCAGGGCTGCTTTTCGGTATGCGCCTTTTACGACGCAGGATGCGGCAGGAAAAAAGGATGCAGATTTGTCGAGAGGCGTTTCGTCGCCGTACTTTGTACGGCAGAAGCGACGCCCGACGAAAAAAGAGAGAAGCCGTCGCTTCTCTCTTTGCTCTGCGCCTTTTTTACGCCGCATTATTTGGCGCGGTATTCGGTGGCGGCAATCCGTGTGAAAATCACACACGCCTCCGAGCGGGCGATCTCGTCGTTCGGACGGTAGTTGCCCGTACCTGCATCGCCGCCGACGATGCCGGCGCGATACAGCTTCTGCACGGCTGCCGCACAGGGCATGGCATCGGTCACATCGGGGCATGCGCCGTCGCGGACGGCGGTGTATTCCTCGGCGGGCAGGATGCTTGCAAAGACGATCGCCATGTCGCCGCGCGTGATGTTCTTGTTATAGTCCGCAAACTGACCCGCCCTGACGATGCCGTTTGCGACACAATAATCCACATAAGGATCATACCAGTTCTTCGCGCCTGCGGTGTTGATGCTGCCGCCGGTGTAGGCAACATGAATGTTGGCAGCCGCAGTCAGTGCCTGCGCGACCGTGAACTTGCCGTTGGGGGAGAACTTGGTCGCGCTTGTGCCGTTGGCAAGCGCATATTCGTATGCCGTCTTGACATAGGTGTAGAACCATGCGTTCTCGGGCACGTCGGTGAAATTGCCGGTGTAGCTGCGGGTGGGTGCAAACTTGCCTGCGCCCGCGCCGTCAACGACGACAATGCCGTCGCCCTCGACCGACTCAAACGGGATTTCGCCCTCGAAGATCGCAATGCCGCCCGCGTCCACCACAAGACGTGCGTTGAACGCCTGCTTGGTCAGGCACTCGACCCCCTTGCCGAACGTGACGGTTGCGCCCGCGCCGACGCAGATGGTATTCTGTGATGCGCCCTCCTGGAAGAGGAGGATGTTGTCCAGCCGCGCATCGGTGTTGATGGTGAGCGTCTTGCCGGTCGCCATCTTGATGACACCGCCCGCCGGGTTGGTCGCGGGTTCGCGGTTGACATAGCTCTTGCCGTCATACGCGCCGGTGATCGTCAGATAGCCGCCGAGCTTCGGAATGGTGAAATCCGAGCCGAGATAGAATCTGCCGGACGCCACCAGCGTGCCGCCGCCGCGGACGATGGAAAGCGCGCCGTTCGACTCGGGAGAAAGCAGCTGCTTCTTCGCCTTTGCGGCGGAAAGACCGTCATTTTCGTTGTTGCCGCCGTTGAAGTCGATGTAGCCGACGCCCGCAGCCTCGCCGCTGTAATCCGGCGTTTTCTCGGGCTTGACTTCTTCCTGCGCCGCCTTGTTGTAATCGTAGCTGTAGCCTTCATAGACCTCGCCGCCGTTGTTCTCAATGTCAAAATCGCCGCCGCCGAGGATCAGGCGACCGCCCTCCTCCACCACGATCTTCATCTTGGCATCGGTCTTGGACATGGTGACGATATTTTTGCCAATGACAAGCGTCGCGCCGCTTGCAACCGTGATCACAGCCGGCGTGGCAGCCTCCTGAAACAGGATCATATCATCGAAAATGACGTTGCTCTGAAGCGTGAAGCTCACGCCCGCCTTCATCTTGAAGCCGGTGTCGGGGTTGGACGCGGGCTCCTTCTTCATATAGTCAACGCCCGCATACTTGGAGGTAAACAGCACCGTGCCGGGCACCTTGATCGTATAATCGACACCGACATATGCCTTGCCGCTGAGAATGATCGTGCCGCCCTTGGCGACAGCCCCCATTCCGCCCTTGCCGGTCAGCGAGCCGAAGCTCTTCTTCGCGGTGGCTGAGGACTTGCCGGTTGCGGCATCCGTGCCGCCGGCATAATCCATGAATACAAATGCGCTGTTTGTCACATAGGGCAGGTTGCTCGGCGTGTCCGCTGCGAAAACCGCAAAGGGCAGGACCGAAACCGCCAGAAGTGCAGCCAGCATCATGCAGATCAGCTTTTTCATTGTAAAACCTCCATGGGTTAAAACTTTACGGTTTTATTATACAGCAACCGCACATTGCCGTCAAGCGTCCCCTGTGGCAAGGCTTATTTTCGGGAATACGCATGTGCGATTTCAAACAAAAAAGAAGCCGGTTCCGGCTTCTTTTTTGAACGAATTTTCATGAGAAATTACTTCGCTTCGGTGAAGGTTGCGGACGCAATCGCCTCGCCGACGATCTTGTCATAGAGAACCTTGGTCTCAATGCTCTGGCGCGAGGTGGTCTTCAGATAGGTCTCCGCCGTGTAGGGCGTCGTCCCCTCCGAAAGGCCCTCGTTGACGCTCTCGACCAGCGCGTTCAGCTTTGCGGTGTACTCCTCATCGCTGACCGTGATGTTGTTCGCCTTGGCAATCGCCCACAGGCAAAGCTCTTCCTTCAGGGTCTCGCGTGCCTGCTTGTTGCAGTTCTCCTTGGTGATGCCAAGGTTGGCGGGCGTCAGACCGTAGTTGCCGTAGCCCGATGCAACAAACCAAGTGTAGTTATAGTTGTAGAGATCCTTGCCCAGCTTCTTGACGGCGCTCTCGGGGTACTTCTTGACCTCACAGCCGTTGACGATCGCGGTCCAGGTGTAGAGATACTGGTTCTTGCGGATGTTGTCGTTGTAGGTCTCTTCCAGCTGCTCGCGGACATATGCACGGTAGTCCTCCACCGTCTTGACGGTGTCCTTGTGCTCGTCGTCGACGTGGTTGTGACTGTCGCTCACCAGCTCTGCCACGAGGTCATCGGTCAGTTCGGGCTTGACCGCCTCCTTGACGGAATTCAGCGTGATCTTGAACTGTGCGGTCTTGCCTGCAAGGTCGGGATTGCTGCTGTAAGGATCCGGGAAGACGGCTTCGACCGTCTTGGTCTCGCCTGCGGTCATGCCGACGATGCCCGCCTCAAAGCCCTCGATCATGCCGCCTTCGCCGAGCACCAGCTCGGAATCGGTGTCGGCGCCGCCCTCAAACTCAACACCGTCGATCGAACCGACATAGTCGATATTGACGGTATCGCCGTTGGCAGCCGCGCGCTCCACGGTCACAAGGTCCTTGTGTGCGTCCAGAACGTTGTCGATCTCGGCGTCAACCGCTGCGTCGTCCACGGGGTCAACATGCGGCAGCTCGACCGTGAGGTCCTTGTATGCGCCGGGAGTCACATAAGCCGTGAGGTCGGTGTTTGCATAGTTGACATAGTCTTTGTTGCTCCCGCAGGAGGCAAGAGACAGAACCAGCAAAACGCCGGTCAGGATCAGTGCAAGTGTCTTTTTCATGGTGTATAATCTCCTTATTATTTCGCACCCGTGAAGGTTGCGTTTTCTACCAGCATATCCATGACGTCGACATAATAGATCGAGTAGGTCATGGTTCTGTTCATATAGTCCTCGCTGAAGCCGTATGCCTCGCACATGGATGCAAGATCCTCATAGTCATAGTAGGCAAGCAGAGATTTCAGCTCCTCGGCGCGGCGCTCCTCACTGATCGTGAAGTTCTCCGCCTCGGCGATCGCCCAGACGACCAGCTCTTCCTTGACCGACTGCTCCGCACTTTTGCGTACTTCCGCCTCATATGCCGCAGTATCCATGCCGAGTGCCGCCGAGACAAAGTCCTCGTAGCTCATGCCGTACATCGTCGCATAGTAGCGGACATAGTCGATCTGCTGCGCCATATAGTCCTCGACGACGCCCTCGGGGTACTTCAGCACCTCGGCGTTGTCCGCGGCGACGGCGATCGTGGCGGACTGTTTCTCCGCGGCGATCTCGTACTGCCGCTGCTCTGCAAGCGTCTTGCGGACATAGGCTTCATACTCCGCCATCGTTGCGTAATCAAAGTTCTCGCGGACAAAGGTGTCGTTGTATTCGGGGATGACCGTCTCGGTGATCGAGTGCAGCGTGATCTTGAACTGCACGGTCTTGCCCGCGAGGTCCTCGTTGTTCTTGTAGGGATTCGGGAAGGTGGCGTCGATCGTCTTGACCTCGCCCACCTGCATGCCGACCATGCCTTCTTCAAAGCCGTCAATCCAGCCGCCCGCACCGAGCGTCAGCGTCACGCCGGTTGCCGTGCCGCCCTCAAAGGCAACACCGTCGAGCGTGCCCTCGTAGTCGATGACCAGCTCGTCGCCGTCCTTGGCGCCGCGGTCGGTGATCTCCACCGAGCGGCTGTGCTGCGTGCGCACATCCTCGATGTACTTCTTCACATCGGCGTCGGTGATCTCGCTCGAGGTCGTCAGCGTGACGGTCAAGCCCTTGTATTTGCCGAGCTTGACATACTCCGCAAGATTGATCGAAGCGTAGTCAAAGCCGTCGGGCCAGTTCTGCTCGGCAGGCGTATATTCGGTGGCTTCGGTCGTCTCGGACGTATCCGTCGTTGAATCCGCGGTGGTCTCTTCTTTCTGTTTTTTGCCGCAGGATGCCGCCGTAAGCAGCATCAGGGCGGCAAGCGTCACTGCCAGAAATCTTTTCATGTCGCTTTCCTTTTTATCTTAAACTTAAGAATTTTTCGTATTTTCCGGTCACGAAGCGCTCACAACGAAGTTTGCCTCCGCCGTGATCTTCGTGATGACCTCGGCATAGAGCTTGTCCTCTTTGAGCGCGGTCTTCGACTTGCCGAGCTGTTCGATCAGCGTATCCACGCTGTCCAGCCCGAGCACAGCCGCCGTCGCCGCCAGCTCCGCATCAAACTTCTCGTCCGACACGTCCAGCCCCATATCCTTGGACACGGCATAGAGCAGCAGGCGCTGCGCCGTCAGGTTCTTGGCGCTGTTGAACAGAATGGTCTCGGCATCCGCAACCGACAGCCCGTAGAAGGTCGGAAAGATCTCCTCATAGGTCATATGATACATCTCCGCGAGCTGTTCGTATACGCGGACATTGTTCTCAAACGCCTCATTCAGCGCCGCCTCGGGGTATTGGATCACGCGGGAATTGGCAAGCGCCTTGGTCCACGCCGCCTCCTCCTTGGCAATCTCAAACGCCGCCTGTGCCTCACCCTCCAGCTCGGCGCGCAGCGTCGCGCGGTAAGCGTCAAGCGACTCCGCATTCCAGTACTGTACGGCGATCGCATCATTCGGCGTGGGATAAATGTGGTTGAGCCGGACCGTGAAAATGGCAGCCTTGCCCGCATACGCGGGGTTGTAGTCCGCCGGGAAAACCAGATCAAGCTGCTTTTCCTCGCCCGGCTGCATGCCGCAGATGCCGTCCTCAAAGCCGTCGATCAGCGCGTCGGAGCCGAGCGTCAGCATAAAGCCGGATGCACTGCCGCCCTCAAAGGCGACGCCGTCCATCATGCCGACAAAGTCAACGCTGACCGTATCGCCCATCTCCGCTGCACGGCCGGTGATCATCGCCTCGGCGGGCAGA
>OGUO01001642.1_pt1 | contig 14573 bp, 7 predicted proteins | sample 1553641 | NCBI WGS metagenome assembly OGUO01 (sample SAMEA2579980, study PRJEB22360) | human gut metagenome | biome: human gut; feature: human-associated habitat; material: faeces | place: Denmark | collected 2008/2010 | reverse complement strand
TCCGGTGAGCTGGATGTCTCCGACCTCGATCTCTAAGCCGCTAAATTCTCGTTTAGCATTGATAATAAATCGTTGAAAAGGTGTGGATTAGTAGCATATGGATAACAAGAAATCATCCGAAAGGATTTGCTTAGACAAAACCTGCAACTATATATCTCACGCTCCAAAAGCTTCAAAATGTATTCTGGAGTTTCTTTTTGGCAACGTGATCAATAGTGAAAGGCCCGATTTTTTGATAGAAAACAAAGTCGGTGTTTTAGGTGTAGAGCATTTTTTGATAGATACACTGATAGGCAGAAAAAAATCAGCAAGAAGTCGACTGAGAAGAAATGAAATACAAAGAACCTTTGATAAATACCATGGAGCCATTGAAGGTAATGAAGAAAATGCTCTAAGTGAAATTGAATCTATAGTTCAGTCGGATGTAGATGCCGTCCAGAACTTTGACTACCGAAAATTTGAAAGTGAATTTGAAAGAATCGTAAAAGGGCATGCTGAAAATGCAAAAGAATACAAAAAATTACATAAAGAGATTGTCAAGTTGGCATTTCTCATAGAGATTCCAATTTCCAATAATAGAATGATTGGAATACAGAGAAACGGACAACAAGAAAAAATAAAAGGTAGAAGATTTCCAATAACAGTCGATATGTTAAAAGCACTTAAAAAGATATCAGACAAGGTAGACTATGTTATTATCAGCATAATGCATGAAAACTATCGCAATTTGCCTTATACGGTTTATGCAATTGATAACAGCAAATTTGAGGAATCTATAGCCCCTCAATTAAAAGAAGTATATCGGAGTTTCACATATGATTGGCAGACACTGCCGTTTAAAGCAAAGGTTAATCTAAACCTTGAGCAAAATGACGATAAATAAGGAGATGATATCATGTCAGGTTTTTATACGGAAGCAGACTATGAAAACTCTATCGTAGAGCTGTTCCGCAACATGGGGTATCGTCACGTCTACGGTCCCGATATTGAGCGCGACTTTACCAGCCCTCTATACGAAGAGGAATTGGACGCTGCGTTGCGGCGGCTCAATCCGACTATGCCGGATGATGCCATTGCAGATGCCCTGTATAAGCTGAAAAACTTTGAGAATGCCGAACTTGTCAAGAAGAACGCTGTCTTCATGGACTACATTCAGCATGGAATCGAAGTGCGCTATTTCGTAAAGGGCGAAGAACGCTCTGGTCTCGTCTATCTTGTGGATTATAAAAATTCTGACAAAAACTCCTTCGTGGTTGCCAATCAGTGGACATTCATTGAGAACAGCAATAAGCGTCCTGATGTGCTGCTGTTCCTCAACGGTCTGCCTGTCGTGCTTGTAGAGCTGAAGTCTCCGTCAAGAGAAGAGACAGACGCATCGGAGGCTTATACTCAGATACGCAACTATATGCACGAGATACCGTCTATGTTCATTTATAACTGCATCTGCGTTATGAGCGACCACCTGACTTCCAAGGCGGGAACGATTACCTCCGGCGAAGACCGCTTCATGGAGTGGAAAACAAAGGACGGTAACTACGAAAATACGCAGTACGCACAGTTTGATACTTTCTTTGAGGGTATCTTTGAGCGGGAGCGTCTGCTTGACATTATCAAGAATTTTATCTGCTTCTCTAACGAGGGATTGAAGCAGTTCAAGATACTTGCCGGCTACCACCAGTATTTTGCTGTCAAGAAAGCTGTGGAATCAACAAAGCACGCAACTGTTACCGACGGTAAGGGTGGTGTGTTCTGGCATACCCAGGGAAGCGGAAAATCGCTGTCGATGGTCTTTTATGCTCATCTGTTGCAGGAAGCACTGGACAGTCCAACTATCGTTGTGCTGACTGACCGCAACGACCTTGATGATCAGCTTTTCGGGCAGTTTGCCAAGTGTAAGGATTTCCTGCGTCAGGAGCCGATGCATGCCGAGAGTCGAGAGCACCTGAAATCCCTGCTTGACGGTAGACAGGCAAACGGCATCGTATTTACCACAATGCAGAAGTTCGAGGAGTCTCATGAGCCGCTTTCCGAACGCAGAAACATTGTCGTTATGGCAGACGAGGCACATCGCGGGCAGTACGGATTGAAAGAAAAGGTTGATGCCGAGACAGGTAAAATCAAAATTGGCACAGCCCGTATCATCCGAAACAGCCTCCCGAACGCTACATACATCGGATTCACAGGAACGCCTATTTCCATGAAGGATAGAAGCACACGTGAGGTCTTCGGTGACTATATCGATGTCTACGACATGACGCAGGCGGTCGAGGACGGTGCTACCCGCCCGGTTTACTACGAGAGCCGCGTCATTAAACTGAACCTTGATGAAGAAACTCTGCGCTTGATCGATACCGAGTATGACATCATGGCAAATAACGCCGACCCTGAGGTGGTGGAAAAAAGCAAAAAAGAACTAGGTCAGATGGAAGCAATCCTCGGCAACGAGCAGACCATCGCTTCTCTGGTCGACGATATTCTTGACCACTACGAGAATTACCGTGCGGACTTGCTGACTGGCAAAGCTATGATCGTAGCTTATTCCCGCGCGATCGCAATGAAAATTTACAATCGCATTCTTCAGCTGCGCCCGTCCTGGACGGAAAAGGTTGCCGTCGTTATGACTGAGAGCAACAAAGACCCAGAGGAATGGCGTGCGATAATTGGAAATAAGCGTCACAAGGACGAGCTCGCAAAAAAATTTAAAGACAACAGTAGCCCTCTGAAAATTGCCATCGTTGTCGATATGTGGCTGACGGGATTTGATGTTCCGTCCCTTGCGACCATGTATGTTTATAAGCCGATGCAAGGCTACAATCTGATGCAGGCTATTGCACGTGTAAACCGTGTCTTTGGCGATAAAGAAGGCGGTCTAGTTGTCGATTATGTTGGCATTGCCTCTGCGCTCAAACAGGCAATGAACGATTACACCGCCCGCGATAAGAAGAACTATGGAGCCACAGACATTGCAAAGGTGGCTTACCCGAAGTTCTTAGAGAAGCTATCCATCTGCCGTGATTTGTTCCACGGTTACGATTACTCTAAGTTCACAACGGGCACTGATTTGGAACGTTCAAAGGCAATCAGCGGTGCGGTCAACTTTATTGTTGGAGTCACTAAGGAAAGGGAGCGCGAAGATTTCCTGAAAGAAGCCTTGCTTCTGCGTCAGGCTCTGTCACTTTGTTCTTCTCTTGCCGAGGAACCAATGCGCATCGAGGCGGCATTCTTTGAATCCGTCCGTGTCCTTGTTATGAGGCTGATGAACCAGGGCGAAGGCAAGAAAATCTCTCTGCCGGAAATGAACGCACGAATCAATGCTCTGCTTGAGCAGAGTATAAAGTCGAGCGGCGTTATCAATCTGTTCTCTGATGTGAACGGTGACTTCTCTCTGTTCGATCCGAAATTTCTTGAGGAAATCGGAAGGATGAAGGAGAAAAACCTTGCCGTAGAGCTATTGAAGAAACTGATCTCAGAACAGGTTCTCATTTATAAGAGAACGAATGTGGTCAAGTCTGAAAAATTCAGCGAGATTATCCAGCAAGCTATGAATCGCTACCTTAACGGAATGCTCACCAATGAGCAGGTCATCGAAGAGCTGCTGAATCTGGCAAAACAGATACAGGCTGCTCAAAAGGAAGGAGAACAGCTTGGACTGACTGCTGATGAGTTGGCTTTCTATGACGCTTTAACAAAACCACAGGCAATCAAGGACTTCTATGAAAATGAAGAACTTATTGCTATTACGAAAGAATTAGCCAATTCTCTCCGCAACAATCGTACCGTTGACTGGCAAAAGCGTGACTCTGCCAGAGCAAAAATGCGAATGATGATAAAGAAGCTCCTCAAGAAACATCGTTATCCGCCGGAGGGCATGGATGATGCCGTTCAAACAGTTATGACGCAGTGCGAGCTGTGGACGGATAATAATGATATGGACAGTCATGTTGAAGCATACGCATCACGGCTTGATCAGTATGCTGCAGCAACACATAAATAAAAAGAGTGAGGTATGGCGAAAAACGGAGGTGGAAGATGAGTGCAGTTTTATCAAAAACATTGAAAGACAAAGATATGGACAGGATTTTTGCGGAGGTTCCATGCACGGAAGACCTCGGCTTGAGCAAACCTGGACAACTGCGCCTTTTTCACCTCCTTGTGCGCGATGGAAAGTTCTATCACGAGGATTTAGAAAAGTGGCTCTATCGTAATCTCAGCCGATATGTCTTCTCACGGGCAATGCTTGAGCAGTTCCGCAGGAACGATGATCTGGATGCCGCCATTGAACGCGCTATTAAAACGATGCGTGAGAACGGTGATGCGGACGAAAAAGGAATGGGAAATGAACTCGGTGAGATGATGATCTACGCCTTCCTAGAGGGCAAACTATCCGCTCCAAAACTGATGAGCCGCGTGGAACTATCCACAGATTTATCGCAGTATAAAAGCGTATGCGAAAGCATCCATTTGTTCTCTGATACTGATGAGAATGGTGCACCGTTCAACCAGATGGTTTTCGGTGCATCAAACATAGTGGGCGAAATCCAGGATGCCGTGGATAATGCCTTTGATGTTATTATACGTATCAAAAATCGCTCATCCCGTGAAATTCAGATGGTAGAGAAAACAGCGCTTGACCGTTTCTTTGATGATAATGAAATTGCTTTTCTGCAAGATACGATTATTCCTACGCCAAACGCAAAAAGTCGATACAATACAGCATACGGTGTATTCCTTGGCTATTCTATAGGCGTAAATGCGAAGGATCATCCGGAAATTGAATACGAACAGCTTGTCACGAAGAAAATGGTCGAGGATATCCAGAGACACTCCGGGTACATCGCTGACAAAATCAAGAACAACGGACTTGACATGCACTCCTTCTATATCTATATTCTTCCCTTCATGGATGCGGAAACAAATAAGCGTGAAATTATGGATCATGTCATGAATGGAGATGTTATCCTATGAATGATACGCAAAAGACAAAACTTGGCGACGCCATATTTGGCAGCATTGACGACAACGATTTTCTCAATGTTCTCTACGACAATATGCTCTACAACTATGCCATTCTGAAGTTGCATTTAGAGGGCTTTCAGCAGGCACGACAGGTGGATGTGGAGGCAGCCTTGCGCTTTGCCGACCTGCTTTCCAAATCTACACATCCGACAAAGTCCGATGCACATAAGATGTGGGCACAGGCAATCATCACACTTCTTCTTGAACTGGAGCCGGAGAATGAGGATGTTGCATATTACGCAGGATCGGTTCTATCGAGCATTGGAAACTTCCGCGGCACTGAGATTGCTAAGTCTGTTTATAAGTCCGGCTATACCGAAACAACCCTACAGGAGAGGGCTTTTGCTACATTCATTAACGATTATCTTTCTGTTCCGGCGCAGAAGGATATGAAGTTCTTTATCCAACAGAAGAATATCTATGACCAGTTGAACGATGATGTATTCAGCTATTCTGCGCCGACATCTATGGGGAAGTCTTTCATCATGGAAGTGTTTATCAAAAGCAGGATTCAGAACGGTGCGCGGTGCAACTTTGCCCGTATCGTCCCTACAAAAGCTTTAATTAACGAGGTCAGAGAAGATACGGTTAAGGGGCTGGACAAATTGCTTGAAGAAATGAACTATAGTGTTGTCACGGCGGCAAGCGACTATTCGCTGGAGGAGGATCACAATTTTATCCTCGTTATGACGCCGGAACGTCTGCTGTATCTTCTTATTAGCAAGCCCGATTTCAAAATAGACTACATTTTCATAGACGAGGCTCATAAAATGACCGGCAGGAACAGCCGTGGACCGTTTTACTACAAAACGGTAGATATGCTCGCCAAGCAAGACCCACCGCCTCACTTTATATTTGCCCCACCCAATATTCCAAATCCAGAGGTCTATCTGAAACTTGTTACAGAGGCGCAGAAAGGTACAGAGAATGCAATCACCTCAACCTTCGCACCCGTGACGCAGTTTAAGTTTCTGATTAGCCAGGAAACGAAGTCCATCCGCATTTTTAACGACCATACGCAGGACACTATCTTTGTTTGCAAGTATATAAATGCCACCATGTCGGTCGTAGATTTTATGAACATCATGACGGCTTTCGACCAAGGAAAGCCGCTGAACGAACGCAAGCGCAACATTGCCTATTTCAGCGGAAAGAGTGCCGCTATCGATGCGGCCAGAGCGTTTGCGGAAGGTAAGAATGATGTTGACGATGAGGATTTGAGATTGCTGGCGAAAGATATCAGAGACCAGGTTCATGGCGATTATTACCTCACAAAATTAATCCGCAAGGGTATCGCATATCACATCGGCTATCTGCCAGCTTCTATCCGACAGCGCATAGAGAAGCTGTTTAAAGCAGGGAAAATAACTGCAATGTTCTGTACCAGTACATTGATAGAGGGCGTCAATCTTCCTGCGGATAATCTTTTCATTACGAACTACCGCAGCGGCAGACCACAGATGACAAGCGTAGAATTCCGCAATCTTATCGGTCGTGTCGGTCGCATTAAATTCAATCTTTACGGCAATGTATTCTTCATTAGCGATGGAAACCAGGTGACAGAAAAAGAATATGTGCGTCTGCTTCGAGAGCCGATACCTGATCAGAAATTGTCAATCGTGCAGGAATTGAAGCCGAAACTAAAAAAGCACATTGTGGATACGCTTCTCTCAGGCAGTTCAAAAATTGAACCCTACGATACAAAGAGTCAGAAGCAGTCTGAAGAAGAATACACAATGATGCGGAAATTTGGACTGATTCTTTTGAAAGACATCGTAGATGACAGGAACAGCTTCGTTCGCCGCGAGTTTGCAGAGTATATGCCGGAAGGCGGCGAGCAAACCATCCGCGAGAAGTTTGATGGACAGAAAGAGTTCATTGACAGTGATATCAATATATCCGCCGACCAGTCACGCCGGCTTGCTGCGGCAATTAGAAATGGTACGCACTATCCGAAATCTCAAGATGGGAGATTTTCTCATACTGTGGTTCTCGAATTTCTGGAAGAACTGAGCCGCATTTTTAACTGGGATAAATATGAGTTTGGTACTCTCGGTAAACGCAACAAGTTGGGTGAACACGCCAAGTTAAGTTGGTATGCCGTGATTCTTTCACAATGGATGGAAGGACACGGGCTGAGTTACATCATGCGTAAAGCTATCGAGTATATGAATGAACATCCCGAGAAGTTTTGGCTGAATGATTATACACCTTCGTATTTTAACGATGGACCAGAGCACCGCAATGTTGTATTTGCCGATACATTGGAAGTTATTGAAAATGTCATTCTCTTTAGTATATCAAATTACTTTCTGCGGTTTTCCAATATGTATATTGCTATCAACGGGGAACATTCCCTTGATGACAATAATTGGTATGAGTTTGTTGAATATGGTACGACAAACGAAATCACGGTATTCCTTCAGAGGAATGGGTTCTCTCGCGAGTCCGCTAACTACATAAAGGATCACCCTGAATATATTTTCAGAAAAGACGGCATTCTAATGCTTCATCGCTCCCTTCTGAATTGCAAGAACAACGATGCGAGAACAGAGGCAGAACTGATCTCGCTAAACAGACCGAACCTCTTTGTAGAAAAGCTATAATGGCGTTAACCTTTTAATTTTGCCGTATCTTTTAATTATTCCAAAATCCGTACACCGCAAGGCTTACAGTCCACGGTACATCCGGACACTGCGGCGGCAGAAATCTGTAACTGAATAAAGCAAACAAGGGTTTCCGAAGTCAGTATTTGACCTCGAAAGCCCTTATTTTTATGCCTTTTTCGGCGGTTTTGACCACGGAGAAGGCTTTTTATATTGTATCAAAATCAGCAGGAACATTGACCCGCCATACAACACCGGCAACGACTTCGTGTACAACGACGATTTCGCAGAGGACGCCGACAGCTATCTTGACCGCAGCGGACAGTTTGACGAGGACGGCAACCGCCTTGTCCAGAACACGGAAAGCAACGGCAGATTCCACACGGACTGGCTGAATATGATTTATCCGAGGTTGAAACTGGCGAAAAGTCTGCTTTCTGATGATGGGGTTATTTTTATCTCTATTGATGATAATGAGGTTGAGAACTTAATGAAGATTTGCGATGAATTATTTGGCTCCTCTAATCGCATTGGACCAATTGTACAAAATAAGAAAAATGCTAAAAATGATACTATAAATGTGCAAAAAAATCACGAATTTATTCTAATATACAGAAAACAGAGAATATTAGATGGTTCAACCATTAAGCCTAATTTAGTGCGCAAAGAAGTATCTTATAAAGACGTAATAGAAGATAATGGAGAGTTTTTTTATTTAAATGATCCGATAACAACGAGGGGAGAAGGTGGGACCTTAAATGCAAGACCCAATCTAGGTTATACAGTATACTATAATCCTATAAGTAAAGACAAAATTGCGGTATCAGATTATGATGTTGTTTTAGCTCATACAAGCAATGAAATAAATGACATATATACTGATGATGAGTCCTTGATTCAAAAAGGTTATGTTCCTATTAGACCTCCTAAGGTTAGGGGAAAACTAGGGTGTTGGACATGGGCGATAGATAAGTTTAACAATGAGAAGAAATCAATTATTACAGGAAAACCAGGCTCATATTCTGTTAGAAAAAGAACCTTTGTGGCTAAAGAAAATGTAGTGAACAATGATGGAAAATTACAATACCAAACTGTGTCATTGACAAATTCAAAAAGTATAATTGATTATTCAACAAACGAAGGAACAAATGTATTGAGTGAAACTTTCGATGGTTCCATTTTCAATAATCCCAAAAACTTAGATATGTTAAAATATTTAACAAGCTTGTTTATGGATAATAATTTTTATGTACTCGATTTCTTCAGCGGCTCAGCCACCACCGCTCACGCCGTAATGCAGCTCAACGCAGAAGACGGCGGTCATCGCAAGTTCATCATGGTGCAGCTGCCTGAACTGACTGACGAAAAATCCGAAGCATACAAGGCAGGCTACAAGAATATCTGCGAGATAGGAAAGGAGCGTATCCGCCGAGCCGCAAAGAAGATAGCAGAGGAACACCCGGGCGTTGATTTTGACGGCGGTTTCCGCGTGCTGAAACTCGACAGCTCCAACATGCAGGAAGTTTATTACACCCCCGCCGATTTCCAGCAGTCCCTGCTTGATGAAACAGTAGACAACATCAAGCCCGACAGAACTCCGGAAGACCTGCTGTTCCAGGTAATGCTTGACCTTGGCGTGCTGCTTTCGAGCAAAATCGTGGAAACCACGATATGCGGCAAAAAGGTGTTCAACGTTGAGGACAACTTCCTTATCGCCTGCTTTGACGAGAACGTCACCGAGGACGTAATAACCGCAATAGCAAAGCAGAAGCCGTATTATTTCGTAATGCGTGATAATTCCATGGCAAACGACAGCGTTGCAACGAACTTTGACCAGATTTTCGAGACTTATTCACCCGATACGGATAGGAAGGTGCTGTGATGAAGTTTACTTTCAAAATCCAGCAGTACCAGACCGAAGCCGTCGAAGCCGTAGTAAACGTATTCCGTGGTCAGGGAATGCACGCGAATGCCGCCTACCTGCGCGACCGTGGAATTGAAAACAAACCTGCGGACAGCCAGCTTTCTCTCCTTGAGGACGAGGAGGTTTACGCCGACACCGGATTCAAGAACGAGAATATACAGCTAACCGACGAGCAGCTGCTCATGAATATCCGCAAACAGCAGACCGTGAACAATATCAAGCTGTCCTCTGCGCTGGTAAAGGATCTGGGCAGGTGCAGCCTTGATATTGAAATGGAAACCGGAACGGGCAAAACGTATGTCTACATAAAAACGATGTTCGAGCTGAACAAGCAGTACGGCTGGAGCAAGTTTATCGTTGTCGTTCCGAGCATTGCAATACGCGAGGGCGTGAAAAAGACCTTTGAGATAACCGCCGAGCATTTCATGGAGCATTACGGAAAGCGTGCGCGGTTCTTCGTATACAACAGTTCAAATCTCACACAGCTTGACGCGTTTTCTTCCGATGGCGGTATCAATGTAATGATAATCAACACGCAGGCATTCGCTTCTTCCCTGAAAGAGGACGGCAAGAGCAAGGAAGCGCGTATCATATATTCCAAGCGTGATGAGTTCGGCTCCCGCAGACCTATCGACGTTATCAAGGCGAACCGCCCGATAATCATTCTTGACGAGCCGCAGAAAATGGGCGGCGATGTAACGCAGAAAGCGCTGAAAAATTTCAATCCGCTCTTTGCGCTGAATTACTCCGCGACTCACGCAAAACAGCATAATCTTGTGTACGTCCTTGACGCGCTGGACGCCTACAACAAGCGCCTTGTAAAGAAAATCGAGGTCAAGGGTTTTGAGGTGAAGAACTTCCGCGGCACGGACAGCTATCTGTTCCTTGAGAGCATTATCGTTTCTGCGAAGAAACCGCCGGTTGCACGAATCGAGCTTGAAATAAAGTACACGGAGAAAATCAACCGTGAAATGCGACTGATAAATGTCGGCGATAATCTGTTCAATACATCAAACGAAATGGGACAGTACAGCGGCTATGTTGTGCAGACTATCGACCCGGTGAGCGGCACTGTCACATTCACCAACGGCGAGGTGATAAGCACCAACGAGATAACCGGCGACGTTTCCGAAAAGGATATGCGCCGCATTCAGATACGCGAAACTATCCTCTCTCATTTCGAGAAAGAGGAAACGCTGTATAACATGGGCATAAAGACCCTGTCGCTGTTCTTTATTGACGAGGTCGCAAAGTACCGCAGCTACAACGATGAAAACGAGGAAGTCCCGGGTGAGTACGCGCAGATTTTCGAGGAAGAATATCTCAGCGTGCTGAATGATTACCTTTCCTTTGAGGACACGCCGTATCAGCGTTATCTGAAAAGCATCTGCTCTGACCCCAGGGCAGTCCACAAGGGATATTTCAGCATTGACAAGAAAACCGGAAAGAGCATAGACTGCACGCTGAAACGCGGCAGTGAGTTTTCCGATGATATATCAGCCTACGACCTGATTCTGAAGAACAAGGAGCGGCTGCTCAGCTTTGAGGAGCCTACCCGCTTTATATTCTCGCATTCCGCACTGCGTGAGGGCTGGGATAATCCCAACGTGTTCCAGATATGCACGCTGAAGCATTCCGACAGCAATACAGCCAAGCGGCAGGAAGTCGGCAGAGGACTGCGCCTGTGCGTAAATCAGCAGGGCAGCCGTATGGACGCCCAGGCGCTCGGCGATGATGTCCACAAGGTGAATATGCTGACGGTAATCGCTTCCGAGAGCTACAAAACGTTCGTCGCGGACTTGCAGTCAGATATAAAGAGCGTGCTTTACGACCGTCCCACAAAGGCTACGGAATCTTATTTCAAGGGCAAGTGTATAACCGCAGACAGCGGAGAGCAGATAACGATCGATGACAAGCAGGCGCGCAGCATTTACCGCTATCTGCTGAAAAACGACTACATCGACAACGATGACAAGGTTACGGACAAGTACCGTGCCGACCTTGAAAATCACTGTATTGAGGCGCTTCCGGACGAAATTAAAGACATTTCATCCGGGGTTCAGCTGCTTATCCAAAGCGTATTTGACCCAAGCGTGCTTGACGGCATGATAAGCAATGCGGCAAAGACAAAGATAAAGGAAAACCCGCTCAACGATAACTTCTACAAGCAGGAATTCCAGACCCTGTGGGGATATATCAATCACAAATATGCGTATACCGTAAGTTTCGACAGCGACGAACTTATTTCAAAATCCATAGCGCACATCAATGATAAGCTGTTTGTGTCCGAGCTGCAGTACACTGCCACTATCGGCAGACAGAAAGACGATATAGACGAGCATGAAATAGACCGCGGCGATTCGTTCAGCGGAGAAAAAACACGCACTAAGACGCTGAAGCACGCAGAAACCAGCAGGATAAAGTACGACCTTGTGGGGAAAATTGCCACGGGAACTACGCTTACCCGAAAGACAGTTGCAGCGATTCTAAAGGGTATAAGGCTCGACAAGCTGTATATGTTCAAAAACAATCCCGAGGAGTTTATAACCAAGGTGACAAAGCTCATCAAGGAGCAAAAGGCAACGACGATAGTAGATCACATCACCTACACCGAAAGCGCCGAGGAACCGTACGACAATTCGATATTTACAGCAAGCAATGGCGCACTGGATTACGGGGCGGCATTCAGGGCAACCAAGGCGGTGCAGGATTATGTGTTCACCGACGGTACTGCTGAACAGAGCGTCGAACGGCGCTTTGTAAAAGACCTCGACAGTGCGGCAGAGGTCTGCGTTTACGCCAAGCTGCCCAAGGGCTTCTCGATTCCAACTCCTGTCGGGAATTACTCCCCGGACTGGGCCATTGCTTTTCATGACGGTACTGTCAAGCATATCTTCTTCATAGCTGAAACCAAGGGGACGATGGATTCCCTTGACATCAGACCGATAGAGAAAGCAAAGATATCCTGTGCCCGTAAACTGTTCAATGAGATATCCACTGATAATGTAGTTTATCACGATGTGGACAGCTATCAGAACCTGCTAAACATCATGACTTCTCCGGAGTTAGATAAGAAGCGTCCGTAAAACGGCGCTTTTCCGAACATAGATTCCCGAACGGCTTTCCGAACGAAAATACCCCCGAAATCACGCGGATTTCGGGGGCTTCCTTTGTGTCTGTAAAACGTTCGTTTTACGGATGGTTTTGTTTATACATTCCAATAGTAAATTACGATGCTTAATTAAAACAATTGAGCACAAAGAACAGAGCAGCAAAACGTTCGTGTAAATATGCGCAAATAATTTCAAATAAACCGTTTATTTTTACATGAATAAGTGATATACTATAAACATAATCAGACAGGAGGTGCTTTCGTGTATCGTAAAATAATCAGCTACCTTGAAGAATGGAAATCCAGCCAGCACCGCAAACCGCTGATACTCCAGGGCGCAAGGCAGGTAGGAAAGACGTACTCAATACTGGAGTTCGGAAGAACCCACTATGAGAACGTGGCGTATTTCAATTTTGAAACTGACCCGAAGTTGAACGAAACCTTTGCCGAAAACATCAGTCCCGATTATCTGATACCTATTCTGTCGCATATTGCAGGAGTAAGCATAGTCAGGGAAAAAACGCTTATCGTATTTGACGAGATTCAACTGTGCGAACGTGCGCTTACCAGCCTTAAATATTTCTGTGAGGAAGCGCCCGGTTATCATATCATCGTAGCCGGAAGCCTGCTTGGAGTTGCAGTGAACAGAGCGAATTTCTCGTTCCCTGTCGGCAAGGTGGATATGAAAACGCCGTACCCGATGGATATGGAAGAATTCATGCTGGCGCTTGGTGAAAACGACCTTGTTGCACGAATAAAAGAGAGCTTCGCTTCTGACACTCCGCTTCCGGCTGCACTCCATGACGCTGCAATGCAGCTTTATCGTCAGTACCTTGTTATTGGTGGTATGCCGGAATGTGTAAGGCAGTTCGTGGATACTAGGAACTATATTCTGGTGCGACATACTCAGGATACTATTCTTGCAAGCTACCTCAATGACATGAGTAAGTACAACAACCTTAACAAGATCAAGAAAACCCGCCTGGCTTATGATAATATTACCGTTCAGCTTTCAAAAAAGAAAACCAGGTTTCAGTACAAGCTCATCAAGAAAGGCGGCAGGGCTTCTGAATTTGAAAACGCCATCGAGTGGCTGTGCCTGTCAGGAATAGTGTCGCAGGTTTACAAGGTCGAAAATGTCAGAAAACCGCTGGAGAACTACCGTGATATTGATTCATTCAAGATTTACGTATCTGACCTCGGTCTGCTGTGTGCCAAGAAAGGTCTTGCTGCAAACGACATCTTGTATATGGTCGAGGAACTGAACGACTTCAATGGCGGAATGACTGAAAACTACGTCAACGTTCAGCTTACCATCAACGGATACACCACATATTACTGGGAGTCAGACCGTGGTGCAGAGGTGGATTTCGTTATCCAGCGTGAGGGTCAGCTGATTCCTGTCGAGGTAAAATCCGCAGACAATAAGAAAGCCAAGAGCCTGAAAGTATATATGGACACCTACAAGCCGGCATATGCGATAAAGCTTTCGGCAAGGAATTTCGGATTCGAGGACGGGAAAAAGACCGTTCCGCTTTATGCGGCATTCTGCATATAATTTCAGCCCCGAGGCATGAACCTCGGGGCTGTTTAAGTGATGCATGTACAGGTAAGTATATTAACATACCATCACATCATACCACCATAAAGCCACAGGTAAATGTGCATTAAACACTCTGGAATAGACGCTTTCCTATATGATTTTCAGGTGGGGTGGTGTGATGGGATTATATTCTACATACCTTTCAGATGCCTTTCAAAAAGAGAATCCAAATCTTTTTCTTTAAACCGAAGCTAACAATTCTAATTCATACCTGCTTCCGCAAAACTGGCGTAAGTCACATCTTCCCTAAACCGCAAAAATATGCTATAATAGAATCGAAAAAAGTGCTGAAAAAACAGCACCTGAAAGGTG
>OGUO01001636.1_pt1 | contig 14601 bp, 12 predicted proteins | sample 1553641 | NCBI WGS metagenome assembly OGUO01 (sample SAMEA2579980, study PRJEB22360) | human gut metagenome | biome: human gut; feature: human-associated habitat; material: faeces | place: Denmark | collected 2008/2010 | reverse complement strand
CTCGGCGCGCGCTTCGGTGTCACGGAAAGTCTTTCCGGTTACGGACTGCGTCCGCGAAGCGGGGCTGAAAATCGGCATTTACCGCGACCTGCCGGTCGGCGTCGGCCGCGACAGCGCGGAAGTGTGGGGCGACGAAGGCCTCTATCTGCGCGAAAGCGGCGCCGGCGCGCCGCCGGACGCGTTTTTTCCGACCGGGCAAAAGTGGAATTTGGGCGCGTTTAATCCGTTTGAACTGAAAGCCCGCGCCTATCAGCCGTTTATCAAAATTATCCGCGCCGCCGCGGAAGGGGCGGGAGCGCTGCGCCTGGATCACGTGATGAGTCTGATGCGTCTGTTTGTCATGCCCGAGGCCGACGGCAAACCGGGAACGTATATCATGTATAATTTTGAAGATATGCTGGGCATCGTCGCCATTGAGAGCCACTTAAACCGCTGCATGATCGTCGGCGAAAGCATCGGTAACGTGCCGGAAGGTTTTCTGGACAAGATAGCCGCCAAAAACATCATGTCGATGAGCGTCCTCTGGAGCGAGCGCTGGGACGCCGGCTGGGGAGATTTCAAATCGCCCTACCAGTATCCGGAAAACGTGGTGACTTCCGTCGGCACCCACGACATGCCGCCGCTTAAGATGTGGTGGTTCGGCTACGATATCGCGCTTTCGCGCAAACTCGGCATAATCGGAAGCGATCAGGAAATGCATGACAACTACCATAAGCGCGAAGCCGACCGCTGGAAGCTGCTGAAAGCGATGGACGAAAATCAGGTCTGGCCGGAAGACAACCGCCGCCACGGAGACTATCTGTACGGCGAAGGCTATCCGGAGGGGCTGGAAGAAGCCGTCCACCGTTTCATGGCCAAAAGCAATGCCAAAATCTTTCTGGTGCAGCCGGAAGATATTTTCCAGGTGGAAAAACTGCAAAACCTGCCCGGCACCGATCGTGACAAATATCCGAACTGGCGGCTGAAACTTCCGGTTAATCTGGAGGATATGGAAAACACGCTGGCCTATTACCGTAACATTGCGGCTGTCAAAAAAGAAAGATAGGCAAAAGGAATGGTTGTCGAAAATAAGGAAATCCGGCTGGTGGCATCCGATCTTGACGGCACGTTGCTCGATTCTGAGAAGCGTCTGCCTGAAGGTTTTTTGCCGCTTTTGGAACAATTGCTGGCACGCGGGGTTTGTTTTGTCGCCGCCAGCGGCCGCCAGTATTTTAACATGCTGGAATATTTTAAAACGCTCGGCGAACGGATATACTTCATTGCCGAAAACGGAGGAGTGGTTTATTATCGGGGACGGATCGTCATGGTCCGCGACATGGAAACCGAGCTTTGGCAGGCGGTTGTGGCGGACGTTGCGGCCAAAAGGGCAGGGCGCGTCATTTTAAGCGGCGGCAAAAGCGCTTATGCGGCGGCGGAAGATATGAAAGACGAAAATTTTGCCCGGAACGTCAATCGTTTTTTTGCCCGCGCGACGGTAGTGGAAAAACTGGAGCCTGCCGCGTTTGACGACGGCATTTGCAAGGTGGCGGTGTTTGCCGAAAATGCTTCGGAAACGCTGACTTATCCTGCCTTGCGGCATTTTTCCGCCCGGGCGAACGTGGTTCTTTCCGGTCCCGACTGGGTGGATATTATGGATTTGAACGTCGGCAAAGGCAATGCGCTTTCCTTTATTCAGGAAAAACTCGGCATTGCCAAGGAAGAAACGATGACCTTCGGCGATTATCTGAACGACGTTTCTCTGCTTGAAAACAGCGCCTGTTCTTATGCGATGAAGAACGCTCATCCCGATTTGAAAAAGATTGCCGCGGCCATTGCGCCCGGTAATGACGAAGGCGGCGTGATGAAAGTGCTGGAACAGGCTTTTTTTTGACAGATAAAAAACGTTTTTTTAAGAAAGGCGAAAAACCGGCGTTTGCCGGTTTTTTTATATGCGGAAAGATGCCGACAGGAACGGAAAATGCCCGAAAATTATCAAAATATCAGAGGATTGCAATATTTTTTGAAAAACCGAAAGCCGTATCAAAAAAAGGATCGTTATTTTGATACAGGACAATGGTATATCTTTTGTTTTAACAATGCAACAAAATTCCGTTTTTATCAAGCAGTTAGTTTCCTTTTTCAAAATTGCGGACACGCTTAATTAAAACGATCGTTTTGCTTCGGCAGAACGGGAAGAACAGCTTTTTGAAAGAAAGGGAAAAGGTTAGAATGTTAAAACCCAAGACTATATTTTCATTTGCGCTTTTGGCGGGAACATTTTTAACGTTTCCGTCAGTGGCAAAAGATATCACGGAATGGACGGAAGAGATAGAGAACGGCCGCGGGGAGACCATTGACAACATCAAGGTGGACGTAGACGGAGAATATTCCCTGATTTACAACCGGGGACAAATCGGCAATATCGAAAGCACGTTTACGAACAACTATGAAGTCATTAGAAACTATGGCGAGATAGGCACCGTTCGTTCGGTTTTTAAGAACAACGAGAACAGCCTTGAAAACTATGGTTTGATAGAACAGGTTGCCGGCAGCATTTTCGAGAACAACGTCAACAATTATGGCGGCGGAGCGATCGCTTCGACAGGCGGCGGTTATATCGGCAAGATTGTTGACAGCACGTTTACCGGCAACACCGTTTATGAACAGCAACCGGTAAGAATAGCCATGCCGGAGAAACGTGACGTCGGTCGAGGCGGTGCACTTTATCTTGAGAATCCGTTTATTCCGCAGGCGGAAAGTCTCAAGGCTGACGACCTGTCGGTAACCCATATTGTCAACAGCACTTTCAAGGGCAATCACGCGGCAGCCGGCGGCGCAATTTTCTCCAGCCAGTGGCTTGATATTGAGGGCAGCGTGTTTGACGACAACTATAATCAGACACGGGACGAATACAGTGCCGGCGGCGCAATCGCTTTCCGGACGGAAGAAACGCAGGTAGCACCTACTGAAGTATTGCCGGAACCGGAAGAACCGTTTTATGCCGGAGAACACAACATCAGCAACAGCCGGTTTGAGAACAACCGCTCAAGCGGCTTCGGCGGCGCGATTGCCGGCATGGTTAACGAGTATACCAACCAGACTTACGGCATCAATGTTAAAGGCAGCACCTTTATCAACAACAGTGCCAAAGACGGCGGTGCAATCTACCTTCAGTCTGCCTTGTCAAGAAACAATATGGAAATGTTTGAGAACGCTTTCCTTGACAGCCGCGTTTTGGTGGCAAAAGCGACGATAAGATACGGTGATCAGGAAAAAAGTGTTTATCTGGCCTTGGATGGTGACAAAGGCGGCGATCCAATGACGGCGGCCGAATTTGACCAATATGTCAGAGAGGGCGGCAAATTCGCGGTTGTGGATGGAATCACGGCAGCCAATGATGAGGAAGGCTATCAGGAACTTGTTGCGCAATTTGAAGAATTGATGACGCAAGCTTCCGGATATATTCTTGACGGTTTAAATAATTATCGCGATTCGCAGATTTCCGTTCCCGGTATGATGTCCAAACTGACGGTCGTCAACTCCAGCTTTATCAACAACAAAGCTTCGGGCAAAGGCGGCGCCGTTTACGGCAACGACGTCAGGATCGTTGCCGACAACGGTGAAAGCCGTTTTTCCGGCAACACCGCCGGCGGCAAGTCCAACGCCGTTTATGTCGACGGTATCATTCGCTTGGAAAAGACCGGCGGCATGTATGAGCAGCCGGCACCGTCTTATGATGTTTCGGTATCGGCGGAAAATCCGATTAAAGGTCAGTTAACGTTAGAATCGGTCAACCGCGGCCGGATTGTCTTTGACGACGGCATTGACGGCGAGAACTACAACATTGACGTTTTTGGTGACGGCACCGGTTATGTCAAATTCAACAATGCGGTTGAGAACGTCAACCGCTTTGCCATGAACGGCGGCACCGTCGTTCATCTCGGCTTAAACGGACGCATTTACGCGCAGGACTTCGTCAGCGGCTCCTCTTCCGTATATGCGCGTACCGGCGCGCAAAAGCCCCTGTTGACCGTTGACGTGATGGTCGACCGGGAAAACAACACCGTTCACAGCGGCGCCATCCATGTGAACGGAGACGTTGCCGGTGAAACCAACGTACTGGTCAACGCTTTGAACCCCGACGTGCTCGACAACAAAAAAGACGCCGTCGTGCCTTTCCTTTTTGCCCCCAACGACAATGAGGAAACTTCCGCCGTCTTCAATGTTTCCCGCGTGATCGGCAGCCCCTACATGTGGCATGCCGGCAAGAACGTCGCCGGAACGCCGGAAAGCGGCAACGTCTGGTACCTGTCGCTGACCGATACCCTTAACCCCGAGTTCGGCAAAACCGACCCCGAAGTTGCGCCGGAAGTGACGGCCTATATCAGTCTGCCTTCGGCCGGTCTGGAACAGGTTCGCGGCCTGCGCGACACGCTGGAACAAAAGACGGCTTTCTGTAAAGAAGGCGCTTGCGCCCGCGACGCAAAAGCCGACCGTCAGCTGTGGGTTGACAGCGGTTACCTGAGCTCGACGGTTGACAAACCGGCCGAATTTGACGCCGACATCTGGGGCGTCACCGCCGGCGGCGATCTGCAATATGACGCCAACAACCGTCTGGGCGTGTTTGCGGCTTATCGTCAGGGCGACTATGACGTCAGCGGCAAGGGAAGCAAATATCGTTCGACCGTCGGTTCGGAACTTGACATCGACAGCTGGCTCGGCGGTTTATACTATCGCTTTGAGCAAAACGACTGGTACGCGTTCGCGACGGTTTACGGCGGTCTCCAGAAAGCGGACCTCAAAACCGACGACGGTATCGTCAACACCGACAGCGACGGGACGTTGTGGAGCATCGGCGCGGAAGGCGGGCGAAAGTACGGCCTGAGCGAAGCGCTGACGCTGGAACCGAGTTTCGGGGTCTTTTACACGCAGTCGGAGTTTGACGATATTCGCGACAGTGCGGGCAAGACGGTGTCGTTTGACAGCCTGAAACAGCTTGAAATCGAAACGGCGGTTAAACTGGAATACCGTCTGTGCCAGAACGATCTGACGTCGGTCGTTTATATCAAGCCGGGTCTGATCCAGACGATCACGGACGGAGACGAAGTGCTGATCAGCGGATTGGGCAAGACGGAAGCTTACCACGACCAGCTTTTGGGCCGGATTGAACTCGGCGCGCGCTTCGGCGTCACGGAGAGCCTTTCCGGTTACGGTTGGGCAAACTATACGTTCGGTTCAAGCTACGGTGCCGCCGCCGTCGGCATCGGCTTAAACTATGCGTTCTGACCGCAGACGTTTGCCGCCGGTTTGAACTGCGCTTTTCGGAAAACGTGAAAGCGCAATCTCCCGAGAAAAAACTCCCGGATAACTCCGGGAGTTTTTTAAGCGGCAAACCAGTCAACTGCAAACCCTCCCCGTAAATGGTCAGTACCCCGGAAAGCGGAGGGAAAAAGAAAATCCCCTTTGAAAAAAATTCAAAGAGGATTTTTTGTATCGGGAAAACTACCAGCCGGGTTTGCGGAGTTCTTTTGTTTTTAACCGGCAAAATGAAAACAACTATAAAAAAACTGAAACCTTATGAAAACAACCTTAAAAAAAAACCCGAAACTTTACGTTCCGGGGTGATGTAAATATACCGCTTTTCGGTTTTTAGGGTTTTATCCGCCGCACGTCGGTCAGGGCGGCAAACTTTTGATACATCCGGTCGAGATATTTCATGTCCGGTTTTGAAGCCAGAAGCTTGCATCCGAGGTAACGGGCAAAAGCGGAGGTGAAAAACGGAAACTGCCTGCTTTTCTTGGTAAATTTCCAAAAGGCGGAAACCGCGCGCAAATACATCCGTCGCCGGGCTTCGTCCGGCAGTTCCGGATGGTCTTTCAGCATCCAGTAATAGGCCATGAAACGATCGTGGTCGAGTTGTATTTTGTTGCCGGAAAAGTTGCCGATTTCTTTCGGCACCAATACGACGTTTGCCGTCATTTTGACGATGCCTTTGGCATAAAGCGCCGCCCGGAGCGGAATCGATTCGTCCTGAATAAACGCCCGTTCGTCGGCGCCGCCGGCCTTTTGCAATACGTCGGTTTTTATCAACTGTCCCATGCGGGTGAAACGTCCGTTCAAAACCCCGCTCATCGCGTCGGGCACGTATTGATAGTCAAACTCTTCCAGCCGGCAGTTTTCCAGTTCCTTCGGATCTTTGCCGGTTTTGGTAAAACAGCCGTAAATCATCTCGGCGCCGGTTTCCCCGGCCACCGCCAGCATTTTCGCCGTGGAGTCCAAGGGAAAGATGTCGTCGGAATCAAGCATCCGCGTCCACTTGCCTTTGGCCAGAGCTATACCCTGATTGATCCTGGCGCTGATTCCCCGGTTATAGGGGTTGGTGACGACGGAAACGTTTTTAACCCCTTCGGTCATCCGCCGGATAATTTCGACTGAATTGTCGCTTGAAACGTCGTCGACGAAAATGAATTCCGGGTTTTTAAGCCCCGTTTGTCCGAGCAAAGCCGTTATGACCGACGGCAGATAAAATTCCTTGTTGTAAACCGTCATTACAAAACTGACATCGATTTCTTCCGCCATCCGTTTTCTCCGTTTTTGTATCGTGGCCGTTTAATCGTCCGCAAGTTTGCGGCTGAGTTCTTCTTCCAGTTCGCGCAGAGTGTCTTCGCTGACTTTCGGCGCCGCGGCATTTTCCGGCGTTGTTTCCGGGTTTTCACCCGTTTCGGCTTTGTTTTCTTCTTCCGCTGCTGCCGTCATCTCCGTGACAGCCGCTTCGTCTGCCGGCTCAACGGGAGAAACGGTTGCTGCGCCGCCGGTTTCCGGCGTCGCTTCCGCATTTTCGCCGGTTTTGGCCTTGTTTCCTTCTGCCGGAGCAGTCGTTTCCGCCGCTTTTGGTTCCGAACCGTTATTTGAGCCGTTTTCCGGCAGGCTGAGAATGCGGGCGTCGCTGTTAATGACTGTTTCCGCTTCGTCAGCCGTGTTTTCACGGATTTCTATGTTGGTTGTAATTTCGTCCGGGCGCTTTTCGTTGTCCGGTCGCGGAAAATTGAGCAATGAGTGCGGCGCGTTTTCGTCGGCCGGAAATTCCGTCGTTGCCGCATCATCGGCATCAGTTTCGGTTCCCTCAGGTTTAAAGGGGATAATTTCCGCCTGGGCAGCGCTTTCCTCGCCTTCTTCGCGGACGGCGGCGGGCAGCAGATCTATCGGTTCTCCGCTCAAATTGATTTCTTCAAAGCCGTCTTCGCGAACATTCGCTTTTTGAGGCGTTGTTTCAACCGTCCGCTGCATCGGCAGTTGGTCGCGGGCCGCCAGCTCGTCCGGGGTCAGCGTTTGTACGCCGCTTACTTCGGTATCGATGCATTTCAGCAGCCAGACGTCATAAACGGGATGTTCAATCGCGTTTAACGCCGGTGAGGAAGACAGCATCCAGCCTTTGAAAATGTTGACCTGCTCGTTGCCGTTGACGGTGTCCGCCACGTCGACGAAAGCAAAGTTTTCAGGCGTTTCCTCCGGCGAACGGGTACGGCAGTCGCGTACCAGAACGGAAAAGCTGCCGAACTTTACTTCGGCGTTGACCGGCACGTTGATGACGCTGACGCGGCCGGTGATCTTGTCCATCGCCTGCATCTGCGCCGTGTTGGTGGGAATTTCGGCGGCCTGCGCCTCAATGCCGATGCCGGCGGCAAAAAGGGCCGGCAGTAGAAGTTTAGTTCTGTTTGTCATTGCCCGTCACCATAAAAATGACTTCTCCGACCAGGTCTTCCAAAGTCTTGAAGTCTTTCGTGTTGGTAATTTCGTCGCCGTTTTGCAGCAGTTCTTCCGACTTGCCCGGTTCGATTTTGATGAATTTGTTGCCCATCAGGCCGTTGCTGGCGATCACCGCGGCGCTGTCTTTGGGCAGCTTGACGTTCGGCGCGATGCTGAGTTTTACTTCCGCATCGTAGTTTTCGTTGTCAAGCTTCTGACCGATGACGGTGCCGACCTTGATGCCGTTGATCATGACGTCGGCGCCGGTGGTCAGGCCGCCCACTTTCAAAAATCTGGCGTTCAGCTCATAGCCCCTGACAACCTGCAGGTCGGACACCCGATAGGCGAAAAACAGGAAAAACGCCGCGACCAGAAGGACGACGATTCCCATAATTGTTTCAACCGGACGTTTTTTCATTTTGCTTCTCCTTTGCCTGCAGATTGTTGTTTGGCTTTGCCCATGCCGATAATTCTTTCCACCAGTTCCTCAAGCACCATGGCGTCCTGAGTGTAGCTGAATTCCCCGCCTTCCGGAATGTAGTCTTCCGACCCTCCCGGTTCGATTTCGATGTATTTTGATCCGAGAATGCCGTCGCTGACGATCGACGCGCTGCTGTCGTCGGGAACTTTCAGCCCGTCTTTCAGCTCAAGCGTCAAAATGGCGTTGAACTTGTCGTCGAGTTTGGCCGCCGTCACCTTGCCCACCGGCATGCCGGCCAGCCGGACGACGTCGCCCACCTGCAAGCCGTCGGTTCTGCCGAAACGCGCGTATACCGGGTAGTAGCTGCCGCTTTCCTGGTGTTCGACCGCTTTGCGGCCGGAAACGTAGAACAGCGACAGGGCAATGAGCGCCAGCGTTACGTACAGGCCGGTTTTCAGCGCGTTTTGTTCTTCGCGGGAATATTCGTTGCTCACTTTTATTTTGCTCCGTTCTTTTTCTGATGCTGATCAGGGTAATCCAATTTTGCCGTTTTGTCATCAAAGATTTTCAAAAAAACGGGTCGGTTTGTGGAAATGATGAGGATAATAATCAAATAAGCATGAAATTTAAAAGAAAGCGGTTTATTATAACCTCATGTCAAACGGGAAAACGAACAATATGATCGAAATTCGGGGGCTGATGAAAAAATTCGGCCGGCGCGAGGTGCTGAAAGGGATCGGCTTTTCGGCCGGCGCGGGAGAACCGATAACGCTGCTCGGGCCGAACGGCGCCGGCAAAACCACCCTGATGCGGGTTATCTGCGGCTATCTGGCGCCGGATGCGGGCAGCGTGCGGATCTGCGGCCTGTCGTATGAAAACGACCGGGCCGGCATTTTGCGCCAGCTCGGCTACATGCCCGAAAACACGCCGCTTTATCAGGAAATGACGGTGTTCGAATATCTGCGTTTTGTGGCCGGGATTTTCAAAATGACGGAAAGGGATTTTGCCGCCGGGGTCAAAGAAACGGCGGTCGGGCTGGGTATTGAGCCGGTTTTGGGAGAGAAGATAAAAAACCTCTCCAAAGGCTACCGACGGCGGGCGGGGATCGTTTCGGCGCTGCTGCACCGGCCGCGGCTGGCGGTTTTGGACGAACCGACGGAAGGGCTTGATCCCAACCAGAAAGTCGTCGTCCGCCGTTTTTTAAAAGATTATGCCAAAGACAACCTGGTGCTGATCTCGACCCATTTGCTGGAAGAGGCGGAAGCGCTCAAATCCCGCGTGTTGCTGCTCTCTGAGGGCAAAATCCGTCTGGACGCACCGGTCGAAAGTCTGCGCAGTTGTTCCGCCGACGGTACGCTTGCCGACGCTTTTGCCCGCCTGACGGCCGGTGCGGAAGAAAATGCCGCGGACGAAAGGGAGGGGAAAATATGCTGACGGCGCTTTACAAACGGGAACTGGGAAGCTTTTTCTTCAATTACTCGGCTTATTTTATTTTTGCCGTATATATGGTTTTTTCGCTTGTTTTTGCGGTTTTGGTCGGCATGTATTTTGTCGTCGACAATCCGGCGATGCGTTCATATTTCGCTTTTCAGCCGTTGGTGCTGTCCGTAACGCTGCCGGCGGTGACCGGCCGGCTGTGGTCGGAAGAGGCCAAAACCGGCACGCTGGAAGCGCTTTTGACCCTGCCGGCGGACGATCTGACGTTGGTCTTCGGCAAATTTGCCGCGGCCTGGACAATGGGGGGGCTGATGATCCTTACTTCCGTGCCGCTCGCCTTGCTGACGGCCGGCACCGTTGCCGTTGACCCGCTTAATCTGGCTTCCGCCTATTTCGGCGCTTTGCTGGCCGCGGCGGCGCTTTCTGCACTCGGCTGCGCCGTTTCCTGCCTGATTCCTCTGCCGGCGGCGGCTTACCTGGTCAGCGTGTTTTTCGGCTGGCTGCTGATTTTCTTCAATCCGGCGCCGCTTTTTTCTCCGCTTGCCGGTGTGTGGCTGGAAATGCCCTTTTATCTGCCGTCCGCGCTTGACTTTTCTTCCCGCTATCAGAGTTTTACGGACGGATATTTCGGGCTGGACGGCGTTTTTTATTTCGTTTCTCTGACCGCGGCGCTGCTGGCTTTCAACTGGGTGGCCGTTTATGCGGCAAGGAGGGGAAGATGAAGCGCCGGAGCGCGATACTTTTGGCCGGCGCGCTGCTGGCTTTGCTTTTTGTCATCGCCAATCTGCTCGTCAGCCGGCTGGTCGGCGGCCGCCAGCTGGATGCAACGGCGTCAGGGCGTTACACGTTGACGGAAGAAAGCCTGAAAACGGTTGCCGCTTTGCGGCAGCCGGTCACGATACGGCTTTATGTTTCCGAAAAACTGCAGTCCGCCTGGGACGAACTCGGCGCCCATGCGGCTCAGACGACTGCCTTTCTTGCCCGCTGCGTTTTGGCCGCGCCGGACAAGATACGGTTGGAAATCAGGCGGATAAAACCTTTTTCCGATATGGAAAAACAAGCGGTGAGCGAGGGGATGCTGCCTTTTCCGGAAAACGAGGAAGAGCTGTATTTCGGTTTGAAGGTTATTGCCGCGGACGGCCGCAGCGCTCTGATTCCCGCCCTTAAACCCGAGCGCCGCGCATTGCTGGAAAGCGACCTGAACCGGATTTTACACGGGCTGAACGAAGAACGGAAAGTCAAAATCGGCGTTTTTTCGCCGCGGCTGCCGTTTTCGCCGGACGGAAAAGGCAGCGCCTTCGCTTCTCTGGCGGCGCTTTTGCAAGAATATTACGAAGTGTTCGAAATTCCCGCCGGCAGCTCGCTTGTCCCTCAGGACATAAGTGTTGTGCTGGCGCTTGATCCCGGCCGTCTGCCGCCGGTGTTTGCCTACGCGCTCGACCAGTATGTCATGCGCGGCGGTAAAGTCGTTTTTCTGGTCGATCCCTATTCGGAAGTCCGACATTCGCTGCAGGGGTATCCGCCCCGGCCCGACGCCGAAATGGGCGAATATCTGAAAACCTGGGGAATTGATTATCATGCGGAGCGGGTGGCCGGCGACGTTCTGCGCGGGGAACGGGTGAAAGGCGGCGACGGCCGTTACCGGGTGTATCCGCTGTGGTTCTGGGCTAAAGGAGAAGACGGGCGGCCGCTTCGTTTTCATACGCCGGGCAGCCTTTTGGCCGCAGAGAACTTTGCCGATCTGCATTTTTCCGAATTGGCGGCAACCGGCGGCCAGAGCGGCGACATTGCGGCGGAAAAAATCCGCTACGCGTCGAAAACGCAGGTCATTCTCGACTATAATCAGGACAATAAAAAACGGGTGCTGGCGCTGTTGGCGGAGGGAAAGTTCCGTTCCCATTACCGCGGCGGCATTCTCGACAAGGCGAAATCTGCCCAGCCCTATCTGCCGTTTGCCGTTCGTGACGCCGCGGTGGCGGTCGTTGCCGACAGCGATTTTGCCGCGGATGAGCTGTGGGTCGCTTCCCGTGATCCGGAAAATCCGGTGTACGGCATCGTGCCTTATGCCGGCAATGCGGCGTTTTTGCTCGGGCTGATTGACCGGCTGAGCGGCCGCGCCGTCGTGCCGCCGTCGGTTTCTCCGGAGGTACCGGGGGCCGCCAACATTGCCGAAACCCTGTATTTAAAAAGTGCGGAAAAACTGCGGGAGGAAAAAGAAAAATTTGACGCAAAAGAGGCCGCTTCCTCGGCTCGTCTGCGCCGTTTGAAGAAAAGTCTGACCGACAGTGAAGACGTTTCCCGCCGCCGGGAAATCGAGCGGGCGGAAAATGAGAACCGGCGTGACCGAAAAGCGTTGCAGAATCTGGAGCGGCAGATTGCCGCTGCCGCCGATGACCGGTTGGAACTGTTTGTTTGGCTCTGTTTTGTCGTTTTCCCGTCGGGGATGCTCGGACTGTTCTTTGCAACGGCGTTTTTCGTCCGTCGCCGCGTACGACGGCAGATGATGACTTTGGAGAAGGAAAAATGAAAAAAATTATTCTTTGGCTGTCCGTTTCCGTAGCACTGCTGGTGGCGGCCATGTTTGCGGTCGTGAAAAAAATGCCCTATTTTTCACCGTCGGGCAAAAGCACCGGCGATCTCGTTTATGCCGGTGCCGACGAACTGACGGGAATAACCGTACGTTTCGGCAAAGAAAAGATAAAACTGAGAAAGCTGGACGGCAGCTGGCTGGTTAACGGCTATTACGGCCGCAACGCCGCGGCAGACGAATATGCAAACAGACTGCAAAGGGCGACAATCCTGTCGTTTTCCGACGCCGCGCAGCCGAAACCGGCGGTTAAAGTCCGACTGGACGGCGGCGCGCGGCGACGGTTCTCTTTTTCCGTCCTGCCGACGGAAGATCCGGGACGGAGCGTCATCGGCATCGACGGCAAAAACTATCTGGTCAGCGAAAACCTGATGCCGCCGGCGGCAATTGCCGACTATTACCTGCAGCCTCTGCTGCCGTTTGCGGAACATAAGATTGAGCAGGTGATCGGTCTGCCGCGGGAAGCGGCGGAAGAGCTTTCGTCGTTGCCTTGTCTGGGCGCTTCCCGCCGGCTGCCGGAAGCGGCGCTCGATCCCGAACATAAAAGCTTTGCCGCGGTAACCGCGGACGGTATCAAGGTTATTTTCGGTGTTTACAAATATAAGGAAAACTACCGGCTGACGGTCAGCCTCAAAACCACCATTATGCCGACGGAAAAAGCCGCGGAATTCGTAAAACAAAACGGCTTCCGCTACGACGGTTGGTATTTTGTCCTTTCCCGCCGCGACGGAAGCCGCCTGTTTGAGGCCTTAAAAAACGATTAGTCGAGGTCGGCGTCATAATCGCGCGACATCTGCAGCAGCCGGTTGTAATAATCGGTGGTCAGCCGCATCAGGCATTCGTTGCGCAGGTACATCTGCGAGCCGCTGTATATCTGCATGGTCGTGGCATAAAACGAACAGAAGCGGCTGCGATAACCGTTGAACTGGTCCTGCATGTCTTTGATGTTGCCGCGGAACATGCCGTTGCCGTTGTTCCATTTCTGAATGCGCTCAACTTTGAGAAAGGTTTTTTGGTAAAGGTCGCTGATGGCTCGGTCCAGACGTTTGATTTCGCCCGACATGCAGATCGCCTTTTCGTCGTCGCTGTAGCCGCTGGCCGCCTGCAGACAGTTGTAATAGTCGTTTTCTACTCTTTCCCCGCCGGCTTCCGCGGCAGCTTCCTGCGCCGCCTGCGCGTTAAGCGAAAACAGTGCGAACGCTGCGACCAGACATAATTTGTAAAACATTTTTTCCCACTCCTTTGATGTTAGAAAACTGTTTTTCATTGTAAAGTAAGCAGCTTAAAAGTCAATTAAAGTTTGTCGGCGTTTTTTTGCGCGGACGGTATTGTTTCGGACTTGCTAAAATACATTTTTAGTATTATATATACAAATAATGTATAAAAGAGGGTGATTTGAAACAAAAGCTGGACAGTTTGTTTTGGCGGTTTGCCGAAGAAAAATTCGTATACGGGGGAGTTTATCCTTATTATACGGAATTGGTATTTGCCTTTGCCGACTATGTTGAAAATGCCGGCGACGACGAACTGCGCCGTCTGCTGCCCGGTTGCCGCCCTTCGCTGTTGCGCAAAACCGTTCGCCGCGGAACCGACAAATGGCTCCGCCGCCATGCCAAAACCATGATGCTTCTCTGATCAGGCGCCGATTATGGACAGAAATTCGTCTTCGCTGATCAGGGGAATGCCGAGTTCGGCTGCGTTTTTGGCCTTTGAGCCCGGCGCGGCGCCGATCACCACATAATCGGTGTTTTTGGAAACGGATCCGGCTACCTTGGCGCCGGCCGCAAGGGCTTTGGCCTTGGCTTCGGAACGCGTCAGTTTGTCGAGTGTGCCGGTAAAGACGACGGTTTTTCCGGCAAGCGGACTGTCCGCGTCGATTTTCTCGTTAAAGTCTTCAATCGTTATTTCTTCGCGCAGCCGGCGGATGGTGAGAATATTGTGCTCTTCTTTGAAAAATTCGACAATGTCATGCGCCATCGATTCGCCGATGCCGTCGATTGAGAGCAGTTTTTCGTTTTTTCCTGCTGCCATTTCCTCTTCAAAATGCGTCCAGCTTTCAAAATTTTGAGCGATCAGGCGGGAGGTGGCGGCACCCACCTGACGAATGCCGAGAGCATATATGAAACGCGCCAGCGGAATCGTTCTTCTTTTGTCGATGGCGGCAAACAGGTTTTCGACCGACTTTTTGCCCCAGCCTTCGCGTTTTTCCAGCTGCAGCCCCTCGCCGGCGTCGAACAGGTCCGTCTTTTGTCCGGTGTTGCGTTTTTTTAAAGTGAAAATGTCGACCGGTCCGCCGATGATTTTTTCCTTGTAAAAGTCTTCGATGATTTTGCCGCCCAAACCTTCAATATCGAAAGCGTCGCGGGAAACGAAATGCTTCAATCGTTCGATGGCCTGCGCGGGACAGGTCAGGCCGCCGGTACAGCGGCGG
>OGUO01001623.1_pt1 | contig 14689 bp, 12 predicted proteins | sample 1553641 | NCBI WGS metagenome assembly OGUO01 (sample SAMEA2579980, study PRJEB22360) | human gut metagenome | biome: human gut; feature: human-associated habitat; material: faeces | place: Denmark | collected 2008/2010 | reverse complement strand
CGGGCAAAATGCCCGCCGCGGGTTTCTTGTGGGAACTGTCAAAATCCAAACGGAAATTTTGGCTGACGCAGGGACCGCTTTTCATTGTAAACGTTCCCGCGGTATGGTATCTTTGTAACAACAACATAGGGGGGGACTGCGTATGCTGGCTTTGGACTTTATCAACATAGGCAACGGAGACTGTATTCTCATTCGGGAAATGGAGGGGACGCGGCAGAAGTTTGCCATGATGGTGGATTTTGGCCATGACTGTCTGATACGGGACGATCATCCGGGAGAACTGGATCCCCGGTCTCAGCGGATCTATGCGGGAGATTTTCTCCGGGAACTGGGCGTGACCCATCTGGACGTGGCTCTGGCTACGCATTTTCACCGGGATCATATCGGCGGTCTTGGCCGGGTGCTGGATGTCGTGACCATCGACCGGTTTTACACCACCTATCTGCCTCCGGAAAATGCCCCGGAGCTGGACCCCTTCCATCCGGTGCTGCTGGCCGAAAGCTGCACCGACCTTACCGATCGGCTGCTGGCAGCCCGGGTATGACAGGAAGTTTCATTCCTTCGGAAGGAGAATGGATAGAATATGAGAAGCAATAACCAAAAGGAGAATCAGGCGCTGACCCCGATGCAGAAGCAGGCGGTGCTGGTGTGCATCGTGTGTGCACTGGCGGCGCTGCTGACCATCGGCATCACCCTTACTATGCTCAAGCGGGGCAAGAACCCGACGGAGCAGCCGGGGGATTCTTCCATTATTACCCCCGCGCCCGCCCCGGAAGGGGAGGAGGATATCTCTGACCACTATCAGATCAACGAGACCTCCAGCGCGCTGCTCACCGGGACCGCCGATGCAGGCAATGCCTATCAGGAGCAGACCCTTTTTATCGGCGATTCCAACACGGTGCGCCTGTACGCCAACGGTCTGATCTCGCTGCAGCAGTTCTGTGCCAAGGAGGGCATTGGCACCGGTGCCGCCCTGAACGAAGGCATCGTCACCTTCAAGCGGGACGATAACCGCTACACCATCGCGCAGGCAGTGGCAAAAATGAAGCCCCGCCGTGTGGTCATCATGCTGGGCACCAACGATAACGGCATGAATACCGAGGATTTCATCAGCAACTACACCGCACTGGTGCAGGCCATTCAGGCCAGCTATCCTTATACCGACATCATCGTCAACACGGTGCCGCCGGTCCCGTCCAACCACTCTAATTACCCCAATATGGACCAGACCCGCATTGATGATTTCAATATGGCGCTGCTGACCATGTGCGAGCAGCTGGGCGTCAAGTTCCTCAACTCTGCCGAGGCGCTCAAGGACGCCAACGGCTACGGCAATGTCGATTACTACCAGAGCGGCGATATCCACCTCAAGCCCGCAGGTCTGAAGGTGCTGCTGAAGTATCTGCGCACCCACGCCTATGAGACCGAGGACCGCCGCCCGGATACCAATAACATCCCCACCCGTGCCGAGTATACCGCAAACCCCAGCTCTGCGGTGGAAGCACCCAGCAGTTCGGAGGAAGTCTCTTCCTCGGCCGTTGAGGAGAAAACGGAGTATCAGGCCGGTTACCGTGTAGATAAAACCGGAGGCGGCTCCCTGACCTGCGGCAATGAGAGCGGCAAGTCCCTTACCGTCAAGGTGACCAGCGCCACCCAGAGCGTTACCGTTACCGCTGTGCCGGAGGACGGCTATGTGTTCGTCAAGTGGAGCGATGGTGTGACCAAGCGCACCCGCACCGATACCAATTTTGACCAGAATGTGGATGTGACCGCTGTGTTTGCAGCCGCTTCCATCCAGATCAGCAGCAGCGGCAAGGCTGCGCTGGGGGATTCCTACACCTTCAAAGCTGCCCTCAAGGGCAAGTATCTGGATGCTTCCAGCATCCGCTGGTATGTCAACGGCAGCGAGGTGACACAGGCTGCCGGCAAGACTTCCGTAAAGGGTGAGGTGGATCCCTCCATGCTGGGCAGCACCTTCCGGGTGTACGCCACTGCCAGCTATAACGACTGCACAGTGACCAGCAATAAGCTGGAGTTTACGGTCAGCGGTGCACCGTCCAGCTCGTCCACCAGCTCCAGCAGCTCTGATGCTTCCTCTAAGGAGGATAAGCCTGCTTCCTCCAAGGAAGAAACGTCCGCCTCCTCCAAGGAGGAAAAACCGGCTTCTTCTAAAGAAGAAAAACCCGCTTCTTCCTCCTCGAACGGCACCTCTGAAAGCACCGGCAGCTCCTCTAAGGCGGAAAAGCCGGCTTCGTCTCCTGCTTCCTCCAAGGAAGAAAAGCCCGTCTCTTCTTCACAGAGCAGCACTTCCTCCAAGGAAGAAACAACTGCTTCCTCTAAGCAGGAACACACAGCTTCCTCCAAGGAAGAACAACCGGCTTCTTCTAAAGAAGAAAAGCCTGCTTCCTCCAAAACGGAGGCAAGCGCCAGCAAGGAAGCCGCCAACTGAGCGCACACTCCGCTCCCGCGCCGCATAGGCTGGCGTGAGAGGAAGGTGGAGCCCTATGTACTGGCAAGCGATGCGCACGCCCGCCCTGCCCGGGGAAAATGACGTGACCGACGGCAGCGTGGACTACTACGACACCGACTGGGAAAACGTGGATAACAGCGCACTGGAGGAAGAAATGCAGAAATGCGGTCTGACGCCCTGCGAAGGAAAGGCAACGTGCCCGGACAATACCCCGGCACAAACAGACCTGTCTGCGTATGAAATCGTTTCTGAATAACGAGAAGCCAGCTCTGCCGGGGGTGGGGCTGGCTTCTCCCTGTTGATACACCAAAGTGGGAAATGCTGAAAAGAAAGTGAGATACTATGGCAAAATACTATTGCATCCTGTTCGATGCAGACAATACGCTGCTCAACTTTGACGCAGCCGAAAACAAGGCGCTGGCCGAAACGCTGGTGAACTACGGCATCGAGCCGGACGCCGAGACCGTGCAGACCTACCGCACCATCAACGAGGAACTGTGGCGGCAGCTGGAAAAAGGCCAGATCCGCCGCGAAAAGCTGTTCGGCGAGCGGTTCAGCCGCTTTTTAAAGGCCATCAATGCCGCCGGCGACGGCGTGGAGATGAACCGCTGCTATCTGGAGCAGCTGTCCACCCACCCGGACCTGATGAGCCCGGAGGTGCTGGACGTGCTACGCGAGCTTTCCGAGGTGGCAACGCTGGCCATCGTCAGCAACGGTGCCCAGAAGGTGCAGACCCGCCGTCTGGCGGAAAGTGGCGTGATGAACTTTATGGAAGATGTGTTCATCTCTGAAAAAATGGGCTGCGAAAAGCCCAATGCCCGCATCTTTGATGCAGCCCTGCGCGCGCTGGGTGTGGAGAACCGGGAGCACGTTCTGATGGTGGGCGACAGCCTGTCCAGCGATATTCAGGGCGGCAGCAACGCCGGGCTGGATACCTGCTGGTACAACCCCAACCACGCCGAGAACCCCGGCAAGGTGATCCCTACCTACGAGATCGCCAGTCTGGAAGAGCTGTATCCGCTGGTGATGGAGCAGGAGGAGCTGGCCAATGTTGGCCTGAAGAACCGCCGCCATCAGTGCTGAAATATGAAAAAGAACGGATAACGGATCAAAACTATGCTGATACATTTGGAAAAACTGGGTAAGACCTTTGGCGAAAAGGTGGTGCTGCACGATGTGACCGCCAGTGTCGAGCGGGAGGACCGCATCGGCATCGTGGGACAAAACGGCGCAGGCAAGACCACTCTGCTCAAAATCCTTACCGGCGAATATCAGGACTACGAGGGCGAGTTCAGCGTGACCCATGGGGTGACGCTGGGCTATCTGGAACAAAACGCAAAGCTGGATGCCACGCTGGATATCTATGGCGAGATGCGCGCCACCTTTGCCCCGGTGCTGGACGCCATGGCGCAGATGCAGATCTTAGAGCGCCGCATGGCTGCCCAGCCCGATAACGCCGACCTGCTGGCGCAGCACGATGCTTTGCAAAACATCGTAGATGCTGCCGACGGCTACAACATGGATGTGAACATCAAAAAGGTGCTGTCCGGCATGGGCTTTGCGCAGGATACATGGCAAAAGAACATTGCGGTGCTCTCCGGCGGCGAGCTGACGCGGCTGCGTCTGGCGAAGCTTCTGCTGGAAAAGCCGGATGTGCTCATTCTGGACGAGCCCACCAACCACTTGGACTTTGCCACCATGGAATGGCTGGAAAATTACCTCAAGGGCTACTCCGGCGCGGTGCTGGTGGTCAGCCATGACCGCTATTTCCTCGATAATGTCTGTACAAAGATCTGGGAGGTATCCTTCCAGACCATGACCACCTACAAGGGTAACTTCTCGGCCTATCTGCCCCAGAAGGAAGCCGCCGATGCCCTGCGCCAGAAGCAGCACGATGCCGATGTGGCACTGGCTGAAAAACTGCAGGACTATGTGGACCGCAACCTTGTGCGCGCTTCCACCACCAAAATGGCGCAGAGCCGCCGCAAGCAGCTGGAAAAGCTGGAGATCACCGAGGCACCCAAGGACGAGACCAATCAGCTGAAGTTCCGCTTTGAATATGACGTAGAGCCGTGGAACGAGCTGGTGATGCTGAAAAACCTCAGCATCAAGATCGGGGAGCGCACCCTGCTGGAACCCTTTACCTATACGGTCTGCCGCGGGCAGCGGCTCATTATTGCCGGCCCCAACGGCGCAGGCAAATCCACCCTGATGCAGGTGCTGGACGGCAAGCGCCGCCCCTCCGGCGGCATGGTGCGGCTGGGCACCGGGGCACGTCCCAGCATCTTTGCCCAGCAGCAGAACCGTCTGGGACAGGGCAGGGTCATTGATGTCATCTGGAACAAGTACCCCCGCATGACCGAGCTGGAGGTGCGCAGCCACCTTGCAAAGCTGGGGTTCCGGGGCGATACCGTGTTCAAGCCCTGCGAAGCATTGTCCGGCGGCGAGCTGGCGCGTCTGCGCTTTGCAGAGATCGTGCTGGAACGGCCGAACCTGCTGTTTCTGGACGAGCCCACCAACCACTTGGACATCTACACCCGCGAAAACCTGACCGAAGCACTGATGGCGTACACCGGCACGCTACTGCTGGTCACTCACGACCGTCACCTGATGAACAGTCTGGCCTGTCCCATCCTCTACCTTGAGGACGGCAAGGCAGTGCTCTACCCCAGCTACGATGCCTTGATGGGACGTGCCGCCCCGGTGCAGGCTGCCCAGAAGGCGGCCGAGCCCGCCAAGACCGGCTACGGCAAGGAACAGCGCCGCCGCCGCGCCGAGCTGCGCGCCAAGATCAAGGCCTGCGAGGACGAGATGGAAGCCTGCGGCGCACGCGAGGTGGAGCTGGACAACGAGATCAACTCCCCGGAGGTGTACAACGACCCCGACCTGCTGCGCCAGAAAAGCGATGAACTGAGCGACCTGCGCTTCCATCAGGAGGAACTTTTTGCCGCATGGGAAGCCGCCATGGAAGAGCAGGAAGCCTACGAGCAGACGCAGCAGCCCGAAGAATAAAGGAGCGTATCCTCTATGCCTAAAAATCACCGCAACTATCAAAAAACACGGCACATCGCCTTGTCCGGCCTGCTGTTTGCGCTGGCTATGGCGCTTTCCTTCATTGAAGGCACGCTGGTCATCCCGGGGCTTTTGCCGGGCATGAAGCTGGGCCTTGCCAACATCGTGGTCATGTACGCCCTGTTCTTCATGGGCGCTCGGCAGGCACTGGTGCTGGATGTGCTCAAGGCGCTGTTCGTCTTTCTGGTTTCCGGCTTTACGGCGGGCTTCCTCTCGCTGTGCGGCGGGCTTTTGTCCCTTGCGGTGATGTGGGTGCTGTACTATCTTCTGCCGGTGCGGCCTACATGGTTCATCCTGTCGGTCTGCGGCGCACTGGCGCATAACGTGGGGCAGCTGCTGGGCGCAGGGGTCATCATCTCCTCGTCCTTGTCGCTGTACTACGCGCCGGTCATGCTGGTGCTGGGGCTTGTCATGGGCGCGCTCACCTCGGTCACCCTGCAGGCGCTGCTGCCCGCACTGGGCAAAATGGGCTTCAACACCCACGAAAACCGCCCCGAATGATCGACCATTCCGGCAGGGCAGTTGCATTTTGGCCGGAAATCTGTATAATAAGGAAACAACTGTATTTTTATCTAGGGTGTATCTGAAAAGTCGAAAATTTAGTCTATTTCTACAAACACAGCTGGATTTTGCGTTAAAGAGCCTTGAAATCCACAAAGGATTCCTGCGGCTATTTGCCTTAAATCCCGCTTGTGCTTGCGAAATATTCGTCATTTTCTTTGTTTTCAGATACACCTTAAAAGACCCCAAAGGATAGCGCTGCCGCAGTATAGGGATTCAAGCGGCAGTCGGGAGGTGTTTGTATATGTCTGAAAAAGTTACCATCAAGGTCGAGCGGAAGGAACTCCATCTGCCCACCATCGCACTGCGCGGGCTGGTGGTGTTCCCCAACAACCTTGTTCATTTTGAAGTCGGGCGGGAAAAGAGTATTGCTGCCGTGGAGTGGGCTATGGCCAATAACTCCAACGTATTTCTGGTAGCCCAGAAGGAGATGGAAACCAGCGAGCCCACCCAGCAGGATCTGTACACCTACGGCGTAGTAGCCGAGGTCAAGCAGGTGCTGCGCGTGTCGGACGAGTTGGTCAAGGTGCTGGTAGAGGGCAAGTACCGCGCCAAGCTGACCGAGCTGGATACCACCGGCGATTTTCTGCTGTCTGCCGTGCGCTCCGCTCCGGTGCGTGCCGCAAAACCCGAAGAAGCTGTGGAGACCGAAGCACTGCTCCGCGCTCTCAAGACTGGCTTTGACGAGTATCTGGGCATGAACCCGCGCCTTGCAAAGGACGTGGTGTTCACCATCGTTTCCAGCGATGATCCTATGTTCCTCACCGAGTATATGCCGGCAAACCTCTTGTTCCGCTATGAGGACAAACAGGCTGTGATGAACGAAAACACCCTCAACGGCCGCCTGCAGCGCCTTGTGGAGATGCTGCGCCGCGAGTGTCAGGTGATGAAGATCGAAAAGGAGATCGCGGAAAAGGTCAACGAGTCCATGGACAAGAACCAGCGCGATTATTACCTGCACGAGCAGCTGCACATCATCAACGACGAGCTGGGCGAAGGGGACGATACCCACGCCGAAGCTGATGATTACCGCCGCAAGATCCGGGAGCTGCACCTTGCCGAGGACAGCGAGAAAAAGCTGCTCAAGGAGGTAGACCGCCTTTCCCGGATGCAGAGCAGCAATCAGGAAGCCACGGTCATCCGCACCTATCTGGACACCTGTCTGGACCTGCCGTGGAACACCATGACCGTGGATGATCTGGATATCCACCGCGCCCAGCAGATCTTGGACCGGGACCACTACGGCCTGAAAAAGGTCAAGGATCGCATTCTGGAAACGCTTGCCGTGCGCAAGCTGGCACCGGACGTGAAGGCGCAGATCATCTGTCTGGTCGGCCCTCCGGGTGTCGGCAAAACCAGCATCGCACGCTCCATCGCCGAAAGCCTTGGCCGCAAGTATGTGCGCATCAGCCTGGGCGGCGTGCGGGACGAAGCCGAGATCCGCGGCCACCGCCGCACCTACATCGGTGCCATGCCCGGCAAGATCATCAGCGCCATGATCACCGCCAAGTCCTCCAACCCTTTGATGCTGCTGGACGAGATCGACAAGCTGGCAGGGGACTTCCGGGGCGACCCGGCGGCAGCTCTGCTGGAAGCGCTGGACCCGGAGCAGAACAGCACCTTCAACGACCATTTCATTGATATCCCGTTTGACCTGAGCCATGTGCTCTTTATTACCACCGCCAACGACTTGGGCAGCATCCCCGGCCCGCTGCGCGACCGCATGGATGTCATCGAGCTGCCCAGCTATACCCGCGTGGAAAAATACAACATTGCCCGCAAACATTTGCTGCCCAAGCAGCTCAAGGCCTGCGGTCTGACCGGCAAGGTCACCATGAACCAGAGCGCACTCTACGGCATCATCGACGGGTACACCCGCGAGGCCGGTGTGCGTAATCTGGAGCGCACCATCACCAGTGTGCTGCGCAAGTGTGCCCGCAAGATCGCTTCCGGCGCGGTGGAGAGCGTAGCCGTGACTGCCGCCATGCTGGAGGAACTGCTGGGCCCCCGCATCGTCAAGCCGGACTTCCTCAACCGTACCAACGCTGTGGGCATCGCCAACGGTTTGGCATGGACGAGTGTAGGCGGCGAGACCCTGCCCATCGAGGTGCAGGTCATGGACAACGGCACCGGCAAGATCACCGTTACCGGCTCTCTGGGCGATGTGATGAAGGAGAGCGCACAGCTGGCAGTTACTTGGGTGCGCGTCCATGCCGAGGAATACGGCATCGACCCTGAGCGGCTGAAAAAGTGCGACCTGCACATCCACGCCCCGGAGGGTGCTGTGCCCAAGGACGGCCCCAGTGCAGGCGTCACCTTGACCACGGCACTGGTGTCCTGTCTGTCCGGCGTGCCGGTGCGCGGCGATGTGGCCATGACCGGCGAGATCACCCTGCACGGCAACGTGCTGCCCATTGGCGGCCTGCGGGAGAAGAGCATGGCTGCTTACCGCGAGGGCATGAAGACCGTGCTCATCCCCAAGGACAACGAGCCTGATCTGTATGACGTGGATGAGGAGGTCAAGAAGAACCTGACCTTCCTGCCTATGCAGAATCTCTCGCAGGTGCTGGCTGCCGCCCTGCTCAAGCCGAAAGCTGCCAAGAGCACCGCAGGCCGTCCCCGCACCAAAAAGTCCAAGGCAGGGGAGAGCCGCATCCCCGCCGCGCCTGAGAAAAACCAGCCGGGCGCTGTCTGCTGAAATAATAGAAAGGAACACGCCATGATCTTCAATAAAGCTGATTTTATTGCCAGCTATGGCATTTCCAGCCAGCTGCCCGAAAGCGACCGCCCGGAGCTGAGCTTTTCGGGGCGCTCCAACGTGGGCAAATCCAGCCTGATCAACAAGCTGTGCAGCCGCAAAAATCTGGCGCGCGTGTCCAGTACGCCGGGCAAAACGGCTACCATCAACTTCTATTCCGTGGACGACTGCTACTTTGTGGACCTGCCGGGTTACGGCTATGCCAAGGTGAGCAACGCCGACCGCGAGCGCTGGGACGACCTCATCAACAGCTACTTCGAGGCGCCCCGCCACCACACCCTGCTGGTACAGCTGCTGGACTGCCGCCACGCCCCCAGCGCAGACGATCTGCAGATGCTGCGCTATCTGCACTACCACCGCATTCCCTATGTGGTGGCACTGACCAAGGCGGATAAGCTGAAAAAGAGCCAGCTTGCCAAAACGCAGGAGGACTTTGAAAACATCTGCCGCCCCTATGGCTGTCAGAAGGTGGTGCTGACCAGCGGCGAAAACGGTTACGGCATCCCGGAACTGCAGGCAGTGCTCAACGCCGCAGTGGCTGCGGAAAACGAGGAAGCGGAGTAACGCCATGGCTTACAACGAATTTGCCTATTTCTACGATGAATTCAACGGCGAAGCGGACTACGACGCCCTGTACAGCCAGATCCATGCAAAGCTGGAAGCCCACGGCATCCATGACGGCATTGTAGCCGACCTTGGCTGCGGCACCGGGGAACTGACCCTGATGCTGACGCAGGCAGGCTACGATATGATCGGCATCGATCAGTCGGAGGAGATGCTCTGCGTGGTGCGGGATAAGGCTGAGCAGTTGGGACTTTCCGGCCGCCTGCTGCTGCTCCGGCAGGATCTGCTCAAGCTGGATCTCTACGGCACCATCCGGGCAGCGGTATCTACCTTTGATACCTTCAACCACATCCCGGATCTGGATACCGCCATTGCCAACGCAGGCTTTTTTATGGAAAAGGGCGGCGTGTTCCTGTTTGATATGAACACCCCCTATAAGCACCAGAAGGTTCTGGGCGATAACGCATTTACCTTTGAGGAAGAGGACGCCTCCTGCGTGTGGCGCAACCACTATAACGCCGCCGACCGCAGGGTGGAGATCACGGTGGACATTGATTATCACGAGACCGGCGAGCATTTCCACGAGGAATTCTGCGAGTATACCTATGATCTGGATACCATCCGTGCGGCGCTGGAAAAGCACGGCTTTGCGCTGGAAAGCGTCTGCGATGGCGAAACCTTTGGCCCGCTGACCGAGGAAAGCCAGCGCTACTTCTTCTGCGCAACAAAACAGTATACACAACTGGAGGAATAACCTATGGCAAACCTGATCCGCGGCCTGTCCGAGAACGGCGGTGTCGTGTTCTGCGGTGTGGATTCCACCGATATCGTCCGTAAAGCCGAAAAGCTTCACACCACAAGCGCCACCTGCAGCGCGGCACTGGGCCGTCTGCTCACGGGCGCTACCCTGATGGGCTCCATGCTCAAGGACGACCGCGACCGTATCACCCTGCGTGTGGCGGGCGGTGGCCCTGCGGGCGTGCTTATTGCCTGCACCGACGGCACCGGCAACGTGAAGGGCTGCATTGACAACCCGCTGGTGGAGCTGCCCGCCAAAGCCAACGGCCACTTGGACGTGGGCACCGCCGTGGGCAAGGATGGCGTGTTGACCGTCATCCGCGATAACCGCCTGCAAAAGGAGCCCACAGTCGGGCAGGTGCCGCTGGTATCCGGCGAGATCGCCGAGGATCTGACCAGCTACTATGCCTACAGCGAGCAGGTGCCCACCGTGATGGCGCTGGGCGTTCTGGTGGACAAGGATCTGTCCATCCTCTGCGCCGGCGGCTTTATGGTGCAGCTGCTGCCCGGCGCTACCGATGCCGAGATCGACCAGCTGGAAAAGAACATCAACGCCATGCCCTCCGTCACCGAGCTGCTCCATGCGGGCAAGACCCCCGAGGACATGATGCAGATGGCACTGGCAGGCTTTGCCCCCAGTGTGCTGGACGAGCGCACGGTGCAGTACCAGTGCGATTGCGGCGCCGAGCGTACCAAAGAGATGCTGCTCAGCCTTGGCCGTGCCGAGCTTGCGCGGATGCGGGACGAGGACCCCACCTGTGAGGTGGTGTGCCACTTCTGCCACAGTAAGTATCAGTACGACCTCAACGCTCTGCTTGCCGAGTATGATGCACAGGCCGCCGAAGCCGCCCAGTCCAAAGAATAACCACACCGAAGAAGCGATGATACGTACCCCCAATGCCGGATATCCGGTACTGGGGGTGTTTTTATGAAAAAATCAGTGTGCCGAACACTGCCAGCAAGAAAAATGCGCAGAAACGCCAGCAGGTGTAAACAAAAAGCGGACTTTTATAGAACGTGCAGGCTGTTTTGCACAAAAGAACTGTCGCTTTTTTAGCAATTCAATGTATTTGCGGGGCAAACGGTAGAACTTTGCGGTGGGATATGTTATACTATACTGTAATTGCTAGCCCCGGAAAAAGGGGCTGCCAAAGGAGAAAGGACTTGTTATGAAGATCATTCTGGTGGGCGGCGGCAAGGTCGGCACGGCTCTGGCGCGCCAGCTTAGCGAGGAAGGCCACAACGTGACTGTGGTGGATACCAACAAAGCGCGCGTGGAGCACCTGACCGAAAGCTACGACGTGCTGGGCATCGTGGGCAATGGCTCGTCCATCACCACCCTGTCCGAGGCGGGCATTGAGGATGCGGACGTGTTCATTGCGGTCACCGGCTCGGACGAACTGAACCTGCTTTGCTGCATGTTTGCCAAAAAGGCGGGTCACTGCCACGGCATTGCCCGTGTGCGCAACCCGTCCTACAGCCATGAGCTGGACTTTATCAAAAAGCAGATCGGCATTTCCGCCATCATCAACCCGGAAATGGCAGCGGCAAAGGAGATCTCCCATCTGCTGCGGTTCCCCGGTGCCAGCAAGATCGATACCTTTGCGGACGGCCGTGTGCGGCTGATCAAGTTTGCGCTGCCCGATGCACTGGACGGCGTAGCCATCCGCGAGATCCCCACCCGGCTCAAGAGCGATATTCTGGTGTGCGCGGTGGAGCGTGAGGGCGGGGTCATCATCCCCAACGGTAACTTTGTGCTGCAAAAGGGAGATCAGGTCACTTTCCTTGCCACGCAGGAAAAGGCGCACGCCTTCTTCCAGCAGCTGCATCTGCCAGTGCAGCCGGTGCGCAACGCCCTCATCGTGGGCGGCGGTGCCATTGCCTACTACCTCAGTCAGGAACTGCTGGAAAACCATGTGCGGGTGCGCATCGTGGAGCGGGACGCCGCCCGCTGCGTAGAGCTGGCCGAGCAGCTGCCCAGCGCACAGATCCTGAACGAGGACGGCTCCAACCGCGAGTTTTTGCTTTCCGAGGGTCTGGAATCCACCGAGGCTTTTGTGGCGCTGACCAACATTGACGAGGAGAACGTGCTGCTGACCCTGTTTGCCAAAAAGCACTCCAACGGCAAGCTGGTGACCAAAGTCAACCGTCTGGAATTTGACGATATTCTGGCCGGGCTGGATCTGGGCAGCGTGGTCTACCCCAAGTACATGACCTGCGACTACATCGTGCAGTATGTCCGCGCCCTGCAGAACGAGGCAGGCAGCAACATCAAAACGCTGTACCGCATTCTGGATGACCGCGTGGAGGCGCTGGAATTTACGGTGCACGAGGAAAGCGCCGCCACCGGTGTGCCCCTGAGCCAGCTGCACCTGAAAAAGAACCTGCTGCTGTGCTGCATTACCCGCGGCAGCAAGATCCTGATCCCCCGCGGCGGCGACCAGATCCAGGTGGGCGATAACGTCATCGTAGTCACGCTGGAGCATGGTCTGCACGATCTGCGCGATATCGTGGAGCACTGACGGAGGCAGACTATGAATTATGCGATCGTTTTCCGTCTGCTGGGCTATGTGCTGATGATCGAGGGCGCGTTGTTGCTGCTGCCCGCCGCCGCCAGCCTTGTGTATGGCGAGTGGATGGTGCTGGGCGTGTTTCTGCTCACAGCTGCGGTCAGCGCCGGCATCGGCTACGCCCTGCACACCATCAAGCCCCGCAGCAAGGTGTTCTATATGCGCGAGGGCTTTGCGGCTACCTCGCTGTGCTGGGTGTTCATCTCGGTGATGGGCGCGGTGCCCTTTGTGCTCACCGGCTGCATCCTGAACCCCGTGGACGCCCTGTTTGAGACGGTCTCCGGCTTTACCACCACCGGTGCCAGCATTCTGCCCGGCGTGGAGGATCTGCCCAAGGGCATTCTGTTCTGGCGCAGTTTCACCCACTGGATCGGCGGGATGGGCGGATTCGTATTCATTATGGCGATCCTGCCGATGATGGGAGGCTCCACCATGAACCTGATGCGTGCGGAGAGCCCCGGTCCTTCCGTCAGCAAGCTGGTACCGAGAGTCCGGGATACTGCGAAAATCCTCTATGGACTTTATATGGCGATCACTGTTTTTGGTGTGATCATGCTATGCCTGTGCGGTATGCCGATGTTTGATTCCCTGTGTACGACCTTCGGCAGTGTCGGCACCGGTGGCTTCGGTATCAAAAACAGCAGTATCGGCGGTTACTCTCCACTGATACAGAATGCCGTAACGGTACTGATGATCTTAAGCGGTGTCAATTATACGGTATATTTCTGTCTGTTAAGCAGGCAGTTTAAGGAAGCTTTTTCCATCGAAGAAGTCCGTTGGTATTTTTTGATCATTTTCGCCAGTGCTCTGACGATCGCCTGGAATATCCGCCCGCTCTATGCAACTTTGGGAGAGACACTACGGCACTCCTTTTTCCAGGTAGGAACGATCATCACCACCACCGGATTTGCCACCACGGATTTCAATATGTGGCCGCAGTTGTCGAAGACGATCCTTCTGCTCCTGATGATGATCGGCGCCTGTGCCGGCAGTACCGGCGGCGGTATAAAGGTATCCCGTGTGCTGATCCTCTTCAAGGCGATCCGCAAGGAGCTGTCCATGATGATCCATCCCCGGATGGTGAAAAAGATCAAGATGGACGGACACAATCTGTCCCACGAGACGCTTCGTTCCACCAATGTCTATATGACGGCTTATTTTATCGTACTCTTCGTTTCCCTGCTGATCGTCTGTCTGGACGAATATGACCTGAGCACAAACTTTACCGCAGTACTGGCCACCCTGAACAATATCGGTCCCGGCCTGGAGTTAGTCGGTCCCACCCAGAACTTCGCATTGTTCAGTCCTCTGTCCAAATGCGTGCTGATGTTCGATATGCTGGCCGGACGACTGGAACTCTTCCCCATGCTCGTGATCCTGCTGCCGTCCTGCTGGAAGAAATATTAATTCCTTAATCACAAAAATGAGTCTGTGATGACATTTTTAATCGTCACACAGACTCATTTTTTCATGCATACCTCTAATCAAATGTTGACCGAAATGAGAACGCTACATATCATTACAATCATTATATATGAATCTTCAGACACTTCTTGCCGGTCAGTTCCTTCGTCCGTTCATCCGGCTGTCCAAAGCCAACATAAATATCTGCTCCCCTACCGGTATGTACAAATTTACCTTCTTCATCTACAACGGTAAATGCCCTCCTCGGAATTTCCAGTGTCACCATCTTTTCTTCTCCCGGTGCAAGTTCCACGCGCTTAAACACGGCAAGTTTAGGATTGGGCACTTCGTTGATATCCTCAACCTGTACATAGACCTGCAATACATCCTCTGTAAAAACATCTCCGTGATTTGCAACGGTTACTTCAACACCTACACTCTGTTCTTCCGTCTGTGCATATACCACATCTTCCGTCAATTCCGCCCTCGTAA
>OGUO01001621.1_pt1 | contig 14705 bp, 20 predicted proteins | sample 1553641 | NCBI WGS metagenome assembly OGUO01 (sample SAMEA2579980, study PRJEB22360) | human gut metagenome | biome: human gut; feature: human-associated habitat; material: faeces | place: Denmark | collected 2008/2010 | reverse complement strand
CAATATATAAAGGATGAATTTTTGAAGCCATATAGATATCATATTTGTTTTCTATTAATTTAGCTAATTTATTTCCCTCTTGTCCATAAGTAATCAATAATTTTTTGCTCTTATAATTTTCGATTACTTCAGGGAAGTCTTCCAATTTTTCATGACTGATTCTTATAAATGTAGGAAATTTATTTTCAAAAAAATTTTGATAGTTATCCAATAAATTTTTCATTTTACTAACGTTTTCTGGATGATAAATACAAGTATTTGGAATAGTTTTTAAAAAAGCATTATCATAAATTCCCTGATGTGATGAACCATCAGCTCCTACTAAACCTGCTCTTTCAACTAAAAAAAGAATTCCTAGTTTCTGTCTTGCAACATCGTGAAGAATTTCGTCATATCCTCTTTGCAAAAACGTTGAATAAATAGATACAATTGGATGATAGCCTTTTAAGGCTAATCCAGAAGCAAAAGTTATCGAATGTTCTTCTGCTATTCCAACATCAATTGTCCGCTCCTTAAAATCCTTAAAGCATTTGCTTAAATGAGCTCCCCAAACCATAGCAGAACATATGAGAACGGCCTTTTGGTCTTTTTGCAAAATTTCATAGACCTTTTCAGCTACAATATCTGTCATATGTGGTACATTGGGATTTATTTTTTCGCCTGTTTTAATATCAAATGGACCAATACCGTGCCAATAGCCTTGTTCGTCTTCTTGTGCATAAGAGTAACCAAGTCCTTTTTTAGTTTTAAAGTGTAAAACAATTGGATTTTTTAAATTTTTAGCAAAGGTTAAAGCATTAGCAATACTTTTAAAAGAATTTCCATCAAAAGGCCCATTATAATCTATTCCTAATGAACTGAATAAATTTGGAGCGACAAAAATTTTCTTAAAAAAGTTTTTTGTCGATCTTAAGCATATATATATCCACCTTAAAGATTTATGTTCGTTAATCTTTTTAAAACTTACTACATTTTTTAAATAGAATCCACTTGTTCTAATTTTCGATAAAGTTTTGGCAAAAGATCCTGAATTTTTAGAAATACTCATTTCATTATCATTTAAAATGATTATTAATTTTAAATTTTTTTGTAAAGCAATTTGATTTAAAGCTTCAAAGGCCAAACCATTAGAAATCGATCCATCGCCAATAACAGCAATTGTATATGAATCATCCCCTTTAAGTTTTTTTGCTAAGGCCATACCTAAAGCTATCGATAATGAAGTTGAAGAATGACCATTATCGATTCTATCGGCAAGACATTCTTCCCTTGAAGAAAAAGGAGCTATACCATCTAATTTTCTTATCGATTCTATATTGCGACCTGTTAAAATTTTAAATGCATACGTCTGATGACCAACATCAAAAATAATATCATCCTTAAAAGGATCAAAATATTTAATCAAACTAACAGTGAGCTCAATTATACCCAAGTTGCTGGATAAATGACCTCCGTTTTTGCTGACAACATCGATAATTTTATTGCGCAACAAAGAAGAGACTTCTTTAAGAGTCTTTTCATCAGCATTATTTAAAAAATTATGATCAATTTTTTGTCCTTTTAATTCCATGGCTATTTAGTTTCGCCTTCAACCATTACAGCAAGATCATTTAATGTCTTTTCCATTTTTTGTAAAATCTCTTGACCTTTTTTATAAAGATCAGCACTGACATTAAGATCTTGATTTGGTTCTTTCATCTTTTTTATTATTTCATTTAATTCTGCTTCTAATTCAGCATAAGTTTTTTCTTCCATTTTTTACCTCACTTTACATAAAATAACCGTTTGATTCTAATTAGATTATCTTCTTTTTTGTTATAAAAAATGTTTGCTCTTTGTGAACATATAGAAACCGGAATATAGATAGCTATCTATATTCCGGTTTTCTGTATAAAACGGTATATTTATTTAATATTGTAATTAATGGATAACAATGCTAAAATGTAATAAACAAAATAATAAAAGAGAAGGAATGAAAAAAAATGGATAAATTCAGTTCTGAAATCTGATGTAGGTTATTTCATACAAGCACTAAACGGTTTTCCTGGTCCATTTGTTAAATATATAACAGGAATTAACAAAATCAATGAATACAGATGAAGAAAATTTTGTGCATTTTAAGAAAACTTTAAAAATATATGAGGATATGGCAGAGTATTTAGGGAATGTTTAATAAAAGAAAATAATATATAATGATATAAAATGAAAAAGGAGTATCATATGGAAATAATAGAATATAAAGAAGAATATTTAGAAGATGTTAGAAATTTATTAGTTGAATTGGAAGAATATATAATATCAATAGATGAAGATAATTTAGATCAAATACATAAAGATTATCGTAAATTAATGGCTTTATATGATTTGAAGGAAGTTAAAGAAAATAACGGAAAATGTTTTTTAGCCGTAATAGATGATAAAGTCGTAGGATTGGTAATGGGAACAATTCCAGAATACAGGGATTATGATTATTTGGATTATAAATGTCCTAAAAGAGGAGTAATTACGGAATTAGTTGTGACTAAAAGTGTTAGATCTAAAGGCATTGGAAAAGAATTAATGAAAAAAATAGAAGATTATTTTCTAGAGCAAAATTGTGAATATGTACTTATTGATGTATTCGCATATAATAATAAAGCATTAGATTTTTATAATAAAAATGGTTATCATGCAAGGATGGTCGTGGATATAAAAAAATTAAAGTAAAACTTTCCGAATTGAAGTAGAATGGGTAATTTTTAGATTGGTTTCTTTATAATCAATTATAATATAAACAAGAAAGGAACTATAAATTATGAAAAAAAGAATGAATAAGAAGAATTAATAGAATTGATTAAAAACTTAAAAATAGATTGAGATGAGTCATAGATTTTATCTAGTGAAGCGTTAGTTATTCGTGAGGTATGTCCAGATGCTGGAGATTTAGATATAGCAGTTACTGAAAATGGATTACAACAATTAAAAGAAAATTATAACTTAATTGAAAAGGGAAAAGGTTGGTACATATTAAATGATAAAGTTGAGTGTGTTCTTGATACAGAAGGATCATGGTAAATAGAAAAATCGGGTGAATATAATTTACAAAGCATTTAGAAATACTATGAATTTCTAAAAGAAAGCAATAGAGAGTAGGATAAAGCATGAATTCCTTTGGTTGAGGAATATATGAGAAATAGATAAAATTATCATATAAGAGTAAAGTATTTATAATTCAAGTGTATGTTGTAGGAGGGGGGATATATGATAATAGAGAGTAAAAGCATTATTTTAAGAAATTTGGAAGATAATGATGTAGAAGATTTAGTTTGAGATTTTAGTATTGTTTGCATGTTAAGTGATATATGTGTTAAACCAGAAAATTAAGGAAAAGGAATTGGATTTAAAATAGTAAATGAATTAAAAAGATTAATTGAAGAAGGAGTAAAAAAGGCGAAAAAATGCAAATAGTATTGACTACAACTGCAGGAAATGAAGTATTTTATAAAAGAGCAGGATTTAAATATAAGCCTGATGTTATAACTGAAATGTATTTGTGGATAAAAAAGTAAAGGAGAGATAAACATGTTACATAAAATGAAATTAAATGAAGGTCCATTTGAAAGAATGAAAAATGGAACAAAAACAATAGAATTTAGATTATATGATGAAAAAAGACAACAAATAAAAATTGGAGATCAAATAGAATTTTCAAAATTACCAGATTTACAAGAAAAACTGTTAGTTGATGTTATGGAATTATATAGAGAAGATAGTTTTGAAAATTTATTCAGAAAACTATACAATGACGAAGAAGAAATAACAAGAAAGACTAAAGCTATGTATGAAATTTATTCACCAGAAAAAGAGCAGCAATACGGTATCTTAGGAATTAAAATAAAAATCAATGTAGATGATTTAAAAGCAAGCATTGAGAAATTCACTCCATATAATGAACAAGAAGAAGTCGAAAGAAGGATAATGTTAAATTACATTAATGACTTTGATGATGTATTAACTAGACAAAATGAATATGGACATTTTACAAGCTCAGCATTTGTGCTTAACAAAGAAAGAACCAAAGTTTTAATGATATACCATAAAATCTATAATTCATGGGCATGGGTAGGAGGACATAGTGATGGAGATAGTGATCTTTTATATGTTGCTATGAAAGAGTCAAAAGAGGAAACTGGAATAAAAAATGTTGAACCAATTTCTAAAGATATTTATTCACTAGAAATAATCAATGTAAATGGCCATGAAAAGAGAGGAAAATATGTTGGTTCACATGTTCATCTTAATGTTACATATTTATTAGAAGCTGATGAAAGTGAAAAAATACATATAAAAGAAGATGAGAATAGTGGCGTAAAGTGGGTTCCTATTGATGAAATTTTAAATACAACATCAGAGGTTTGGGTTAGAGATAGAGTTTATGCTAAAATAATAGATAAAATGCAGAAGGATGGAATTATAAAAAATGGTAAGTTATAGAGGTGACGAAATGTTTCCTAAAAAAATAGAGAAAATAGTAAAAGATATAAAATATACTGTTGATAATGTTGGGCGTAGTGAAGATGAAGTATATATTTTTGAAGATAAATATATATTAAAAATCTCTAAAGATAAAAATAGATTAATTGATGAAAAAGACCGAATAGATTTTTTGTATAAATGTAATATTCCATGTAGCAAAAGTATTTGTTATTTAGAAGATAATAACAAATGTTATTATCTAAGAACTTACATAAAAGGTTATAGTTTGATTCATAACAAATTTATAGATAATCCAGAATTATTAGTTGATGTTTTAGTAAATATAATTAAAATATTAAGAAGCTTAGATAAGTATAATTGTCCTTTTAAATCAAAAGATAATATAGGAAATGATTTTGTGCATGGAGATTTGTGCTTACCTAATATTTATGTCGATGATAATAACAATTTCGCAGGATTTGTTGATTTAGATAATTCTGGAGTGGGAGATAAATGGTATGATTATTCATGGTTGTTATGGAGTTTAGAGTACAATTTGAAAACGAAAAAATATAATAAAGTTTTATTAGATAGGCTTCGACTAACATATAATCAAGAAAAATATGAGAAATATATACCTGAAGAATATCGAAAAAATAATTAACAGAAGATAAACAAATTAATGTAAAAATAAAAGATATTGAGAAAAGAGTTGATATAAAAATGATAAAAAGAATTGTATTTGATTTAGACAATACATTAATGAACTGGGAAGAAAATTACTGGCATGATGCAATTATTAAAACTTGTTTTCAACTTCAAATAGAGTATAGCGTGGAAATGGAAGAAAAAATAAAAGATGTAATAGATTCATACGAAAAAAATGAACAGTATTTTAATGTTGAAATTATGCAAAATCTAATAAATAAAAAATTATGTGTAAGTTATAGTACTGACTTTATAAAAACAATACTCAAATTTTTTGAAATTTGCGTTCCAAAGAAAATGGACATTAACCTTATTGATACATTAGAGTATCTATATAAGAAATATGAATTAGTAGTTTTAACTAATTGGTTCGAAAATCAGCAAATTGAAAGATTAAAGAATGCAAAAATTATTAAATTTTTTAAACATGTATATGGAACGGAAAATATAAAGATGAAGCCAAATAAAGAAGCATTTTTAAAGGCAATTGGTAAATTAAAACCAGATGAATGCGTAATGATTGGTGACAATCTAAAAACTGATATAGACGGAGCAATTAATGTTGGAATGAATGCTATATTTTTAAACAATAAGAACGTTTTAGTAGATAAAAAGTATACAGTAATTACAAATATTTCGGAATTAATGAAAATATTATAGCTTATAAACGATGGTGTACAAATTCTAATATTAAATTTTAAAAATAGGAATGATTACTGTTTTCATTGACTAAACTACTATAATACTATATAATAATTATGATCAATTAATCCTAATTAATAAGAATAAAAAGTTATAGAAGCAATTTAGATTTTATTTTTTACACATGGAAGGAGAAAAAAGATGGAAGTAAAATATTATGTATGCAATCACTGTGGAAACATTATTGAAATGGTAAAGGATAAGGGCGTGCCGGTAATATGTTGTGGCGAGGCTATGCACGAGTTAAAGGCCGGAGTGACAGATGCTGCTGTAGAGAAGCATGTTCCTGTATATACAGTGGACAAACAGCATGTTCATGTTGTAGTCGGAGAAACAAAACATCCAATGCTTGAAGAGCATTTCATTGAGTGGATTACATTAAATACAAACCAGGGAATATACAGAAAACAGTTAAATCCAGGGCAGGAGCCGGTAGCAGATTTTTGTCTTTGCGATGGTGAACAGGTAGAAGAAGTATATGCATATTGTAACCTGCATGGATTATGGAAATGCTAAAAGCATTTATACATATTAAGATTACAGAACAACACAAATATAACAGTAATATAGGCTGTGTATTAATATATTTACAAGGAGGAACAACGAATGAAATACGTATGTGATGTTTGCGGATGGGAATACGATGAGGAGAAGGGCTATCCAGAAGGTGGTATTGCACCTGGTACAAAGTGGGAGGATATTCCAGAAGATTTTGAATGTCCGTTATGCTCTGTTGGAAAAGACCAGTTCTCAGAAGCATAAATGTATTATGATAGGATTATAACAATGAAAGAAGAACTAAGTATAGATATCATCGGACTTGCAGGAGCCTGTTCTTATGCTTTGGACTGTATAGAAGCAGAGTTGGTAAATATCAAAAACAAACATGGAAAAAGAGTGGCTTATATAAGTATACGCATGGCTGAATATTGGAAAATTCAAGGTGATGAATTACAAGATTTAGCCATGTGTGCTTTACTGCATGATAATGCTTTGACACAATATATTTCGGAAGAACTGAAAAAGGATTCCGTCATTAATTGTAAAAAAGATTTATCCGAGAAAAAAACAAATCTTCATTGTATTTATGGTGAAAAAAATATTACTAAAATTCCATTTAAAACAGATGTGTCAAATGTGATTTTGTATCATCATGAACATGCCGATGGAACTGGTCCTTTTCAAAAAAAGTGGAATGAAATTCCATTGTTTGCAAGGATTATTCATCTTGCAGATACCATTGATATTATAGGAAATAACAGTTGGAATTTTATATGTCAGTACCTTTTAAAAAATAGGGACGGATTATTTGATTCAGAATGTGTGAATGCTTTTCTTCATGCATTCACACATTCCGAATCTTTTATGTGTTTAAGTGATGGTTCTTTTGAAACGAAGCTATGGGAGATTATCCCAAGACAAAAACAGGTTTTTGATTGGAAAACGTGTAAAAATGTCGCAGATTTTTTTGCAAAGATTGTAGATTATAAATCTTCTTTTACAAGCAGACATTCTATAGGAGTGGCTGAAAAAGCAGCTTTTTTTGCTCAATATATCGGATATGATTCTATTAATGTGCAAAAAATGTATCTGGCTGGTGCACTGCATGATATTGGGAAGATGGCAGTAGGCAATGAAATTTTGGAAAAACCGGATAAGCTTACGGATGATGAATTTTCAAAAATGAAGAATCATGCTGGCTATACATACCTTATATTATCAGAGGTTAATGATTTTGAAGAAATACGAGACTGGGCAGCTTTCCATCATGAAAAATTAAATGGAAAAGGGTATCCTTTTGGAAAAACCGCAGCTGAATTAAATGAGCCGGAACGTATTATGGCATGTATTGATATTTATCAGGCATTAACCGAGGACAGACCATATAAGAAAGGTTTATCGCACGAAAAAACGTGTGAGATGCTCGATGACATGGCGCAGAAAGGTTTTGTTGATTCTGATATTTCCAAGAAAATTAGGGAATGTTTTGGTGGAATCTAACATTAAAAACGAGAAAATATAGGAAATTCATGAGAAATGCATTTGCCTATTATGAATAGTATTGAACAGGTAACAGGTTCATAAAACAAATAAACTGAAAGTAGGATTGATTTATGTATGAAATGAAACCAGAATATTATATCGGTATAGATATGATAGACGAAGAACACAAGCAGTTATTTAAATATGCAGATGAGGCATATGAACTGCTTCATGATGAGTTTACACCGGATAAATATGATAGGATTGATGTAATATTAGAAAATCTCCGAAATTATACAGTAAAACACTTTAGTGATGAAGAGCAGTATATGGAATCTATTAATTATAAGAAGATATTTACACAGAAAGTTCAACATCAGGAATTTATACATAAACTTGATGAATTTATGGAACATCACAATGATGAGGTAGAAGATCAAGATGAACAGATTATGGGGATTTTAAAATATCTCACAGAGTGGTTAGTTAATCACATTCTGTATGTCGATGGTCAAATTCCAAAAGGCTGATATAGTAAGAAAGGCTGTTATTTTTAGTGAGTAGCAGCTTTTCCAGATCGCAGATGAACTTGAAGAATCCATTGAAATAATCCAGCCAATGTACGATATTGTGAAGAAGTATGCACCAGAATATGATGTGGATGCAATTACAACGGAAGTGCTGGAAACACGGGAAAATGAAAAAGCATAAATCGTTAGGGGAGGAATTTAGGAGGAAACGTTATGAATGTTATAGAGGCTATATTATTTATGATGTATAGAGAGATAAATCGATATATGAAATTAGCTTCGTATAGAAAAAATTATCCCAAATATCAAACAGGCAAAAAAGAAGGAAAAAATTTCTTTTGGAGATTTGGCATATCTGGTCGATTTTTATTCAGTATTATATAATGAACCTATTATAAGCAATAAGTTTATGAATGCTGTGCGTGATATAAGAAATGCTTCGGCACATAGTAATTGTTTAATCAATAAGTTGTTTGAAGAATTACCAGCTACACAACAACCAGATGCGGAGATTAAAGACGATTGGTCTTATGATAAGACTGGTCGTCTTTATTTTTTCGGAGTTTGATATGAAAACATGGGAAATTAAAACTTAGTGAAAAAGTGCAGTAAGTTTTAATTACAATATTGATTGTACATAATAAGGATAGTATAATAAATTTAAAATTTACGAGAAAAGTGCAGTAAGTTTTAATTTGAGGAGGCAAATCTGTGGAAAAAATTATAAATAGAGATATCTATTTAAGTAGATTGATAGACAAAAAGGAAAATGGTCTGATTAAGGTTATTACAGGAATCAGAAGGTGCGGAAAAAGCTATCTTCTGTTTTATTTGTTTCGTGACTATCTTATATCGAGTGGAGTAAAGGAAGAACAGATTATTTCCATTGCACTTGATGATGATATTTGTGAACAGTATCGGAATCCGGATGAATTATCAAAATACATTCGTTCAAAAATTGTAAATAAAGAAATGTATTATATTCTTATAGATGAAGTGCAATATGCTATAACAAAAAAAGAACTTGAAAATCCGGAAGATGTTAAGCTATATAATGTTTTGAATGGATTGATGCATCTTCGAAATGTGGATATTTATGTGACGGGAAGTAATTCAAAATTACTTTCTCAAGATGTAATGACGGCATTCAGGGGCAGAGGCGATCAAGTTCAGGTATTCCCGTTGTCATTTAAAGAATATTATGATTTTGTCGGTGGAGATAAATCGGAAGTGTATGAATTGTATGCTCTTTATGGGGGAATGCCGCAGCTTTTATCATTCAAACGTGATGAGGAAAAGGTTAAGTACCTGAAAAACTTGTTTTCGGAAGTATATTTCAAAGATATAAGTGAGCGATATATTGTAAAACTTCCCGATGTTTTGACTGAACTAACCGATGATTTGTGTTCTTCGGTAGGTTCACTTACAAATGCAAAGAAGATTGCCGATACATTGGAAAGTGTAAAAAACATTAAGGCGTCTACCAGTACAATCGCAAAATATTTGGAATATCTGATAGAGTCGTTTATGTTCAGCGAGGCAAAAAGATATGATGTAAAGGGTAAAAAGTATTTTGAGTATCCTTTGAAATATTATTGCACGGATGTAGGACTTCGTAATGCCAGGCTTAATTTTAGACAACAGGAAGAAACACACATAATGGAAAATATCATTTATAATGAACTGATAATCCGTGGGTATTCTGTAGATGTTGGCGTTGTTGAAATTATTGAAAATGCTGAAGGCAAAAAAAGAAGAAAACAGTGTGAGATTGATTTTGTTGTAAATATGGGAGCAAGAAGATATTATATTCAGTCTGCATTATCCGTAAGTGATCCTGATAAGATGACAACTGAGTTAAGACCTTTGAAAAATACAAAAGATTTTTTCAAGAAGATTATTATATCAAAGTCAAATGCAAAACCATGGATAGATGAAGACGGTATTGTGCATATTGGATTGTATGATTTTTTGTTAAATCAGAATTCCTTGGAACTGTAAAGAAACAAATCGGAATTTTTATGTGTAAAGGAGAAACGAATGAAATTACTTGTGATAGATATACAAAAAGGAATAACAGATAGTAGACTTTTTAATTTTGAAGCGTTTATTGATGATACTATAAGAATTATAAAAGCAGCTAGAGATAATCAAATAGAGGTTATCTATTTTCAACATGATGATGGACCAGGAACGGGGTTTTCAATCGGTGATGAAGACTTCGAAATTGCAGAACAAGTGATTCCCAAGGAAGGGGAAAAGATATTTATAAAAAATATCAATAGTTGTTTTGGAAATAAAGATTTTACGGATTATGTTAAAGATGATAATACATTAATGATAGTGGGACTACAGACAAACTTCTGTATAGATGCAACTGTGAAATCTGCTTTTGAGAGAGGATATAAAGTAATTGTTCCACAAGGGGCAAATTCAACATTTGATAACGACTATATGACTGGAGAAGAAACATATAAATATTACAATGATATGATGTGGCCAAAGAGATTTGCTACATGTGTATCTGTTGATGAAGCAATTAAATTGATGGAAAGTTAAATCGGAATTTGTAAATGAGGTGAATTTATGATGTTACATTCATATCCGTTATTAATATCTATATATAAGGGAGAGGGGCGAATGTTAATTGTTCCGCTTATTGACCATATTGCAGGATATTCGATTGATTCAGATTGGTTCATAAGTTTATCAGATTTGGACAATGCTGTTTCTGTCGGTAAAGGTGTAAAAAGTGCTCTTGATTACATAAGAAACAGTCCTTTATCTTCGCTGACGCCTAATGAGCGAAAAGAAAATGCTGCATGGAAGAAAAATACGAAATATAGAAGCCGAGTATCTTTTTGGAAAAATAATCATTATGTTCGTGTTAAAATCAATGAAGATAATCAGTATATAATACATTCGATGAAAAAATCACATAAAAGACAATATACATATGATGAAATCATCAAAGAATTTATATTATTTGCTGATGCAGATGCTGAGGAAATAGGCAAAGCGGTTATTGAGTCTTTTATGGAATCAGAACGATATTACAACATGGGTTAGGGTTTTGTTGTAATAATATATTACATATGATATTGGGGCTTATGCTGAGCCTATAAGTACAAATTACAGGAGGGTTCAAATGGGATTATTTGATAGATTTAAGAAGACATCAAAGGAAAGTTTATTAGGATATTTGAAAAATAGTATTTCAGATAATTCTAGCCTGGAACACATAGTAAGCGTGTTCGAAGAGATGTGTAATATGCCACTTAAAGAAGATATGATTTTATTTGAAACAGGAACCTATTCTTTTACAGGAAAACCTATGTTTAACTTTTCTTTGGTTAGACAATTTCCTAATGATGAGGAAGAGTATTATCAAATTCATGTGGATGTGTTATATATTCCAACGGAAGAAAATAAAGATTTTCAACGAACTATATGGAATGAGGATATTGAAGAAGATATATTCAGCTATATCAAAAAGACTCCTGAGTTTAATTTCTGTAAAGATAAGGTATTCAGCAAAATAGAAATATATTTGGATGAAACCTAACGTGAAAATTCAAGTTTATGAGGATAAAGGATGAAACTTAGAGAACACAAAACGACTGATTGTGACAAGTTGTCCTGCAGGGAATTACGCTTAAAAACTATGTGATGGAGAAGAAAACTTCTATCGGGTTTTCCGATAAAAGTTCTGTAGGCAGTGAAAAAGGTATTTAATGGAGTGAATTTTGGCATGGAAAAATATTTAAGAGAAACAAAAATGTTGGATTATTCAAGTAAAAACATACAGCGATTAATACAGGAAAGAAACTGGAATGATATAGAAGTATTTGAACGATTAAAATCAATTTATAATTTTGTAAGAGATGAGATATTGTTCGGATATAATATTGATGATAATATTTCTGCATCAAAAGTTTTGGCAGATGGTTATGGGCAATGCAATACAAAAGGAACTTTGTTCATGGCATTATTAAGAGCTTGTAATATTCCTTGCAGAGTACATGGATTTACCATTGATAAAAAATTACAAAAGGGAGCAATGACAGGGATTGTCTATAAAAACGCACCACAAAATGTATTTCATAGTTGGGTTGAAGTTTACTTTGAGGATAGATGGTATGAGTTAGAGGCGTTTATTCTTGATAAAAAGTATTTACAAAAATTACAGGAAAAAAATAGTGATTGTAAAGGTGCATTTTGTGGTTACGGTGTAGCCGTAAAAGACTTCAAAAATCTAATTATAGATTTTGATAGAAATAATACATATATTCAGAGTGAAGGAATTAATCAAGATTTTGGAGTCTATGATTCGCCTGATGACTTGCTAAAAGCACACCATCAAGAAATGTCTGCGATAAAAGCATTTTTATATAAACACTTTGGCAGGCATTTAATGAACCGAAACGTCAAAAAAATTAGAAATTGCTAAATTCGCGTTTGTGGAAGTTATAAAGGGGTGCATCAGGGGTGCATCATGGAAATCGAGTATAAACAAAAGATTTCACGGCCGATGAATTGCAGAAACTGTTTTTATCCGTTCACTGGGAATCCGGCAATTATCCCGAAAAACTTGTCCGTGCGATGCACAATTCCACACGAGTTATTTCTGCGTGGGATGGTGATAAGCTGGTCGGGCTGGTTCGCGCGCTTGATGATGGAGAAACAGTCGCATTTTTGCATTATCTTTTGGTGGACCCTGCTTATCAGGGACAGTACATTGGAGATGAGCTGATGAAACGGATCATGAGTTTCTATCAAAATCTTCTGTATGTGAAAGTTATGCCGTCTGATCCTAAAACGATCCCATTTTATGAGCGATATAGCTTTCAACAATATGATAATTACTCTGCAATGGTGCGGAAGCACTTTTTGTGAGTTGGTATGATGGATCGATTTGCAGCTAGCAAGGAAACCGTAAGGAGTACAGAGCATGGATGCAAACTGTACCAGTAAAAGAAGGAAAGTCAAGAGTATGGAAACGGTATACATTGCAGGCGGGTGCCTTTGGGGCGTCCAGCATTTTTTTGACACGGTGCCCGGTGTACGGACGACCGAAGCCGGGAGAGCCAACGGAACAACAAACACGCTGGACGGCCCGTATGATGGATACGCAGAGTGCGTTAAAGTGGTCTTTGATGAGAAATGTACCAGTGTTACAGAGCTTATGGAGCATCTGTTTGAAATCATCGACCCGTACAGCCTGAACAAACAGGGCGTTGATGTTGGAAAAAAGTATCGCACGGGGCTTTACAGCACAAATCCCGGACATCTGGAAGAAGCAAGAGCCTTTATTGACAGCCGGAAGGACCGGGATAAAATCGTTGTGGAAGTGCTGCCGCTGACGAATTACGTCCGGAGTGCAGAGGAGCATCAGCATCATCTGGAGCGGTACCCGGAAGATTGCAGCTACTGTCATATCCCGGATGAAGTCTTAAACAAATACAGGAATCAGTAAGCAAAGGAAAAACGAAAATGCGGGGATTGGGAACGATCATCAATGCGCTGGCCATTGTGATAGGCGGTGTGCTGGGTATTCTGTTCAAACGCTTTCTGAAAGAGCGCTATCAGGATACAATCATCAAAGCCACGGGCTTTTCCGTGGTGTTTCTGGGAGCGGCGGGAACGCTCTCCAAGATACTGACGGTTAGGCCAGACGGAACTTTGAGCACCGGTGGCTCTATGGTCATGATTCTATCGCTGGCGTTGGGTGCGCTGCTGGGTGAACTTAGTGATCTGGATGCACAGTTTGAACGCTTTGGCGAGTGGCTCAAACACAAGACTGGCAGTGACGGCGACAACCAGTTCGTCAACGGCTTCGTGTCGGCATCCCTGACGGTGAGCATCGGGGCCATGGCCGTCATCGGCTCCATTCAGGATGGCATCTACGGCGACCATTCCACGCTGGTAGCAAAAGCGATTCTGGACTTTATCATTGTGCTCATCATGGCGTCCTCCATGGGCAAGGGCTGCATGTTTTCATTTATTCCGGTGGCAGTGCTGCAAGGTGCCATGACGGCTCTTGCGGTAGTGCTGTCCGGCTTTATGACGGACGCTGTGCTGAACAATCTCTCGCTGGTAGGAAATATTCTGATTTTTTGTGTGGGCATCAATCTGGTGTGGCCAAGAACCATCAAGGTGGCAAACCTGCTGCCGTCCCTTCTGGTTGCAGTGGCGCTGACGGGGATTTTATGAATCGGAATTTGTAGAGGGAGTGTGATTATATGAAAAACAATAGCCCACAAAAGCAGGCCGCCATTTCTTGGATCATTTTGATGATAGGAATATTGCTCGCAGTAATAGGAGCAA
>OGUO01001609.1_pt1 | contig 14763 bp, 8 predicted proteins | sample 1553641 | NCBI WGS metagenome assembly OGUO01 (sample SAMEA2579980, study PRJEB22360) | human gut metagenome | biome: human gut; feature: human-associated habitat; material: faeces | place: Denmark | collected 2008/2010 | reverse complement strand
CTCATCGTCTTTATCAAGCTCAACACAATACCAAGCCATTGACTATCCATAACAGTTGTCTTCCCATTTCTATAGGATAATTCTTTTTATACAATTCGTGTAGCCAATTATTTAATTGTCCATAAACCACGTATTAAACTATATCTCAATAGGATTGTATCTTCCATTTTTCTGATAATACACATGTACTCCTCTATATCCATATCTACAATCCAGAGCTGTTTTTCATATACCAGACATCAAGGATTTCTAAAAGTTACATTTGTTCAAAATCCTCTATCTGATAATCCAAAGCAGATTGTGAAAGATTGGACTGTGACTTTGTCATTTCCTATTCATCATGGACAATCCATAGATCATATGGTCCTTCATGCTGATACTGTAAGTCCCAAGCAAACTCATACACTTATAGCCTATATATTTTCATATGAACACCTCCCCTTCTACCGCTCTACACACTAAAAAAACCGACTTCCTACTCTTAATATCAGTATATCATAACTACAAATAAAGTCATTTTTTTGCAACCTCTTTCAATTTATTTTTTAACTTTCTCGCAAATACTATAATATTCCTCATTTGTAAGATATGTATTTAACTTAGAATAATATTTTTCTGTATTATTAAGAAAATCATATATCATATCTGGAATCATATATGCCTGATCAAATCTAATTCTTAATAACGGAATTTTATTTTCCCAACAGTATATATTTTTCTCGCTATCTGCTTTCCTTCTATCTAAATAACCTTTTTTACCTTTCCAACGATTTATTACCTTAAAATGTTGTTCTCCATCAAATTCAATAAAAACCATTTGTTGCCTCCACTCGAGTGAAAAATCGTACCTTTTCCGAATTTTTTTTATATAATGTTGAAAACAAAATTCTATATTCTTAGATTTTAAATATTCCTTTATCTTATCTTCACCAGAAGAACATATTGTTTCTTTATCAGTCACAATCTGTATATTCGTAATAATATCACTTGCATCCCCATTTATAAAGACAGGTTCTTTCCATTTTGAGATTATTTCGCATCTTCCTTTTCCAATATGATACCGCTCCCAGTGTGCTCTTCTAAGATGAGGACGTTTTGGATTTTGGCTATTATTTTCTATTTCACCAGCTTCCAATATTCTACTTCTTTTTAACAGTCTTATTTTTTCTCCATATCGAACTCCGACATCCCATTTACGAATTTCTGAGTATTTATTTTTAATGATAGTCGATGGCTTGTATGTATTTACAGTATCTGGACTTTCATTAATATCTGGTTCCTTAGATGATAAATACATAAGAAATTGAAGCAAAAACAATCTAAAATTACTTACTCCCCCTATAAACCATTGTGTTTTGAAACTATCAGAGGTTTCCACAAAATCTCTATTTAAATCATAGTCAAAATAACTTATGTTATTTTCCACATTTAACATCTCAGACTTTATAAAAAAAGAATCTATGTATGCTGTACTCTGCACTTCATGCTCACCATTAAAATTAATGGTTGGTATATTTGAATAATTTTTTTCTGCCGGGAGTGAAGAAATCCTTATTGCACCAGTATCATACGCTTTTACCTGTACAAAAAATCCTTCATACTCAAAAAGTGCATTTTTTGAAAAATCCAAATAAAACGTATTAAATGGTATATGTTTAATCATATCTGGATATACTCTAAGCTTATTTGTTTTCAAAAGTGCTTGTGAAAATTCGTAATCTGGTTCATACACTATTTTATTACGTTTCCATATGTCAGTAAATCCAGCGACTGCTAAGCAAGCACTTGCTTCATGCATAGGAAAAAAACTTTTCTCAAACATATTATACAAGCCCATGTATCTATCTCTGTTAACTCCTGAGTAAAATTCTGTCCCCCAATTATCGTCAGATATCATTTCAATTAATTCCTCTGGAGTACAGTTAAAATGTTCTTCATCACAATATAAATCTGTTAGTAAACTATAACGATTCACATATGCTAATGGCAAATACATAAATATTTTCTCCTACTCACATAATTGAATAAATGTCACTACTAGTTATTTTTCTGATATGCAACATGAAAATGTATCAATGCAGCAATATCTAGTGAATATTCAATAGATACTGCTATTTGCTTCTGTTTTTTAGCTGCTTTGGATACCCAATCCACTAACATTTTCTCGCTATCATTTAATGTATCGTTACGATGAATTTGCCAATTCAATTTATCAACACGACTGATCTCTTTGGCGAGATATGTCGGGCAATTCAAATAATTTGTAACATAAAATATTAGTTTTTGTCTCCATTCCGGTACATTTTTCAAAATAACTCTTATATCAGTCTTTTGCTCAAATTCTGCTTTACATTTTTCAAGTTGCTCAAAGTCATGAGTAGTCATTTTTTTGAAAAACTCAGTCGGAATACATAATGCTTGTGAAAATTTTTTCAAACGCTTGATCGGAGTACCAACACTTCTAGCACGATACATTACGCCAAAAGTAACGTCAAACAAAACCGCCAAATCTACAAGACTTAATCCGTATATTTTTCTTATTGCATCGTAAATATTTACCTCAATAGATTCTTTTTTAGCATCAGCTTCCATTAACTTTTCAAAAGTCGAGTAATCAATTTTACATTCTTGATAAGGTTCCCAAATATACCACGGCGCATTGTTAGTTAGTTTAGAAAAGTAATCTAAACTAGCACCCCACTCCACACAAGAAAGTGTATCATTTGTAATAGTTTCGCCATATTTATAAGTGTCACCATGTCCTGCACATATTCCAGAAAAATTAAATTCGCATGTTTTACATTGTTTAAGAAATTCCAAAATAAGCACCCCTCTCGTAAAATTCTTTTTCTATAACTAAATTGCGATAAACATCTGAAAATAAACTTAGGTGAAGTATGAGTTATCTGCTAATCGCCATACGGATATTTTCTTACTCACCTTTTTCCGTATTCTCATACCATGTTGTCAAAACGTGAGAACTTAATTTCTGCAATTTTTTGACTTCACGCGAAGCTCTATAGATATCTGTTTCCAAATATACTTGAGGCATCAAAGATACTTCATTTTTAGCAGATGTCACTATTAACGCTTTTATTTTACCGCCTTCAATTAACTTCTGATAATTAGAATACATTTCTGAACACTTCGCCTCTAACAATGCCGGTATATTGGAATATACAACTTTATTAATAATATCTGTAGCCCAATATGCTGTCACTGTTAGATCTATTGGATTCACATACACATGATTATAAAAATCAATATCAATAATGCAACCATGAATTTTTCCACTTCCACCAATTTTTCGAATTACAGCAGCAATGTTTCTTTGATATGCTGTATACTCACTTAGTGGTTTTTGAATGGTCGCGATTACAGCCTCCATGTTATCATAATAATACCGAATATTTTTTTCATTCAGTTTTTTCAGAGCACCACCATTCAATATTGATAACGAACCACTCTTTGTCTTATGAATAAAACAATAGTATCCATTTCTTTTTAACATGTAGAGGACATTAACTGGTCGATTAAAAGTCATATACAAATTTTTACCACGAGTAAAATTTTGATATTCCTGTGGTGTGATTTCATAAATTCCATCCTCATAATCTTCGAAACAATCATATTCATTATCTATGAAAAAGCTTTTCAAATGTATATTCTCATTTCTATAGCCAATTTGATTATCTGCATATACCCTTTCTTCACCATCATCAAAAAATAGGTTTCTATGCGTATGACCACTAACATATACAAAATCACTGTGAGACTTTGCATCTGAACACCAATCTTTTTTCGGTGTGTGTGTAAAAATAATTGTATTGTTTCTTTCAAGAACCGGTATCAGTTTGTTGTATAAATTTTCAATTTTTTTACTTTCTCGAATCTCTGTTTCTCTATCAACTGTCTCCCGATATATACCGTTCTCTGCATTAAAGTCCTCATTATGTCCAGAAAATCCAAGACCACCTAAAATTACAAGCCTTGTACATTTTAGTTTTTCATGAAGAGTTGCAATATCTGATTGCATCAGTTCCTCATACGGAATAATGCCCATATCATCTACTTCATTTTTATAAAATAGCTCATTATGCAACAAGTACATATTATTTTCATTCAATACTTTCCTGTACTTTTCAACTATTTGTTCTATCGATAATTCTGGAAAACTCCAAAGTTCATGATTTCCAAGTACAAACACAAAGTCTCGTTTAATATAATACCTGTCCAGCATTCTTCTAAGCATCTTTACAAACATTTCGAATATCGAAAATTCAGATGACACATCTCCACCAATAAGTGTAAGTTTACTGCTTTCACGAAAAATATCTCCAACAATTTTTCCTATTACATAAAGGACATCTTCCTTTGATTTACATCCCGCATTTTTAATTCTATGCATCAAATGCAAATCAGAAATATAGGTAATCTTATTATCTTTCTTTTCAAATATACCCTCATCTTCAGGAGCGATTTTTCTGAATGACTGTAATACTGGTAGAGTCTGTTCCTCATTTCTTTCAACTATCGGAAACTCCCCAACATTTTTTCTGTCATAGTCATATGTACTATATAAAATTCCAAAGCGATCACACAGTGTGCTAGTTAATCTCGCATTTGTCAAGTTAATTTCACTTATATCAACAAGATTCTTTACTCCATCACAAAATATTAAGTTTGCATTTGATAAATCACCCTTCAAAAAAGCAGCAAAATCAAAAAAATATGAAAACGTATGTATCCTGACGTTTTACAACTCTGTCAGCCTCGTTATACCAAAACTGAGCCACACTAAATTTTCCATCCTCATATACTTTTTGTATTTTATAATTCAACTTTGCATTTTTCCCAAGTGGCAATTTCGTCATATCATCTGTCACATATTTTGAAAAATCCACATCCAATTCAATAGCACCTGATAAATCGCAATTTTTCAAATCACCATTTCTATATTTAATAAATTCATCAAATGTTTCAAATATCCTACACATATATGCAGAAGCACTTTTATTTAAAACCCTTCTTCCACGGTGATTAATATAGCAATATGCTTTTGTTCTTTCGCAATAAAAATGTGTTGTCTTATCGAAATAACTTTCTGTTACTATTTCAACATCATTATTTTCCAAATTCTGTACAAACTTTCCAATTTCTTTCTTCAAACTTACTCTTCTTGTATCAGATGCATCTGAAATAACATAGCTATTAAATATACTTTGAGGATTATAAATTAAACATAATCCTAATATTATTTTTTCGCTTCCTTTATAATCATTAGACAAATATTTCATAATTATGTCAAATTTCTGCTGACTATATTGATCGCAAAATATATATTGAAAAAGAAAAACTTCGATCTGCCTATACTGTACCATCTCAGATTTCTCATACGCATTACAAGTTTTCTTAAATTGTTCATACGTATCACATAAATCAAATCTATCGATCCATTGTTTAACCCATATTTTAACGGTTCCTTCATATTGATTATACTCATCCATATCTTTCCTAGAAAACGGCTGAGCATAATTATCTATAGTGTCCAGTACAAAGCACTTTTTTTCTTTCAGCTTATTGCCATCAAGTTTAAATTGTCTTAAAATTTCATTGGAAAATGAATACTGATAGTAACATGCATCTTGGTATATGTCACCTTCTAAAAAATCATAATATTTTTCAAAAGAATCAAATGTAATTGTATCTACTTTTGAAAGGCGCTGTTCTTCCACAAAAAATTTCTGCGAAATTACATCAAAACCTCTGTGTCCAATTTTTCTTACTCCCGACTTTCTTTCTTCTTTAACAACATCCATATTTAAAGGATTTTCTTGTGCGTTTGCATTTTGTTCTTTACCTTTTAAACTACTAATTATAATATTCGGCTCCATACATTCCCTCCACAAAAGCAAAAAACATTTTCATTACAAATATAATTTTTTTAATATTCCAGCTATGCGTATGTGGCTGTCATTGTATCTTACAAATAGCCACATAAAATCCATCGCGCCTCTACTTTTTACAACTACCGTTCTGGCAACATACACATTAAGTAAACATATAAGCCTTTTAGTCCTAAAAATCTTCTTAATTATGGTTTTTACAGCATAATTACACTGAATTTAATTCCTAAAAGGATTTCTTGCCTCCAGCTCTGTCAGCCAAAGCCAAATTTTGACAAGTTAGGACATGCCTTATCCTCAAATTTATCGTAAATGAATTAAAAGTTAATAATCCTCTACAATAAACACATACAATTACCAATCTATTCATACTTACAAATTGTAGCAGCAGAACTCTTGGCAACACACCTACGACAATTGCAACATCGTGTGACAGTGTTTCTTTTCTCTCATACTGGCAACTTGTACTTCTACGACAATTGCAACCCACAGGTTCGTTTCTGCAAGGAGACGTGAGTTCTGGCAACTTATACGTCTACGACAATTGCAACGCAAGACAAATGCGATGATTTGGAAGACATTCTTCTGGCAACCTATACGTCTACGACAATTGCAACGAAAGATCTGCGTAAATATATCCAATCTCGTCACTGGCAACCTATACGTCTACGACAATTGCAACGCGACTTATTTGATGATAAAGGTAAAATGACTAATCTGGCAACCTATACGTCTACGACAATTGCAACGCTGAGCGTAAGATTCAGTTCAGTGTATCGTGCACTCTGGCAACCTATACGTCTACGCCAATTGCAACATGCCAAACAATCCAATTATCGGATGCAATGTTCCTGGCAACCTATACGTCTACGCCAATTGCAACGAATACATGCTATTACTATGATACTCTCAACAATACTGGCAACCTATACGTCTACGCCAATTGCAACTGCAAAAATATCCAACTGTATTTTCAATATTGCCTACCTTTGAGTAAATGTATAAGCCTTCTGGTACTTACAAACCTTCTCAATTGTGGTTTTTACAGCACAACTGCACTGAATTTGTTTTCCAAAAAGATTTCTTATCTCTGATTCTGTCAGCCAAAATCAGATTATGATAAGTTCGGACATGCCTGGTCCGTATTTTTTAGTGCGAATCTTCCTAGAAATTTACAATCACTTATGATTCGCACTTTCTAAATTAAATACCAAAACTAGGTAAACGGATTCCACCGTCAGTTTTCAATTTATCAATACACTTATCATGTAACTTTTTAAATTCTATGTAAGTTGCATTACATTTATCAACATCAGCACTATTCATATCATTATTACTATTCATTAATAAAAATGCCGAATATAAATCTCTTTGTATTCGATCTCCATTTGATAACTGCGCCCACCTCTCTTTCAACAATTTCTTTTTATAGGAACCATTTGTGTGGTCATATTGACTGGCTTTAAACTGGAAAGTATCTACCTTATTCAATTCAACACCAACAATTGTTTCTAATTTTTTATTTAATATTTCTACAAACATAGCTGGAGCCCGGTTCGCAATTGATTTTCCAAATCTCTTTTTGCGCTTTGGCCTTCCATCTTCCCGATATGTAGTCTCTTTAGCTTTACGCTGCAATCCTTTAAATGACATCTGTTCAATATAAACATTTGTTCCTAATGACAGGATTTCATTTGCAAGACATGTATGCTGATATTTACGAATATCTGCATTTTTGCGTTCAAGCATTCGTACCTTTCCACGCATTTCCATATAATGCTTTGAGAGTTTCCATTCTAATCGAATTCCTCTGCGAATAGTTCCATCCTCATTATAATTTTGAGTATTTAAATTTCGCCGACTTCGGTCCATGCTTCTCTGCAATAAACACTTTTCTTCATAATTATTCTGCACATGATCTGCTAACTGTCTCAGCTCTACCTTTTTATCTGAAACAATCGCAATCGAACTAGGTCCAATATCAATTCCAACTTTTTTCCCATTTGCAATTGCCCTAGGTTTCAGTACAGGCTGACCTTCCAAAGTAATTTGTAAATAATACTTATATCCTGTCTTTCCCCACTTTCGCACAATTCTAAAGTATTTAGCTTTCTTTTGTAACATCTCCTTTTCGTAGTAAGTTTCTGGTTTTGCAATACGGACTTTTAAAGAAATAGTATTGGAACTTCTTCCACCATTCCATTCAAAATAGCCGTTTTTCATAGCCATTGATGTACCAGCTTTTTGATTAGCTGCACTCTTTAAAGTTCCTCTTCTCACAAAATGTACCGTTTTTCCACTACCAAACAAAAATTTATCAAATGCACGCCATACTTCAGATGCTGCTCTATGAGCTACATGCGTTGATATATGTTCAACAAAATGTTTTTGCATAGGGGTTATATCGTCCTTAAATCTAAATTCCGAAAAACCTGCATCAGTTAACATTTTTTGTCTTTTTTTATATAAATTCTTTTTTGTCTTCTCATCAGCAGTTTTTAAAGCTTCTAAGATTGCACGATATTCACGAGTTCTTTCAAGATTCTTTAATTTCCGTAACTCATATGCTGTCAACGAATTTTTCAGATGCTCTAAAATTCTAAATCGCGTTTCAATTACATCAACTTGCCAGGGTTCTGGCTTCAATCTAAGTTGTAAAATACAACAGCCATTTTTATTTTCCTTTTGCATCTTTTTCCTCCTTAACATATATTTTCAACGGTAGTATTAACATGCATAAAGAATATCATAGTATTGTAAATACGTCTAGCTTTTTTTATAAGAAGGTAACCTTTGCATTGTCTTTTTGATCTTTATTAATTTAATTTGTATCTTCTCCCCTATTTTCCCCCATCACCTTCCTCCCCACCACATTTAACCATTTCTCTCCTCCTCTTCCTTCTCTGACATCTCCTGTCACAAAGCACTCTACCGTCTCTAACCTACTTTCCTTCATCTCTTCCTCTGCCTCTTTCAGTACCTTCTTCCATCCATCTTCCCTCAGATCTGTAAAGTATCGACCTCCTGCCTCTCTCTCTTCTTCTCCATACTTAAAAGAAGCATACAGCACACCGCCATCTACTAACGCAGCTATTAATCTCGCAATTACCTTTGGCAATAGTTCATGCGGCACATGTAAAAGCGACGCACATGCCCAAATCCCATCATACACTTCTTTTTCGTCTATCTCTTCAAAGCGCCTGCACTGTACCTCTTGACCCAAGTATGCACTTGCCTGTCTGCACATTTCTTTGGAGCCATCCAGCGCAACTACTCTATATCCACTTTCCATAAAAAATTTGCTATCGCGTCCACTGCCACAGCCTGCATCTAAAATCAAAGCTCCTGGCTTCAAATATTGCAGGAAACGTCCTCTCATTTCACTCATATCTGCATTTCGTGTTCCTTCACAAAATGCAGAGGCATTCTCATCGTAATAAGAAAGTGTCCTTTTCTCTTTCTCTCTGCTTTCTATTTTCAATTTCAGCTTTCTCCCTTCTCATGCCTTGTCGCGATACCGCTTCCAGTAGTACTCTAACACGCGATACTGCACAATATCCTTGACCTCATCCGCAAACTTCATGCCGCCTTCCTGCAGCACAGCCTGCATCTCGTCCTTTAGCGCAATCAGATAACCTTCCTTATCTACAAAGAAGCCTTTTCCTGATTGCTTCAGGAAATTGACTGGATTTTTGGTGATATTCTGTAAATGATCCTTATCCGTCATATTTTCAAAATCAGCCTTAGTTTTACACTTATTTACATCCTTCCAGTTTGTGCCTGTCTGATAAAATTTCTTCCATGACCGTAACACATCACTTTCCGTCACAGCCATTTTCAAACCATTCACACTACCACCATCTGCTTCGCAAAAAGCAATCAGCACTGGCATCTTGTAAGACTTCTGCATACCTGTCTGCTCTATTAACTCCAGAAAATCTCCAGCGTCTGTTCCAATCCATGCACACTTTTCTTTCTCCAAATCACCTAGCGCACTTCTAAACATAACATAATGGCGAAATGGATTTTCCTTTGCCTCTTTCAGACAATACTGATAGACAACTTCATCCATATGTGTAAATAATTCTACTCTCGTTGGCACATGCTGCAGCAACTCCTTCACACGATGATATTCGTGAACAACTGCATCATGACCTTTTCGCTTTCCTTCCTCCATCTTTCTAAACAAATCAATCAGCTTCAAATCAAAATCCACAATACAATCCTGAGGATATGGAAGTGTCAATGCCACATCAGCTGTTGACGCATGAAAATTGGCTGTTTCTCCACTTAATAAATATGGTACCAGATTTGCCTGTCTATAATTTCCTGCAAAATCAAGTACAGTCAGATATTCTTTTCCCGGCGCGGGCGCGGATTCGCCTTTCATGCCGCCGATCGTAACCGCCGCGGCTTTCGTGCCGTTGCGGTCGAGTTCGATTCTCGTTTTTTGCAACACGTAACCGAGATACAATTTATCGCCGTAAGTCGTTCTGCCCATTTTGCTGAACTCCGCGTCGGAGTTAAACGCCCTTTCAATCCCCATGCTGGCGAGCGGCTCGGATAAATTAACCGAGTAATCGAAAGCAAATTCGGGAATAATCGCGCTGACTTTCGCCGTTTCTCTTTTGCTCATCGCCTTGAAATATTTCTCGCCGGTCAGACTCTCCGCAAACTCGTAAACGGTCGTTCCGTCGTTCGGCAAAATGCCGAGAAACGAATATTTTCCGCCGCGATAGCCCTTCAGAAAGCCCTGCGCGTTGCCGAAATCGATATAAGTCTGCTCGTTCGACGTAAACATATCGACAGACTTCTGCGCGCCGTCGAGATTTGTAAAAATTCTTTTGCCCGCGTCGCTTTTCTCGTTCTGCCACTTCGCGTCGAAAAAAAGCGCGTTGATAACGTAAATAACGTCGTCCTCTTCGATGGTGTCGATTATTTCGGGAATCATCCCCTCCGTTTTATTGGAGCACCAGTTGTTCACGTCTTTGAGCGTCAGGGCGTCGAAATCGGACCTGAAAACCTCGGCGTTATAAATTTCCTTTACGGTTTTGAGATAATCATCTTCGACGTTCACCGCGCCGTTTTTTATCCACACGGAATCGGCAAGTTTCACGGTGTCGTCGGCTTTGTTGAGAAGTTTGTTTCCGAACGCGTTAATATCCGCGATATTGCCGCCGAGAACTTTCTCGAACTGCGCGAGCGTTTCGTTTTCCGCGCCGTTAGCAACCATTCCGAGGCACATAAACGCCGAAAGCGGCGAAACGAGCGCGTTGGGTTTCGATTTGTCTTTAAGGACTTCCTTCAGCAATTCCACGCCGAAATTGTCCAGCCCCGAAACAATGCCGTTATTGTCCGTAACTTCGCCCGCGATATTCGTAAAAGAATAAGCGGCGGTGAGTTCTGTCGCCTTCACGGTTTTGTTTACGTATTTCCCGCAGGCGGCAGCGCTCAAAGCGGCAGAAATAACCGCCAACAAACAAGCGACTGATTTACCGAATAATTTTCTCATCATTCACCTCGCATTAATATATTTTTATAGATTCCGCTCATTATCACTATTGTTTTTCTTCTTGTCTGCATTGTATCATAACGTCGCGTAGTTGTCAATACCCAAAATAAAGAGGCGGCGATTTCACATCAGCGGAGCAAAAAACGTTAAAAACCATTTCACGATCCGCTCGCGCGGTTTAAGTTGCAGATCGTCGGCGGAAACAAGGTCGCATTCATGCTCAATCAGATATAAAAAGTCGGCGTATATGTCGTTTATCACGCTGTTTTTAAAAAACAAGGTGGCGCACTCGAAGTGATGAACGAGGGAGCGGAAGTCAAGATTTATCGTGCCGATAACCGCCGTGTCGCCATCCGAAAGGAAACATTTGGAATGAATGAAACCGTTTCTGAAAGCATAAACTTTCACGCCCGCGCTCATAAGCGAAATACACGCGCTTCTCGTCATAATGTAAATAGCCTTTTTGTCCGGAACTTCGGGAATGAAGATTCTCACGTCCACTCCGCGCCGCGCGGCGTTTTTGATTGCCGTGGTTATGTTCGTATCCACGATAAGATAAGGCGTTGCGATATAAAGGTATTTATCCGAGCGATTGATTATGTCGAGATAGACGTTTTCGCCGATATGCTCCTCGGTTATCGGAGCGGGGGAATCGCCGAACGGGAACATATAGCCGTCGTTATAGACTTCATGCGAGGAAGAAACGAAATCCCTTTCGTCCAGCGACGGACTGCCCGACATATTGAAAAGTTGAATGAAGAGCCGCACAAGGCTGTCCACCGCCTGACCTTTTATTTTAACCGAACAATCGAGCCATCTGCCGTAAGGCTTGGTGATGTTCGCGTATTCGTCGGCGATATTCGCGCCGCCCATAAAGCCGACTTTGCCGTCGATTACGGCGATTTTGCGGTGATCTCTGTTGTTGTGGCTGACCGAAACGACGGGGATAAACTTGTGGAATTTGCGCGCGTCGAACCCCTCTTTGCAAAGGTCCTTATAAAAATCGGGCGAAACTTTCGGCATGCTGCCAACGTCGTCGTACATAACGTAAACCTTAACGCCTTCCTTCAGCTTGTCGAGAAGGATCTCGTGAACGCCGTTCCACATCTCCCCTTCGGCGATAATGAAGTATTCCAGAAAGATGAATTTCTCGGCTTTTTCCAGATCGGCCAGCAGCTGCGGATACATCGCTTCGCCGCTGGCAAAATACTGCGCACGGGTGTTCTGCCATGCCGGATAGGGGCCATACTTTGCCACATAACGGCTCTGGCCCTGCCCGTCGGCATCCAGACTGTCCAGTACGCCCGGCTGCTGCTGCAGGTCTTTTTTATGTGCGCTGTCCACAGCATGCATTTTCAGGCTCAGGCGCTTGCTCGGGCGTTTGTTGCCAAAGGCCAGATACAGTGCACCGCCCAGCAGCGGCAGGATACCAATCAATGCGATCCAGCCCACCTTATAGGCGCTGTTCTCGTCCTTGCGCACGAGGTACAGCATCATAAGCAGACTGAGCAGCTGCAAGCCGGCGTTGACCCACACGCGGCCGGTGGTGAGGGAGAAAAACGCCCACAGCAGCCATGCCACCTGCAGGGCCACCAGCACCACCGTGATGGTGATGCGGTTCAGGATGCGGTTGAAAAAGCGCACGATCGGCGAACGAAAAAACATCGGCCTGCCCTCCTCCTTTATTATAATATGTGTAAGTATAGCGCGGTTTTGCAGCTTTTTCAAGATTTGCGTTGTTTCCTGATGCGCCCCGCAAAAAGCCGACCGGAAAAATCCGCAGATTTTTCCGGTCGGCAAACAAAGAAATGATTTTTCGTCAAAGAGACAGCTATTGCAGTTCCCGCGCAAATGCGGAGCCATTGAAAGCCGCTTTATGCTTCGGCTTCGCCGTCCTCAAAGCCCACCATCAGGCCGCCCTGCTCAGCGTAGTAGCTGCACAGGCCGCCGCATTCGGTGACATCCACCTGTGCGCCTGCAAACACCGCATGGATCATCAGCTTCAGGCGCTTGGCAGCTTCCGGGTTATCACAGTGGGCAATGTGCACTTTGCCATCGGTAAAGCCGTGATCCTTCAATTCCAGCACGATGCGCTCCAGTGCGCCGTGCTCGCCACGGGTCTTGCACAGCACCTCCAGCTCGCCGCTCTCACTGGCCTGACCAATGACCCGGATGCCCAGCACCCGTGCCACGGCGGCAACGGCGGGCTTCACACGGCCGTTGCGGGCCAGATTTGCCAGTGATTCCAGCGAAAACACCAGATGCGTGTGCTTGTGGTAAGCCAGGATCGCCTCACAGATCTCGTCAAACTCCATCCCGATCCGGACAAGGTCCCGCAGACGCTCTGCCAGCAGACGCAGTTCCGGCCCGGCAGACAGGCTGTCCAGCACAAAAATACGGGCCTCCGGGTGTGTTTCCTTGTATTCTTCCGCTGCCAGCAGTGCAGCATTGTAGCTGCCGGACAGTGTGCCCGTGATGGTGGCAACAAAGATCTGCTCTGCACCCTCATAAGCAGCCAGCCAGTCTGCCACATTGGGGCAGGAGGTGCTGGTCTTGCCCTTGTAAGTACGCAGAGACCGGGCCATGCCCACAGCATCCAGAGTGCCGTCATCCAGATATTCCTGTTCATCCGTGACGATCTTCAACGGCACACAGGCAAAATCCACGCCCGGCAGGGCATACAGGCTGGACGAAGAATCCACAACGATCTTGGTTTTCATAAAATGCACGCTCCAAATCTATTTTGTGATAGCAGGTCATTTTTGTATTTTCCGTGCCTTACACGCACTTTCGCCTGCATGGTTTTTTCCGGTTCACTGCAGACATCATAGCAGTTTTTCAAAAACCTGTCAAGGGATTTTATGCATTCTTTCAAAAGTTTTAAAAATCCGTTGACCAAAGTACAGATTTGCGCTATAATACCGCCATAAAACCATTTTCTGTATCCCGCGCAGCCCAGCTGCGCCAACCTTAGAAAACTGCTTACGATATGAAAACTGAAACCAAATGCCGCGTTGCGGCCTGCGCCGCCGGGTTTGCCCTGCCCCGGTACGCCGATCTCCCGCAGATGGGGCTTTACCTTGACCAGACCGTACAGTACGTCAACAGCTATTTCCGCACCTTTTGCGGCGTGGAGCTCACCTCATCCATGGTAAGCAACTACGTCAAAAAGGGCATTTTGTCCCACCCGGTGCGCAAGAAATATGCCCGCGATCAGATCGCATCCCTGATGTACATTGCAGTCTCCAAGACCGTTCTTTCGATGGAAAACATCGATGCCCTGTTCAAAATGCAGCGGGCGCACTGTTCCGCCGGGGCAGCTTACGACTACTTCTGCGACGAGAT
>OGUO01001604.1_pt1 | contig 14849 bp, 8 predicted proteins | sample 1553641 | NCBI WGS metagenome assembly OGUO01 (sample SAMEA2579980, study PRJEB22360) | human gut metagenome | biome: human gut; feature: human-associated habitat; material: faeces | place: Denmark | collected 2008/2010 | reverse complement strand
CCTGCCGTAAAGTTCAGTTATTTTGATATTAATTCCCGTTCGTATAAAACGTTGACTACGGAAGAGTATGAATTGCATGTGGAAAAGGGAGCAGGCAATGCTGCTCAGACTATTGCAAACTTTACAAGCAAGGAAGAGTTGAAAGTATTGAACGAGGATATTCGTTTTATCAAGCAGAATAATGTTACTCTGTCTCCCAAAGGTGATTTCTTCTTCGGTTCGTTGACGTATTGGTTACTTTATTTGATACCGGGTATTGCATTCATTACATTCTTTATCATCTATCGTAAGCAAATAGCAGCCAATGCAAATGTAGCAAAGATGCGTACCAAGAAAGCCAATAAAGTGGCGGTGAAACGTATGAAGCAAGCTGGTAAATTATTGGTTGAGAATAAGAAAGATGCGTTTTATGATGAGGTTTTGAAGGCTCTTTGGGGGTATATCAGTGATAAACTGAACATTCCGGTATCCCGTTTGTCTAAGGATAATATCGAAGAGGAACTTCGTAATTATGGTGTGAATGATGCGTTGATAAAGGAATTCCTCGATGCATTGAATAACTGTGAGTTTGCCCGCTTTGCTCCGGGTGATGATAACCAGGCTATGGATAAGGTATATTCAGCTTCTTTGGAAGTTATCAGTAAAATGGAAAACTCGATAAAACATTAATCAGGAGGAAATGGTAATGAATAAAATATTGTTTTTTACTCTTAGTCTAGTGATGGCAATTACTGCCTATGGGCAGAATTCTGCATCTGTAGATACATTACAGACTGCTAGTGACTCTACATCCGTCGGTTCACATGCGGAATTCTCTGCTGCAAGGCAAGAAAGCAATGTGACAAAGGCTGAAGGTGACAGCGCTTATATACGGAATGATTATGCTTCTGCCATTCAAATATATGAGAATCTGTTAAAGAAGGGAGAGGCTGCAGAGGTCTATTATAATCTTGGCAACAGTTATTATAAGGCAGATGATATAGCAAGAGCTATATTGAATTATGAGCGTGCCTTGTTGTTGGAACCTGGTAATGCTGATATTCGTGCAAATTTGGAGATAGCACGTTCTAAGACAATCGATAAGGTAATCCCAATTCCTGAGGTTTTCTTTGTATCTTGGACTAAATCGTTGATTAATTGTCTTAGCGTAGACGCATGGGCTAAGTTGGGGATTGTGTTCTTTGTACTATTACTCGTTTCGTTCTATCTCTTTTTCTTTTCAAAACAGATTACGGGAAAGAAAGTGGGATTTATTGCAGGAATAGTATTCCTGGTTCTTGTTATATTGAGTAATGTGTTTGCTGCTCAGCAAAAAGGCGAACTGATGGAACGTAACGAAGCTATAGTGTTGGCACCTAGTGTCACAGTGCGTAGTACTCCCAGTGAAAGTGGTACAAGTCTGTTCATTCTTCATGAGGGACGTAAAGTTGAGATAAAAGACAACTCTATGCGTGAATGGAAAGAAATTCGTTTGGAAGATGGTAAAGTAGGGTGGGTTCCAGCTTCTGCCATAGAAGGTATTTAAATTTTCCCTGTATTCTAAAAACAGCTCGTATAAACCCGATAATTCTGCTTTATACGAGCTGTTTCTGTCTATTTTTAGGAGCTTTTTCTCTGTACTTATAATTCTGCATACTTGAAAATGATTATTTTTTGGAGAGGCAATATTCTTTTTGAAAAAAGATAAAGAAATAGTTTGTTTTATCCTTTTTTTTCCTTAAGTTTATAGCGTGATAATAAAAAGTACAGAGTATTAACCATTAAATTTATGAATATGAGAACAATAACATTTAATGAATTACGTAAGATTAAAGACTCATTGCCTAGTGGTAGTATGCATAGAATAGCCGATGAACTTGGACTGAATGTTGACACTGTAAGAAATTTTTTCGGTGGACACAATTTTAAGGAGGGGAAAAGTGTTGGGATTCACTTGGAACCTGGACCAGATGGTGGATTGGTTATGATTGATGATACTACTGTTTTAGAGCGAGCTTTAAAAATTTTAGATGAAATGGCAGGTAAGACTGAAGAAGCTGTTCGAGCTTAAGAAGAGAAAGTTAGATAGAATCCCAATTGCTGACAACAATTGGGATTTCTTGTTTGTTTTAATCTCAAAATCAATGATATATGGAAGATAAATTAGTTACTTTGGCAATCTTAACGTACGCGAAAGCTCAAATATTGAAAAATGTTCTTGAAAATGAAGGTATTGAGACTTATATTCACAATGTAAACCAGATACAACCGGTTGTTTCTTCTGGCGTACGTGTACGTATTAAGGAGAGTGACTTACCTCATGCTCTGAAAATTACTGAAAGCTCTGCGTGGTTATCTGAAGAGGTAGTGGGGGGGAAGTCACCTAAACTGGAGAAGGTTAGTAATAAAGTGCTGATTCCAGTGGATTTTTCCAATTATTCTTTGAAGGCTTGCGAGTTCGGTTTCAATTTCGCTCAGAATATAGGTGCAGAAGTTGTTTTGCTACATGTTTATTTTACTCCTATATATGCAACTTCTTTGCCATACGGAGACGTATTTAACTATCAGCTAAGTGATGAGGAGAATGTAAGGAGTATCTTACAAAAAGTTCATGCTGATTTGAATGCATTATCTGATAAAGTAAAAGAGAAGGTAGCTTCCGGCGAGTTTCCAGATATTAAATATACTTGTGTTTTGCGTGAAGGTATTCCTGAAGAAGAGGTACTCCGCTATACCAAGGAATATCGGCCACGCATTATCATAATGGGAACTCGTGGTAAAAGTCAGAAGGATATTGATTTGATCGGCAGTGTAACGGCTGAAGTGATTGAACGTAGCCGTGTACCGGTATTGGCCATTCCTGAAAATACTCCATTCAAGCAATTTTCTGAAGCTAAGCGTATTGCATTCATTACTAATTTTGATCAACGTGATTTAATAGCTTTTGATTCGCTAATAAATAATCTGAAATCATTTAAGTTTTCAGTGTCTCTGATACATCTTTCAGATGTTCAGAATACATGGAATGAAATAAAACTGGCTGGTATTAAGGAATATTTTCAAAAACAATATCCACAATTGGAAATATACTATGATGTGGTAAAGAACGATAATCTGCTTAGTAGTTTAGACAGTTATATCAAAAGTAATCATATTGATATTATAACATTAACTTCTTATAAAAGAAATATATTTTCGCGCTTATTTAACCCTGGCATTGCCAGAAAGATGATTTTCCATTCTGATACACCATTGTTGGTAATTTACGGAAGACCGAATTAGGTGTTGAATATAGGTATATATGGTTTCTATTCAATATCAGCATTATGTTTAATATAGCGCTGGAATAATTTAATCTAATTTTAATTTCTTCTCTCCCTCACTTAAGAAATAACATTCTTTACTTAATGATATAACAATAATAAAAGCCTAATTAATAATTTAATTAGGCTTTTATTATTATGAAAGTATTACATCAACTTTTCAATTTCTTCGAATTCAGGGCCCATTTGCAAATTATAATACACTCTATACAGACCATTTAACCACAAATCTTTTTGATCAGGTTTCAGTTCTCTTGCCTTTTCATAATAAGGTTTTGCCTTTTCATAGAAAGTCTTCAGAGTAGCCTGGTCTTCTTTATACTTCGGATCATTAATATCTGTAGTTGCTTTTTCTGAGAAATCTTGTGCTTGTAAGCAGTAAATCAAGCCTAAATTAGAGTATGCTTCTGCATAATTAGGATCTACTTCTATAGTTTTTTTATAGAATTCAATAGCTTTATCATAGTCCTTCATATTGTGATAAAGGTAGCCTTTTACATACAAATAGAATGTATTGTTAGGATCTTTAGCCAACATATCATCAGCAAACTGCATAGCTTCGTCATATTTGTTGTTATTGCTATAATAATCAATCAAGTGACCGAAGAAGAATGAATGTTCAGGATATTTCTGGATACCTTCTTTTAAAGAAGCAATCCATTTAACAGTATCACCTTCAGCTTTCAATGCAGTAGAGATAAATTCCATTGCGTATTTCCCAACTTCTTTATCATCTTGCGCATAAGGAGCATACTTCAAAATACTAGGATAATCTTCCATCTTAGCAGCTGCTAAACTTGCATAATATGCTATTTGGGGTAATACAGTATCTGTTTGTAATAGATTTTCCTTTTCAAACATCGGGTTGATAGCAATATCAATGTATGTTGCAAAGAAATCTAATGCTTTTTTATTGTCTTCATTGGCTGCATCGCCTTCTTTCTGTGAGGCCAAATTAAAGAATTGGATACCGCCATTGATCAGATTACCGCGTTCTGCTAAAATTGTAGCAGAATTAGATTTTCTATATTTATTCTTGATTTTGCCCTTTTCATTGGGAATTTGTGCCAATTCGTCACATTTGAAGTAGAATTTACACATGTTCAATGCGCTATTATATACCTGAAGAGTGTCATAAGGTTTTCTCAGATAGGCATTTTCCATTTCTTTCTCACTTCTTTTTCTTTGGATAAGACCTGCTACATCCCACGTTTCGGCATTGTCCTTTGTTTCGGGATTGGTTAAAGCCTGATTTATCAGTTCCTCTGCTTTGGCAAAGTCAGGATTTACTCCGTTAGCAATACTTTTAGCCTCTTTTACGTTCTTTTCTTGGGCGAAAGTAAAGCTTGCGACAAGTAGTAAAACCATTGAAAATAATACTCTTTTCATGATTGTAGAAAATTTAAATTAATATTATGTCTATTCTTCATTTTCATTGTTTACCTCGTTCTGAGGGCTTTCAAGGGTATTTTCTTCCCCCTCCTCTATAAGTTCCTCTTCATTTTCTGAAGTGACTTTACATACAGAGCCGATTTCGTCATTACGTTTCTCAAGGTTGATTAGACGCACACCTTGTGTAGCACGTCCCATGATACGAACATCGGCGACTTTCAGACGGATGGTAATACCGGATTTATTAATAATCATCAAGTCATTTTCATCTGTAACAGACTTGATAGTTACTAATTTACCCGTTTTATCGGTGATATTCATTGTTTTCACACCTTTACCTCCACGATTGGTCTTGCGATAATCTTCAATATCCGAACGTTTGCCATATCCTTGTTCCGATACAACCATAATTGTTTCCGCTTCAGGATCTTTGATGCATATCATACCTACTACTTCGTCTTGACCGTCTTCATCCAATGTCATACCACGTACACCGGTGGCAGTACGTCCCATAACGCGCACAGCACTTTCATGGAAACGAATGGCACGTCCGTTACGGTTGGCAATGATGATTTCATTGTCGCCGTTTGTCATACGCACTTCGATTACACGGTCGTCTTCACGGATAGTGATAGCATTTACACCATTTTGGCGAGGACGTGAATACTGCTCAAGCAATGTTTTCTTAATGACACCATTCTTAGTACAGAACAATACATAATGGCTGTTGATAAATTCTTGGTCGTTCAAGTTCTTCACGCGCAAATAGGCGTTTACAGCATCGTCAGAGTCGATATTCAACAAATTCTGGATGGCACGACCTTTCGAATTCTTAGTACCTTCGGGGATTTCGTATACCTTCAGCCAGTAACACTTACCTTTCTGTGTAAAGAACATCATGGTATTATGCATGGTTGCAGGATAAATATGCTCTACAAAGTCTGCATCGCGGGTTTCGGTACCTTTGGAGCCTACCCCACCACGGTTTTGCGCACGGAATTCGCTCAGCGGTGTGCGTTTGATGTATCCCATGTGCGAGATGGTGATAATCATTTCATCATCTGCATAGAAGTCTTCCGGATTGAATTCTTCTGATGAATAGACAATTTCCGAGCGACGTTCGTCACCATACTTCTCTTTTACTTCAATCAGTTCATCTTTAATGACTTTGCGGCAGAGTTCGTCATTGACAAGGATTTCTTCCAAATAAGCAATCTGCTTCTGAATTTCCTCATATTCGGCGTGCAGCTGGTCTTGCATCAATCCTGTGAGCTGACGCAAACGCATTTCAACAATGGCACGTGACTGAATTTCACTGAGTTGGAATCGCTCCATCAAACCTGATATAGCATCATTCGGGGTTTTAGCAGCACGGATAATCTTGATTACTTCGTCGATATTATCAGATGCAATGATTAATCCTTCCAGAATATGTGCACGTTCTTTGGCCTTGCGCAAATCATACTGAGTACGGCGGATGACTACGTCGTGTCTGTGCTCAACGAAGTGTTTTATCAAATCTTTCAGATTCAACAGACGTGGACGGCCATGTACCAATGCAACATTGTTCACACCAAAAGATGTCTGCAGCATTGTCATCTTGTAGAGCTTGTTGAGTACAATGCTGGCATTTGCATCACGTTTTACATCAATAACGATACGCATACCTTCACGGTCGGATTCGTCATTAGCATTGGCAATACCTTCAATTTTCTTTTCGTTGGCCAGATCGGCTATATTCTTAATCAATTCAGCTTTGTTGACACCATAGGGAATTTCTGTCACAACGATTTTATCGTGCGTCGAACCAGTCTCAATTTCGGCTCTAGCACGCATTATGACACGTCCGCGTCCCGTGAGATAGGCTTCGCGAACACCGCTCATACCGTATATATAGCCTCCGGTCGGGAAATCAGGAGCTTTGACATACGTCATCAGCTCTTCTATATCGATGTCATTGTTTTCAATGTATGCAATACAAGCGTCAATAACCTCAGATAGATTATGGGTCGGCATATTGGTAGCCATACCTACGGCAATACCAGATGCACCATTTACCAAAAGATTCGGAATACGGGCCGGCATGACGGTAGGCTCTTGCAAAGAGTCATCGAAATTGTTCTGCATGTCAACAGTCTCTTTCTCAAGGTCTGTCATCATGTCTTCACCAATTTTTCGCAAACGACACTCTGTATAACGCATGGCAGCAGCACTGTCACCGTCTACTGAACCGTAGTTACCTTGTCCATCTACCAACATGTAACGCATTGCCCAAGGCTGAGCCATACGTACAAGAGCTCCGTAAACGGACGAGTCGCCATGAGGGTGATATTTACCTAATACTTCACCTACAACTCTGGCTGATTTTTTATAAGGTTTGTCGGAGGTATTTCCTAATCCCATCATTCCGAAAAGAATTCTTCGGTGAACGGGTTTAAAACCATCTCTAACATCCGGAAGGGCACGTGAAACAATGACCGACATAGAGTAGTCAATGTACGATGACTTCATTTCCTCCTCGATGTTAATCTTTATAATTCTGTCTTGTTCAAGCATTTAAAAAGATTATTAATTATACATTTTCGGGTTCGTGAAAAACCACGCTAAAGTACTGCTTTTTTACGATATACAAAAGTTTTCCTCCATAAACTTTGTTGCCTGCAACATAAATATGGAAGTACTCCCTCCATTCCTCACCAAATTGCTATTAATATATAAGGTATAAAGTGGAAAAACAGATTTGAAATTTATGGCACGGGATTTGTATACTATTAAATCAGTTAAATATGATACGCTGAATTAATAAATGCGTATCTTTGTCGTGGATAACCTTTTTAATTGAGGAGAATTATAAAATATGAACAATCAATTTTCACAAAGAGTTTCAGACATAATTACTTATAGCAAGGAAGAAGCCAATCGATTGAGAAATCGCTATATTGGTCCGGAACACCTTCTGCTCGGCATGCTGCGTGATGGCGGAGGAAAAGCTATTGAAATATTGTTGAAACTTGATATAGATTTAAAACGAGTAAAAAGTCGTCTGGAGGGTTTCCTAAAGGATGCCGAGGACGATACTCTCTTGCCGGACGCTGAAGTGCCCTTGTCCCCGATGACGGCTAAGATATTGAAGATGTGTATGCTTGAAGCGCGTTTGCTGAAAAGTGCAACTGCCGATACGGAACATGTATTGCTGGCTATCTTGAAAGATGGCGACAATCTTGCTGCAACTGTTTTGGAAGAACACCGGGTGGATTATCAGGCTGTATTTGAACAGCTTTCGATGAAATCGACCAATCCGAATGCGGGAATGGGATTCACCGAGGATGATGAAGAGGATGAAGAAGATATGAATATGTCCCGCTCCTCCCGTACTGGGGGAGCTGGTTCGGCTTCGGCTGCACAGGCTGCATCCAGAAAACCGTCCAATGATACTCCTGTGCTGGACAATTTCGGCGTAGACATGACGCGGGCTGCCGAAGAAGGCAAGCTGGACCCGGTTGTGGGTCGCGAACGCGAGATTGAACGTCTGGCGCAAATCTTGAGCCGCCGTAAGAAGAACAATCCAGTGCTTATCGGTGCAGCTGGAGTCGGAAAATCTGCCATCGTAGAGGGTTTGGCATTGCGTATTGTGCAAAAGAAAGTTTCGCGCATTTTGTTTGAAAAGCGCGTGGTGATGCTTGATATGGCCTCTCTGGTGGCGGGAACAAAATCCCGTGGTCAGTTCGAGGAACGTATCCGCTCTATCATCAACGAGTTGCAGAAAAATCCGAATGTCATCCTTTTCATCGATGAAATCCATACGATTGTAGGTGCCGGTGCTGCTGCCGGTTCCATGGATGCTGCCAATATGCTGAAACCAGCTTTAGCGCGTGGTGAAATACAGTGTATTGGAGCTACCACTCTCGATGAATACAGAAAGAATATCGAGAAAGACGGTGCTTTGGAACGTCGTTTCCAAAAGGTGATTGTAGAGCCTACCACAGCTGAAGAAACGCTTCAGATATTGAAGAATATCAAGGAGAAGTATGAAGACCATCATAACGTGAGCTACACGGATGAAGCCCTGGAAGCATGTGTCAAGTTGTCAGCACGCTATATAACCGACCGCAACTTCCCGGATAAAGCTATTGATGCTTTGGACGAGGCGGGTTCGCGTGTGCATTTGACGAATATTAATGTTCCGAAAGAAATTGAGGAACAGGAAAAGCTGATTGAAGAGGCACGTAGCCTGAAGGCTGAAGCTGTAAAGTCACAGAATTTTGAGCTGGCTGCCAGCTACCGCGACCGTGAGAAGGAACTTTCTGTCCGCTTGGAGGAGATGAAGGTTGAGTGGGAAGCCCGTTTGAAGGATGACCGCCAAACGGTAGGTGAAGAGGAAATAGCCAATGTTATTTCAATGATGTCCGGTGTACCCGTACAGCGCATGGCGCAGGCAGAAGGACTTAAACTGGCCGGAATGAAGGAAGAACTACAGGCGAAGGTGATAGCTCAAGATGCTGCGATAGAGAAACTTACCAAAGCAATCTTGCGTAGCCGTGTAGGGTTGAAAGACCCGAACCATCCCATCGGAACCTTTATGTTCCTTGGCCCTACTGGTGTGGGTAAGACGCATTTGGCAAAGCAATTGGCAAAATATATGTTTGGCTCTGCCGATGCCTTGATACGTATCGATATGAGCGAGTATATGGAGAAATACACCGTATCTCGTATGATTGGTGCCGCTCCGGGATATGTGGGCTATGAGGAAGGCGGCCAGTTGACCGAAAAGGTTCGTCGCAAGCCGTATTCCATTGTCTTGTTGGATGAGATTGAGAAAGCCCATCCGGACGTGTTCAACATCTTGCTCCAGGTACTGGATGAAGGCCGTTTGACTGACAATTATGGCAGAACCATCGATTTCAAGAATACGGTTATCATTATGACCTCCAATATCGGTACGCGGCAGTTGAAGGAATTTGGCCGTGGCGTAGGTTTTGCGGCACAAAACCGCACGGATGACAATGAACATTCGCGCAGCGTGATACAAAAGGCTCTGAACAAGACCTTTGCTCCCGAATTCTTGAATCGTTTGGATGAAATCATTACTTTCGACCAGCTCTCTTTGGAGGCCATCACAAAGATTGTGGACATTGAGCTGAAAGGTTTGTACGAACGGGTTGAAGCAATTGGTTACAAGCTGGTTGTGGAGGATGATGCAAAGACATTCCTTGCTTCGAAAGGGTACGATGTACAGTTTGGTGCGCGCCCATTGAAGCGCGCCATTCAGAACCACTTGGAGGATGGACTTTCCGAGCTGATAGTGGCGGAGGAGTTACAGCCGGGTGATACGGTAAACGTATCAGTAGACAAAGAAAAAGACGAGCTGAGCATCAGGAAGGCATAAGCTGTTCTTTATAAAAACCGTCAAAATGTCAGTCCTTATGGGCTGGCATTTTTTTTGTGCTATATCTGCCGGAATAATTAAAAATATAAATCTAAAAAATATAAATGTAGTATGCAAAAAGGTAATATTGGGGTAACTACTGAGAATATCTTCCCCGTCATTAAAAAGTTCTTGTATAGTGATCATGAAATTTTTCTCCGTGAGTTGGTTTCTAACGCGGTTGATGCTACGCAGAAGCTGAAAACGCTCTCCTCTATTGGTGAGTTCAAGGGTGAAGTTGGCGATTTAACCGTACATGTCTCGCTGGGAAAAGATACCATTACGGTGTCCGACCATGGTATAGGTCTTACGGCTGAAGAAATAGACAAGTATATTAACCAGATAGCTTTCTCTGGCGCCAATGACTTCCTTGAGAAATATAAAAACGATGCCAACGCCATCATCGGCCATTTTGGATTGGGGTTCTATTCGGCTTTTATGGTTGCCAAGAAAGTCGAAATCATCACTAAATCCTATCGGGAAGGCGCCCAGGCTGTAAAGTGGACATGCGATGGCAGTCCGGAGTTTACGATTGAAGACACTGATAAGGCAGAACGTGGTACGGATATCGTTCTTTACATAGACGATGACTGCAAGGAATTCCTTGAAGAAGCGCGCATTTCCTCTTTGTTGAAGAAGTATTGCAGCTTCCTCCCTATCCCGGTTGCATTCGGCAAGAAGAAAGAATGGAAAGACGGCAAGCAGGTTGAAACTGCCGAGGATAATATCATCAATGATTCCAACCCGTTGTGGACGCTGAAACCCAGCGAATTGAAAGATGAAGATTATAAGAAGTTCTACCGTGACCTTTATCCTATGTCCGACGAACCTTTATTCTGGATTCATCTGAATGTGGATTATCCGTTCCACCTTACCGGTATTCTGTACTTCCCCAAAGTGAAGAGCAACATCGAGTTGAACAAGAATAAGATTCAGCTCTATTGCAACCAGGTATATGTGACGGATTCGGTGGAAGGTATTGTTCCCGACTTCTTGACCCTGCTGCATGGTGTGCTCGATTCACCGGACATTCCATTGAACGTTTCCCGTTCTTATTTGCAGAGCGATGCCAACGTGAAGAAGATTTCTACATATATCACGAAGAAGGTGTCAGACCGTTTGCAGTCTATCTTCAAGAATGACCGTAAACAGTTTGAGGAAAAGTGGAATGACTTGAAAATCTTCATCAACTACGGAATGCTTACGCAGGAAGATTTCTATGATAGAGCCAAGGATTTTGCCCTTTTCACCGATACAGACAGCAAATATTATACTTTCGAAGAGTATAAGACGTTGATTAAAGATAACCAGACGGATAAGGATGGAAATCTGATTTATCTGTATGCCAACAATAAAGATGAACAATACAGCTACATAGAGGCCGCTACGAATAAAGGATACAATGTGCTGTTGATGGATGGACAGCTGGACATTGCGGTGGTGAGCATGTTGGAACAGAAGTTCGAAAAGGTTCGCTTCACTCGTGTAGACAGCGATATTATTGATAATCTGATTGTCAAGGAAGACAAGAAGAACGAAGCGTTGGAAGCCGGCAAGCAGGAAGTTCTTTCTTCCATCTTCAAGAGCCAGTTGCCCAAGATGGATAAGACGGAGTTCAACATCACGGCGCAGGCTTTGGGCGAAAATGCCACTCCTATCATGATAACTCAGAGCGAGTACATGCGCCGTATGAAGGAAATGGCGAATATCCAGGCTGGAATGAGCTTCTATGGCGAAATGCCGGATATGTTTAACCTGGTATTGAATTCAGACCATAAGCTGGTAAAAGAAGTTCTGGCAGATGAAGATAAGGAATGTGCTGCTGCCGTTGCTCCGGTTCAGGCAGAGATGGATGAAGTGAACAAGCAGCGTACTGACCTGAAAAAGAAGCAGGAAGGCAAGAAAGATGAGGATATACCGACTGCCGAAAAGGATAAAGTGAATGAGCTGGATAAGAAGTGGGACGAACTGAAAACACAGAAAGAAGGCATCTTCGCCGATTATGCTGCCAAGAATAAGGTTGTCCGTCAACTGATAGATTTGGCACTGCTGCAGAATGGTATGTTGAAAGGTGAAGCTTTGAACAACTTTGTCAAGAGAAGCATTGACCTGATAAAATAAGCCCCTTTAAATTTGCATTTAATATATGCAAGGGTATTGTGATTCTTCGGAGTCGCAATACCCTTTTTTTATTCATTTTCACCAATTAGGGTGTGATTTTCTTCGTTGAATACGGCATTTTTAGAAACTATTGTTTATATTTGGGGCAATGAACATTTATCTTACTCGGAATAGCATAGTTATGAAAAGAGTTTTATTGTTTTTTTCGTTTCTTCTATGTGGCTTTATTTTACAAGCTCAGAAAGTGGGGCTTGTACTGAGTGGCGGTGGAGCAAAAGGCATGACTCATATAGGCATTATCCGGGCTTTGGAAGAGAATAATATCCCCATTGATTATATAACCGGAACCTCTATGGGAGCTATCATCGGTTCTCTGTATGCTATGGGGTATTCCCCGGACGATATGGAGGCGCTGTTGCGCTCTCCCGACTTTAAGCGTTGGTATTCGGGCAAAGTGGAGCCTAAATACGAGTATTATTTTAAGAAGAATCGTCCTTCACCGGAATTTTTTAATATCCGTTTTGCTTTTAGGGACTCGCTGCATATAAAGCCCCAGATACTTCCCACAAGCATGGTCAACCCCATACAGATGAACCTGGTATTTGTGGAATTGTTTGCACGTGCTACGGCTGCATGTGGCGGTAATTTCAACAAACTGTTTGTTCCTTTTCGCTGTATAGCATCCGATGTGTACAATAAAAAGCCATTGGTATTGAGTAAAGGGGATTTGGGAGATGCGGTACGTGCTTCCATGAGCTTTCCATTTGTCTTCAAACCGATAGAAATAGACAGTACGCTTGCTTATGATGGCGGCATTTACAATAATTTCCCTACGGATGTGATGCGGGAGGATTTTCATCCGGATGTCATCATTGGCAGTGTGGTGGCGGCAAATCCCGGTAAGCCGAAGGAGAATGACCTGATGAGCCAATTGGAGAATATGATTATGCAGAAGACCGATTATTCCATTCCGGACTCATTGGGCATAGTCATGACCTTCAAGTACGATGATGTCAACCTGCTGGATTTTGACCGTCTGCAGGAATTGCACGATATAGGCTACAACCGTACTCTTAATATGATGGATTCCATCAAAAGCCGTGTTCACCGTAGGGTGAATGCTGATAATGTGCGTTTGAGGCGCCTTGTCTTCCGGAGTAACCTGCCTCAATTCCGTTTTCGGGATATTATTATTGAAGGGGCGAATGCCCAACAGCAAGCCTACATCAAAAAAGAGTTCCATGATGAAGAGCATGAAGTCTTTACTTATGAAGACTTGAAGCGCGGGTATTTTCGTTTGCTGGCAGATAATATGATTTCGGAAATAGTTCCTCATGCTGTGTATGATTCGGAATCCGATTTGTATGAGCTGCATTTGAAGGTGAAGATGGAGGATAATTTTTCCGTGCGTCTGGGGGGCAGTGTCTCTACCACGAGCTCAAATCAAATCTATTTGGGAATAGGATATCAGAACTTGAATTATTATTCCAAGGAAATCACTTTTGACGGTCAGTTGGGTAAGATTTATAATAATGCCCAGTTGATGGGTAAGATTGATTTGCCTACCAACATACCTACGTCCTTTCGTTTTATTGCTTCAATCAGTACCTTCGATTACTACAAGAAGGACAAGCTGTTTTCCAGGAATGACAAACCTTCATTCAATTCAAAGGACGAACGTTTTGTGAAGTTGATGGTTGCCTTGCCGTTTTTGGCCAATAAGCGTGCGGAGTTCAGTCTGGGATATGGCCAACTGGAAGATAACTACTTTCAATCCAGCGTAATAGATTTCGATAAGGACCGTTCGGACAGAAGTACCTACAAACTTTTGGGAGGTTCCATCGGTTTCTATGGGAGCACCCTAAATACGCGGCAATACGCGACAAAAGGTTATCTGGAGAAACTGATAGCCCAGGTATTTACCGGGAGGGAAAGATTTGAACCGGGGAATCCGCAAGAAGGGTACAGTCCTTCTCCGCAAGAGCGGCAATCATGGTTACAAATCTCTTATATGAAAGAGGCATATCACACTATGGGGCCGAAATTCACCCTGGGATGGATGGCAGAAGCACTGTATTCATCGAAGAATTTCTCTGAGAATTATACGGCAACCATGATGCAGGCAGGAGAATTTGCACCGACTCCGCATAGTAAACTGATGTACAATGAAGCTTTTCGTGCCAACCAGTATGTGGCTGCCGGTATCAAACCCATATATGTTTTGAACGACATGTTCCAGTTCCGGACAGAATTTTATGGCTTTACACCGATTTTTCCGATAAAAAAGAATGCATTGAATAAAGCATATTATGGAAAAGCATTCTCCCGCTTTGAGTATATGGGAGAAGTTTCTGTTATTTGTCATTTGCCCTTCGGAGCCATCTCTGCTTATGTAAATCATTATAGCTCACCGAGAAGGGAGTGGAATGTGGGGATGACCATTGGCTGGCAGTTGTTTAATTATCGCTTTGTCGAATAAATTTCTTCAAAAAAAGTTTGTATATCGTTTGCTAATTCGGAAAAAGTACGTATCTTTGCACCCGTTAAACAAAGAGGCCGCGTAGCTCAACTGAATAGAGTAGCTGACTACGGATCAGCCGGTTACAGGT
>OGUO01001596.1_pt1 | contig 14910 bp, 10 predicted proteins | sample 1553641 | NCBI WGS metagenome assembly OGUO01 (sample SAMEA2579980, study PRJEB22360) | human gut metagenome | biome: human gut; feature: human-associated habitat; material: faeces | place: Denmark | collected 2008/2010 | reverse complement strand
CGATCAAGAATATCGTTTTGATTCTGCCTGTCGTTTCGCAAATTCCTTGCCGAAATCCCCAAATCATGAGACATAAAATCTTTCGTCAGAACGTCTAAAGTGAAACGATGGTTGACGTCTTCCACAACGCGGTTTATCGCGCTCGTCAACTCGTTTTTTTCATACAGATCGTAGAGCGCGCGAAAATGTCCGCCGTACTGATAACACTTCAAAGAGTGCTGAATGTTCTTCGCTACACCACCGCTTGGTTTCGTTTTTGAAAAGTTGCACAACCGGTTTATACGCTTTTTCACCCGTCTCTTCGTCATACGCAAGTACCAGCGTTCCCGTCGAAGAACTTGCAAAACAATTTGCGGTAAGCCCGTCGTCGATAAGGCGGAAACTTACCGAACTTGAAAAAGACGGGCTTGTGGTGCGCACTCACGGCGGAGTGAAATCGATAAACGACGACGAATCGGGCATGTCGTTTTTCACGAGAAAACACACAAACGCCCTTGAAAAGCGGCTTATTGCGATAAAAGCGCTTAAAATTGTGCACGACGGCGACATGATTTTTTTGGATTCGTCGTCAACGTCGTATTTTTTGGCGGAATATCTTTCTGAGTTTCCTAACGTAACAGTGGTTACCAACGGCGTAGACACACTCGCCGCTCTTGCCGCGAAAAAGGGTTAACGTTTATTCTTCGGGCGGCAAGGTTTATTCGGAAAACAACGCCGCTTTAACGGGCGAATTCGCGCGAGCCGCAATATCGAAAATTCATGCCGATTTATGTTTTTTTCGATTCACGGAATAACGTCGGACGGCGGCATTTACGATTTGTTTCAGCCCTGCAACGAAATAATAAGCACCATGATGCAAAATTCGGATAAAAAAGTTTGCCTTTGCGACAACACAAAAATAGGCAAAGGCGGCGCGTTTAAAATTTGCAACGTTTCCGACATCGATTATATCGTTTGCGACCGCGACATAAGCGGCGCGTTTACCCACCCCGATACCCTGTCGCTTATATTTTAGCCGCTTAATTTTTCAACATAAAAACGACAATTAAATTACATATTAAAAAAACGCGAAACAGGCGATAATCAACCTATAGCGCGGTTTTTGCTATATTATTACGTTGATTATTTTACCGTTACGATATTGTTTAAAACGCTTAAATTAACCGTTTTTTGTTTAAACGGCAAAACGGCTTCGGAGTTTAATTTAATGCCGTTTTTCGCGCCGCCCTTTTCGGGATATAAAACGTCGAACCCGAAAAGCGCGTAAATTATAAAGCGCGAAACGTAAGAAGCAAAACCGTGGTCGCAACTTGCCGAAGCGGTGTTATTTTCCCATAAAGTGCCGGTTTTTTGCGTCATATCGTAAAAATAGCGCACGCATTCGTTTAAAAGTTCAACCCTTTTCTGCTCGCGCATTAAAAGTTCGAGCCGCATATACACACCGTAAATCATGTTCGACGGAGTAAGTTGTTTTTTTACCGGATTTCCGCCGCTTACCGAACTATCCGACTTGCCGTATTCGTTAAGCATTTTATCGAACAATTCTTTGTGCGTGTGCTTATCGGCGCACTTAAAGAAAAACATATAATATTGGCAGGGTTCGGTGTAGTTTTCGGTGGGAATTATATCGCCTTTTTCGTTTCGGATAAGGTTATCGACGAAAAAGCCGTCGACGTAAGCGTTTTTAAGCAGATAATCTTTAACTTTTTCGGCTTTTTCTTTTAAGCCTTTAATGCCGTAAACTTTGGCGGCGGCAAGAAGCGAAGCGTAATAACAGGCGTTCGACGGAACGTTTATGCCGTTTATGTGGTCGGAATTGTTCGCCGCGCTCCACTCTACGAAAATCCACCCTTTAAGGTCTTCGAGCACGCCGAACTCGTTTTCGAAATCGACAAAATAATTCAAAATGCCTTCGACGTTGGCGCGCGATTTTTCAACCGTTTCGTCATAGCCGTATTGCGTAAAATACTTGTAAATTTCAAGGATGTACCAAAGCGACCAGTTGGGAATAAAACCGTCTTCTTCGTAATAATCGGCGGGATAGCAACGCGGAATCATTCCCTTTGGATGCCCGCTTTTGTCGGCTAAAATATAGTTTTGCAAAAACGCGCGTTCAACTTTATTGTCGCCCGTAAAAACGCGCTCTGCCACCGACGAGAAAAAACTGTCCGAAAGCCAGCCCGCCCGCTCGCGCGAAGGGCAATCGGTTAAAAGGTCTACCGCGTTGTGCGCGAACGTATGCCGCGCCGCTTCCATAATCCGCTCGATTTTTTTGTCGTCGCACTCAAAAAGCATCTTTCCCGCTTCGGGATTTTCGTAGGCGCGCACCTTTACGTTTGCCTTTACGCCCGCAGAAGTTATCACGTTTGCATATCTGAAAGCGTAAGGTTCGAAAGCCGAAAGGTTGTAAACGCCCGCCTTTTTAACCGTCCACTTAAACACGTTCGCGGTGTCGCCGCGGAAAGGCTTTATCGTTTTTAACTTTTCGTCCGATAAAATTTCGTCGAACGCAAAAAATACTTCGCCCGCGTTACCGGCTATTATTTCAACTTCGACTATGCCCGTTACGATGCGCGAAAAGTCGAGCGTTTCATAAGCGTAATCGCCCGATTTTGCGCCCGAAAGATATGTTATGCGGCTTATTTCGTCGGTAGAAAAATCCTGCCATTCGCCTCGTTTAAAGCCTTCGATAACGGTACCTATAAGCGTTTCGGTGCGATCGACGTAAACCGCGATTTCGGGCGAAGTTTTGCAATAGCCCGAATCGATAACTTTTTCTGCAAAAATTTCGCTGAGCGCGGGGTTTAACGTTTCCGACGGTAAAAGGTGCGGAAGTTCGGCCTTTTCGGTTTTAACGCGCGGAAAAGCGTTTTGCGGCTTTCAAAAAAAAAACGCGCTTCTGTCTTTTTCGTTTATATAAGTTTCGCAAAATCCGCGCTGAAACGAATAGCGGCGGACTTTCTGAACGCGATCCGAAAGCGCAAAACAATTAAAATCTTCGGCAAAATATTCTTTTCCTCTTTCGGTTTTTAAAACGCAGGCAAAAAAGGGTTCGCGTTTTACCCAGCAGAAATTAGGCACGAAATGGCTTTGCACTTCTACCGTAATATATTGCGCGTTAAACGGATAAACCGCGGCGCGCGCATAGCCGTGAGCCGTGCGGTTGGGACCGAACCCCATAAGTTTTCCGTCGGCAATTACTTTATAGCACGAAGCCGCCGACAAGCAGATTTCGCCCATTTGTTTTTTGCCAAGGTCCAAAACGAACGCAAACGCGCGATTCATCTGATTTTTTTGCCCTTCCGACCACACGGCAGATTTAATTTTTTCGATCATAGTTTAACCTTTTAATTTTTTCGTTTAAACAAATTCGCCCCACACTATAAGTTTAAGGGCGAATTTCATTCTATCATGTTTTTTGGTTTTAGTAAAGCGTTTTCGGCCGCAAAAATCAGCCTTTAATGCCGCCGACAACGGTGTTTTCCATAATGGTTTTTTGCATTGCCGTAAACAGCACGGCAACCGGCAGAACCGAAAGGATAATGCCCGCGAACAGCGGCGACATCTGCGTGCCGTAAAGTTGTTTTTGCTGAAAGTCGTAAAGTCCGAGCGCCATCGTGGGGTATCTGTCGAGATACAAAAACGGCGTGTTATAGTTGTTCCACTGCGAAATAAAGGTGGTAATTGCAATTGCCGTTATAAACGGTTTTGCTTGCGGAAGCATTATTTTAAAGAAAACGGTGTAATGCCCCGCCCCGTCGATCATAGCCGATTCGGCATAGGTCCAGCTTACCGAGCGGAAACCCGCGTATAAAATAAGGAAGTTGAACGAGAACGAACCCGCCGACAAAATCCAGATTAAAAAGAAGTTGTCGTTAATGCCCAAGTCGTAAACGAGTTTATATTCGACGGGAAGCGAGCCTATCGTAGGCAAAACCTGTACCACAAGCGCAAGCCCGTAAAGGAATTTACAGAATTTATAAGGGTATTTGGCGATGACGTAAGCCGTCATAAGCGGGAAAATTACCGCAGCCAAAGTGTTTTCAACGGTTAAAATAAAGCTGTTGAAAAACATCCCGATAAGGTTCGTGTCGTTATAATTAATTTTTTCGAAAGCGTCGGCATAGTTTTCGAATTTTAATCTTGACGGAAACGAGTTCCAGTTTTCGAAAAATTCGCCGTTGCTTTTTAGCGAGTTCATAATCATCCACAAAAACGGAAGAATTACCGACAGAGCGTAAAACAGAAACAGCGCGAACATAATCCACATAAACACGCTTTCGCCCTTGCCGCGCTTTATTTTGTTTGAACGCTTTTGTTTTAATACGTTTGCGTTTTGCATTAAAAGGTATCCTCCTCGAAGAATTTTGAAGAAATCGCCCTTAACCCGAGAACGACGGGTACCACGATAACCGAAACCAGAAGCCCGATTGCCGACGGATATTTATAGTTGCCCGCTTTTGCCTGCGAATAAATAAAATAGCCGATAGTAGACGATTTATACCCGCCCGCCGTTAAAAGTTGAACGGGCGCCCACATACCGAAAGCCGCGGCGAAGTTTAAAATGAACAGCGTTGAAATTGTGGGCGCGAGAAGCGGCACCACTATAGTGAAAAATTCGCGCGCCATAGAGCAACCTTCGATTTTCGCGCTTTCGAAAATCTCGACGGGAAGCCTTGCGATAGAACCCGAAAAAAGCACTATCGAATAGCCGAAGCCCGACCATACGCAGAAAACCATAATCCATGCAAAAGCCGAACCTTCGCGCCCGAAAGGCGACGGATAATTAAGCCCGATCGAATTAAACTCAAGAGCTATGGGACCTTTTACGTCTACTATAAAATAGAACACGAGCGCGAGTGCAACTATGCTGAGTAACGACGGAAAATAGAAAACCACGCGGAAAAACGAACTTGCCGCCACTTTTTTATATAAAACGTATGAAAAGAACACGCACAAAGGGAGCGAAATAAAATCGTAAACGCCGAACGTGATAAAGGTGTTTTTTATCGTTGACGACATTGCGTTTAACGGATCTTTCAGTTCGATAAAGAACAATCGGAAATTGATAAGCGAAAATTCTTCGCTAAACTCGGGCTGAAAAGCCGAAATCCACGATTTAACGTTTACGCCCAGATAAAAAACTATAAATTGTAAAATGGGGAAAGCGAGAAAGGTCGCCGCGAAAATAATTCCCGACCATTTAGCTTTCGACGGTTTATTTGTTTTATAAGCCATTTTTGCCCCTGATAAAATTTAAATTTGAGTTTTTGCTTGGTTAGCCGAACGGGTTTTTCTGCCCGCCCGGCGGTTACAAGCGGTTGAATGATACTAAAAAATCAGGATACGCCGGCAATAAGTTTCATCGAATTCCATTTGCTTGCAACCGAGTCGTAGTGATCGGCGCGAAGTTGTTCTGCCGTTATCGAGGAGTTTGCATAGAATTCGGAAAACGCGTTGGTATCGGAATTTATGGTGTTATACGCGCGAATGGGCGATTTGGTGATGGTAGCGTAAATAAGACTGCAATTTTTCAAAACCTTATCCTGACTTTTCTGAAAACCGGTAAGTTCTTCGTTTTCGGGTTGAACGGTATATTCGAACGGCGAATGCGAACCGGCGTATTTACGGAAGATTTTAATACCTTCGTCGCTTGCCATAAAACGAACGAAGTTATAGCAGGCGGTTTTTGCTTTCGAATAGGTAGGAATGTAAATACGGTGCGAAGCGCCGAGCGTGTAAACTACCGAACGGGCTTCTCTTACCGCTTTAATCTGCGCGTCGGAAAGGTTTGCATAGGTCGCTTTGATTTCGGCGTCGGTTTTACCGTCGTCGATAGCGGTAACCAAAGCAACAAGCAAGTTTTCGTGTTCTTCTTCGGTAGCGGCAGAGCCGGCAAGGCGAAGTTTAACGCCGAGTTCGCTTACGATGGGAGTGGGCAGGAACTTAACGTTCTGGGTTATGCCGCTGTCAGCGGCAGACGAGCGCATTTCGGTTTCGATCCAGTCGCCGTTGGGCATAAACACAGCCGCGCCACGCAAGAAATCTTGCTGTGCGGGGGTGTGCTGGAAGCCTTCGGAACCTTTTACGCTGTAAGACGGATCGGCTATCTGTTTAACGGTGTTATAAGCGCATAAAACAGCGTCGTCGTTTAAATATTCGTAAGTGTAGTTACCGTTTTTGCAGAAGTTAATCATCGCGTCGTATTTATCGACGCCCATATACTGCGCTTTCCAGGTTTCCATGGCATACGACATATAGCCCGCGGCGTTTGCGCCGGACCAGATTAAGGGTTTAACCGTAGAAGGAATCCCTTCTATTTTGCCGCCCGCAATATCCTGCACGAGTTTTATAAACTGTTTGGTGGTTTTGGGTTCGTTTTCTTCGGACAGATAGTTGGCGTTATACATAATGCCGCACGCGCCGTAAACCCAACTTATCGAATAATATTTATCCTTATAAGTATCGTAATACTTATAGCGCGGGTTCAACTTTTCTTCTAACGTTTTATCTTCGCCGAGCGCGGTCATGCCCATAAGATCGGTTAAATCCATAATGGGGCAAATCTTATTTTTTTCGACGAGACGAATGATATTCTGTTCGCCCGCGAACCAAATATCGCCCACGCCGTTCTTTTTGCCGAGTTCGCTCGTAAGTTTCGAATCGACGCCCGTCGACGGATAAATTTTAATTGTTACGTCGGGAAAATGAACTTGAAAGGCTTTTGCGAGTTCATCGAAAACTTCGGTGCGATAGCCCGCGTCCATAACGTACATTTCGATGTGATTGCGGTCTTCGGTCGTGGTGTTGCCGCCGTCGCCGCAAGCGGCCGCCGAAGCAGCGAGAACCGCGGCAAGCACGCCGGTTAATATTTTTTTGATTTTCATTTTTCTCCCTGTTAAAGTGAAAAGATTAGCGGAAATTATTAAAATCGATTAAATCAATCGTTGTTAAGATAAGTTAAGCGAACGTTGTCTACATACAGCGTAACGGGTTTTTGCCCCTGCGTAAAAGGCGGAAGCGAGATATAAAGCCTTGTCATGTTTTTCATATAATCGTCGCGCCACTTAATGCCGTATTTCCACGCGCCGCCTATGGTGCAGGCATACATAACGTCGTGCATGGCTATTTTTAAAGTAAACCATTTGCCGCTTTTCTCCCTTACTCTGCCTTCGGTTTCGCAACGGTTGCCGTTACTCGACCAAACGCCGAGCGAAACTATTTGTTCATGCGAATCTTCGGTAACGTACATAACGTCGACCAAAATAGAATCGACGGTAGTAAAGTCGGAATATTTCGACGGAATATCGAAATAAGCGATCGACCAGCTTCCGTCCGTTCTGCCGTAAACGTCTAATTTTAAACTGCCGTTTCCGCAGGTAAGGTATTTTTTGTCGGTGTTAAGCGAAGCGCTTCCGAAAATGCAATCGAACGACATATTCATATAACACGCTTCTTTTTCTTCGAAGTCGTAGAGCATGTTGTCGTTGGTGTAAGTGAAAGTTACTTCTTCTTTAACAACTTCGTCGTAAAGCCCCACGAAATTATCGTCGGAGCCGCCGCCCGCGTTGCAACCGGCAGCCGCAAGCGCGCCGAACGAACATATTAAAGCCGTAATTAAAGCTAATAATTTTTTCATAATTCACCTCTCGCGGTCATTTTAACGTTATCTAAATAAATATCGAAGTTTTCAAGCGTGTTAAGCGGCGAAAACGCGAACGTTACGCTCTGCAGGTCGCTTAAATCGAAGTCGCCCAAATTTACGAATTGAAGCGAAATTTTGCTCCATTGCCCGGGGCGGGCAACAGCCGAAACGAGCGTTACCGCCTTGTTTTTCGATTTTAACGTTACGAAAACTTCAATCGCTTTATCCTGCGGGTTATACACTTCGAAATCGATAAACGCAAATCTTTCCGAATCCGAGATAACCCCGTTTTGGGCGGATAAGGTAACCGAGTTTTTATAAGACTTCGACGTGCCTTTAACGCATGAAATTTTAAGCGCCGAATTGTTTTTTGCAAATTCCTGCGAGAGCGAAACCGAAGTGTCCGCTATATCGTCGTATTCGCTTTCGTCGGAGCAGACGATGCCGCCTATAACGCTTTCGGATTCGAACGAGTTAACGAGAACGCTTAATCCGCCGACGAAAATCTTTTTGGTTATATTTTCGTTTCCGCATTTAAGCGAGACGTTCGCATACCCTGCGGGGAAGAACGAAGCCGTAAATAAATTGCCTTCGCCGCTTTTTGCCGCGGTAGCCGAAACGTTGTTTACTTTAACTTCGGAAACGTTGTCGCCGCCGTAAACGTTGGCGGTTATTTTGCCGTTAAGCGACGAGCGGTCGAAAGTTACCAAAACGCCCTTTTGCGCGAGCGAGATAAGTTCGGCAACAGTTTCGCGCGCTACGGCGAACGCGTCGATGTTGTTGTGAATAATGGTGCCCTGATAAATAAGGTCGTATAACTTCGACATGTTTTCGTTAAAGTCATAATCGAAAACGTCGTATTTATCGGCGAGATCTTCGCTTAAATTTTTAAGTTTGTATAAATATTCGTAATCTTCGAGCCCGTCGCGTATGGCTTCTAAACGAATAGACGCGATTGCGGTATCAAGCCCGTAGCGCGAACCCGGGTAAATGATATATCCGTCGCCGACGGCACCCGGGAAAGCAAGCGCATCGGTCCATACGTCGCGGTAGGTATACGAACCGCTGTAAACCGACCAGATGTTAACCGCCCAATAGTGGTTGCCCTGAATACCGTAATCCATCATCATCCAGTTCAAAGCGCGCGCGCTTAAAATGTTGTCGTCGATGTGATATGCGGGATAGGGGTTTGTGGGCTGTATGCAACCATACCACCACGAACCGTCGCCCTGTTCGGTGGCTTGCTCCAAGCGATAGCGGTTGGCTTCGCTGTCATACCAGTCGTAAACGCCGCACCACGAATCGACGCCGTAATCGTCGCCGGCAACGTGGCGGTCGAGCGTTTCTTTATAGTTGGTCGTGCAGGCGTTGGGAATTTGTAAAAGAGCCGATTTTACTTTTTCTTTCGCGCCTTCGGGGAAAAGCGCGGTATCGGCGGCGAGTTCTTGTTTTAAACGCACAAACTTTTGGTGAACAAAGCGCACGTTTTCATATTTGCCCGCGGTGGGTTCGTCGAGTGCGTTGAACGAAAGTTTGAATTTTTTAACGTAGTTGTTTTCATCCGAACTTGCGCGGATAACTTCGGTCAAAAAGTATTTAAGCCCGTCGTAATCGAACGAAGTGAAGTTTTTGCCGTTTACCTGTTCGGTTATATAAACAAATGGCAAATCGATGGTGTTTACCCGTTCGTCTTTTGCAAAGTTAATGTGTTTTTCGATAAGTTCTTTGGTGTTATACTGTCCTATTCTGCCTATCGAAGTGTTTACGCGATAATCGAGCATAAAATCGATATAATTATCGATGAGTTCGTCGGTAACGTTATCGCATTGATACATAAATTGGTCATACCACAAAAAGAATGACGTGCGCGAATGGCTTTCGGTAGGAATTGCGAAATCGTAAACCGTAACGTTAAGTTTGCTGGTTCTCGTTTGCCCGTTGAGTTTAATCGTTACGTCTGCCGAATAATTGCCTGCAGGCGTGTTTTCGGGTGCATAAACCGTGAATAAAAACGTTTGGTTCTGCCCCGCCTTAATTCTGTCTTCTTTTGCCTGCTTAACGCTATCGTAAGGAACGAGCGCGTCGGGATAATACCCCGCGCGGAACACGGTGGTTACGGTTGAAACGTTAATATATTTTTCAACGAATACCGAAACGTTCTCTTTCGAAATGGTATGCCCGTTGTCGCCCGTTAAATCGCTTATCGAAATTTCGTAATTTTTAACGTTGGTTTTGGGTGTTACGGTAAGTTGCGCGCTTTCTTTTTCGTTAGCCGCAAGCGAAACGTTCATGTTTTCGCCGTAATCTGAAACCGGCGAATCGTCGAGCATATATTTTACGGTAGAAGGCGCGCTCCATAAAGTAGCGTTCACATCGGAATTTTGTCCGCCGGCGGTTCCGCACGCGCCCATAAAAAGCAATGCGCAAACCGATACGGCGACTACCGTTTTCTTTGCCGATTTAAGTCGTTCCTTTAAATTTTTAAACATTTTTTAATCTCCGTTTTATAGCCCGGGCGGAATAATCCGCCCGAACCGTAAAATGTTATTTTGTTTTGTTTATGATCGGTTGTTTTTATGCCTTTATGCGACTATCGCATACATTGTGGCTACATAAAGGGGAAGCTCTTCGCTTGCTACATCAGGGAAACAGCCGTTATCGGGCAATGCAGAAATCGAGTTAACTGTAGTTGCACCGAAGTGAACTATACCGTCGGCAAGAGTTGCGCCCTGAACGTCGGCATTGTCGCCGAACGTAATGGTTACGGTGTTCCAGCCCTGTTTAAGTTCGATTACTTTTGCGAACTTGGCACCGCTGTATGCGCCGCTGCCGGCGTTTCCGCCCGTTCCGAATTCAAACGAAACAAACGCGGCGCGCGAAGCGTAAACTTCGAATTTAACGGCGTTTTCGCCTGCGGTAAGCAATATGCCTTTACCCCAACCGGAATAGCAAGCACGCATGGTTTTAAGGGGTGCTTCATCGGCAAACATTTCAAGTTTTAAACTCGGCTTGCCGTTTTTGGTATATTCTTCGTCGGTGCAACGTGTTACCATACCGAATTCACGATCGCCTAAAACAGTCTGATCTTCGGGAAGATTGATGTTCATGTAATCGATTGCGAGGTTTTCGATAACTCTGTCGGGAAGCACAGAAAAGCACACGCTGTCGATATATAATGTTGCGGTAATATTTCCGCTCATATCGGCGCCGTTTGCGTCGCTACCCAAACGGAAGAACAATTCGGCTATACCGTCAGCGATTTTTACGCCGCTCGAAGCCATATCCGAATTTATGTTTATTTCTACATAATTCCAGCCTGTTTTAAGTTCGATGGCTTTCGACGTTTTCGCACCCGAGTAGGCAGATCCCGAACCGGTAGAAATATTTGCGTAGAGATATGCGTTTATATCCGAATGTACCCAGAAAGCGATACCGTTGGCACCTTCGATGTCGGGCTTATATTTTGCCGACCAATCGACGAATCCTGCCTGATGCGTTCCCGCAGGCGTATTGTTGATGCCGAAAACAAGTTTTGCCGATTGGCCGCCCGATTTTACATATACCGCATCGGTGTTTGCGATTACGGTGCCGTAAACGCCGTTTGCTATTTCGGGAACCGAGCCGTTAACATCTTCGAACGACATGAATTCGCCCGGAACGGTAGCAAGAATCCGGAAACTTTCTTCTTGCGTAGGTTTGCCCTCTTTTTCGGCTTTATAGGTCAAGGTGTAATAGCCGCCGAGAGTTAAATTAAAACTGTCGCCTGCGTTAACGATAGTCTGTTCGCCGTTAGGAGCGGTTACGGCAACGGTTAAGGTTACTCCCTCTTCTACGAGCATACGCGGAGCGGTTGCAACGGCGGTGCCGCCAATGGTTCCGGTTGCTTCGGGTTTTTTATCGAAAGTAAAGTATACTCCGTCGGGAATTTCGAATTTTCTTATCCTTACTTCGTCAACGAAAACAGAAAGATCATTGTCGTAAAGATAGTCGGTATAGTTACCGCCGTTTACGCTGTCCCAATCGGTATAGGCGCCTTTTTTAACTCTGTAGAAACATAATTCGCTTATGCCGTTTTTAATATCGAGCGCGCCTAATACCGTTCCGTCGGCTGTGGTTTTTTCGCCGGCATCGTAAACCTGATAATCGAAGTTGATATTAACTTCGTTCCAACCTTTTCCAAGTTTAATTACATGCGAAATTCTTGCGCCGGAATACCCCTTGCCGGTTGCTCCGGTCGCTATTGCGGCAACAATATAAGCTTCTTTTTTGCCACAATAAATCCACATCGAAATGCCGTTGGCACCTTCTACGTTTGCATTTCTTATCTGATTATCCCAATAACAGAACCCTGCGCCGAAAGTATTGGCGTTAGGTCTTTGCGGTCCGAATATAAGTTTTGCCGAATATTTGCCCGAATGAACGTATGCGGGATCGGAATTAAGTTCTTCGTTGCCGAGTTTCATCCCAAGAGGGGGAACGTTGAAGTCGGGGTTGTCGCCATTAACTTGTTCGAACGAAACAATCTCGTCTTTGCCGATTGCAACAACGCTTATTACGCGGGTTAAACTGAAAGATTTATCTTCGTTTTCGGCGGTATAAGTAATATCGGTAACGCCGCTTGCCGCGATTATTTTATCGCCTTGCGCAACCGCTTGTTCTTCTTGATATTGCCCCGAAATTTTTACGCTTACGGTTACGCCCGCGGTTTCGTGCGATAACGAAGCGGAAGGAATGGTGATTTCATCGCCTTCGGTCGCAGAGAAATCGGCTGCCGAAATCATAAGGTCGAGCGCGGTTATTTTAACGGTTTTTTCAATAATTTCTTTTTCTTCTTCGCCTACCGACAAAACATATTTAAGAACTGCGTCGGAAACATTTAAGAATTTTACCTTGGCGCCCATGGCAACTTCGTTAATTTCATCGCCTTGCGCTAAGGTAACTTTTACCGCCGCGTTTTCGATTCCGTAAACTTTGGCTTCGGCAATTTCGTATTCGGCAAGTTGGAAAACTTCGGATACGAACGCTTTTTCGTTAAGATACAGACCTTTTACGGTTATCTTATACGAAGCGTTTGCAGAGTTTCCTTCTTCGTCGGTAACTTTATAACTGACGTTATATTCGCCCGCGCGTTCGAAGGTGCAAGCGTTTTCGGTCATCTCTAACGCCGTGCCGTCGAGCGTTACCGAAACTATCGATTTAACAAGATTTTCGGCTTGCGTTTTGTTATCGGCAGCAACTATTTCTGCAAGGTCGCCTGCAAAGTTATATTCGCCTTTTTCAACCGTTTTATCCGCGATTTTCGTTGTTATAACGGGGTCGGTCGCGTCTTTTGTAACGGTTAAGGTATAAGTTTTTTCTTTGGTTTCGCCTTTTGCGGTTACTTTAACCTTAACGGTGTAAGTTCCTGCGGCTGCGGGCGTAAATTCGCCGCCTTCGCTTACTTCAACTTGGGTAGTGCCGAAAACGACTTCGTAAACGACTTCGTAATCGTCAGTCCCTTCGACGTTTAAAACAATGCTTACTTTGTCGTTTTCTTCGCACGCTACGGGAAGATCGGCGCCGAACGACCATTCCGTTTTGCCGCCGGTATCGGGCTGCGTGCCGCATGCAACGCCCGTAAGCGCGCATACGAGTAGGGCAAAGCATAACGCTAATGCCGCAAGTTTTGTCTTTTTCATCATTAAATCCTCCTATTGATTTTTATTTATTTGCAAAAGTTTTTGCTTTTCGGTCTGTTCGCGGTATTCTTTGGGCGAAACACCCTTATAACGCTTAAAACTTCCGCTAAAATGCGCATAATTGTTAAAACCGCAATCAATCGCGATCGTTTTGAACGACATAGAAGTATGCGTTATGCAGTTTTCTGCAACTTCAAGCCGATAAATCAATATATATTCTTGCGTAGAAACGCCGAATTCCCTTTTGAACATTCTATACAAAGTGCTTCGCTCGAAACCGAACTTCTCGCATATTTCGGTTATCGAAAGGTCGCGGTAATAGTTGCGGTGAATATATTCGACCACTTTGTTTAAGTTGTCGCTGTATTTCGCTTCGCTTTTACGCTTGAAAGTGGATATTTTCGAAGCGAAACAAGATAAAAATTCGTAAGTTTTGGCAACCGTGTATAAGTCGGGCGCGTTGGTTTCGGGGCGCGAAAGCATGTCGGCTATTATCGCGCGCAATTCGTCTACCCCCGTAAGCGGCAGAACGTAGTTGAATTCGTCGAACCCGCAGCGAAAGAAAAATTCTTCGGCAGAATTACCTTCGACGCCAAGCCAAATATACGACCATATGTTGTTTTTATCCGAATAATAATCGATAAGTTCGCCGGGGCGAATTAAAAACGCGTTGCCCGGCAAAACCTGATATTGCTTGTTTTTTACGCGCACAAACCCCTTACCTTCGAGCACTATGTGCAAAACGTAACTGTCTTTTATCGTAGGCGCGTGAGCGGTTTCTTTGCTCCACCTGTGATAGCCGTATTGCGTAAGTTTGAAGTCGTCGCGCTCGTATTTGTTGAAAAAACGATATTGAAACCTGCGTTCGTCAAAACCTTCCATTCGCGTTCCTTTTTAAGATGCCGTCGCACTTATAGTTGTACTTATATTTATTCAGCCGAATCTATCGCTTTTTATTCCTTTTCTGCTTAGTCGGCGGCTTTTATAACGAGAGATACGCCGCTGCCCGATTTGCCTTTTTTCAGATAAATTCCGCCGCTTCGGTCGCTTTCCCAATGCGGGCACAGCAAATCGCCTATCTTTATCCCCGCTTTTTCAAGCGTTTTTCCGTGCAGTTTCAACCCGCAACCTTCTATTTCGTAAAGAGTATCGGGGTTAAGCCCCTTAACGCTGACGTTGATGCTTTCTACGCGCGGCTTCGAGCAAGTCTGAATAAACGTAAACAGCGCCGATTTTTTATCCAGCATAACGTTCAGGCATGCGTAATAATGTTCGTTGTCGGTTTCAAGTCTGTATAAATCGCCGTCGTTTATATAAGTTGCGGCCTTTTTGCGCTCGCTTAAAAGCGCGCGATATTCGCTTATTTGCTCGTCTGATAAAACGGTTAAATCGAACTCATACCCTATTCCGCCGAACCGCGAAACCAAAAACCTGAATTCCGCGTCCGAACGCTTGCCCGTATACCCTTCGTCTTTCGAGATATGATAACTCATAACCCTCATCGGATAGGACAGGCTCCCGCCCGGCTCCGCCTGCTCCTGCAGGGACCAACCGTCGAAGGAATAGTCCTGCGCATCCGCTGCCGGG